>Ga0315902_10006739_pt1 | contig 15851 bp, 11 predicted proteins | sample LakEriMetagenome_9_FD_203523 | JGI IMG/M metagenome (GOLD analysis project Ga0315902, IMG submission 203523) | Freshwater fungal communities from buoy surface, Lake Erie, Ohio, United States - Buoy 12 MA117 | ecosystem: Environmental > Aquatic > Freshwater > Lake > Lake biofilm | place: USA...
ATCCTGTTTCTCTACAAACGTTATTAAACCTTTATGAGTCCGGATTTGATAAGGTTTATTATTTATACAGAGATAATTTTAATACTGCCTATACCCCGGAAATGATCAATGATCTTAAAAATATAGGCATCACTTACACTTCAATGGTTCCCACCAATGATTCGCTTCGTTATTTAATTTTGTCTGATATCTACAAACAAATTAAAACACCAGGCTCAGGCGCAATCTTGCTTCATTGCTGGAATGGATGGCATATGTCGGGTATGATTTCTGCACTTGCACTCAGACAGTTTTGCGATTTCAGTCCGCAAAAAGCGTGGACTTACTGGCAACTTTGCACAGACGGAAATGACAAAGGATTTAATACGATCAGAGAACGAATTATTAACTTTACACCATATGAATCACTCCGCATATCACCTGAAGAAAAAAAGAGGGTTTGTCCTTGTAAAATGTAAGATGCAGTCATTTCTTACCTCCTCTTTATGTGTTTTACTTTTTTCATGTTCAAATAATAATAAGGATATAGACCATAGTATGTCTATACCGTTTCTGAAATCCAGCGGGAAATATGTATATGTAAATACAGCCGGCGAACAAGTGATTAACAAAGAGTTTCGTGAAGCCTCTGTTTTTAAAAATGGTATTGCGGTTGTGAAAGATGACAGTGGCGAATTTTATATCAATACAAGCGGTGAACTGTTGTTTGGACAAAAGTTTCAGAAAGCAAAATCTTTTAAAAACGGGGTCGGTCGTGTAAAAATCAACGGAAAATGGGGATGCATAGACAGATCCGGAAAAATTGTGATCCCTGTAGAATGGGATCAGATCGGCGAATCTTCGGAAGAACTGATTGCTGTGCGCAGAAACGGACTTTGGGGATTTATAAACCCGGAAGGCAAACTTGCTATTGCTAACCAGTTTTCCGAAGTCAATGAATTTAAATCAGGTCTTTGCGAGGTAAAGCAGGGAGAAGCCACTTTCTTTATTGATAAAAAAGGTAAAGCCTGGAAAGAATAAAACTTATCTTTTATTTTAATCTCAACTTTTGGCCCGGCTGTAAAATTGCATTCGGTTTTAAGTTATTGAGTTTCAAAAGTTTTTCAGTGCCCATACCATATTTACGTGAAATAACCCATAGGTTTTCTCCGCTTTTAACAATGTGAAAAGCCGGCTCTGCCTTCTTTTTAGGCATTACCACCTTCTTTTCAACGGGCTTGGTTGTTTTCTTCTGATCAACAGGCTTTTTTGTGTTGTCCTTCTTTTTTTCAACAGGAATTTTTGACTCCTTAATTTTCTCTTCTTTTTTCTCCTCTAGTTCATCGTCTGCTACAATAACAGGCGGAACAAATTTTACTGAATCGGCAGCATTGGTAACTTGATTGATGTTCTCAGATCCGGATCTGTCACTTTTATCATCATCAGATTTTTTATTCAGCGACTTATCTGATGCATATCTTTTTTTCAGCAAGGTTTTTTTACTGATTACAAGCTTGTCTGACTTCAGACCATTTGATTGCCTGTCGATAATAAGCAGAGGATCGAATGAATAATCCTTATACCTTGTTTCAAAATGAAGATGAGGCCCTGACGATCTGCCGGTTGAACCTCCAAGACCCAGCAACTCTCCCGCCTTTAAAAACTGATTAGGCACAACAGAAATCTTACTTAAATGACCATAAAGCGTTTCTAATCCATTGAGATGTCTCACAACTACACAATTCCCAAAACCACTTTTATTATAACCTGCAAAACGAACAATTCCATCGAAGGCAGAAACAACAGTATCGCCTGTTCTCAGATGAAGATCAAGCCCATGATGCATTCTCCCCCATCTCGGTCCGTAACTTGAAGTGAGTCCACCGTACCAGGTGAGTACAAATTTCTCATCACCACTGATCAAAGGTATTTCTATTATTTCCGGCAGCACAGCAGGATCAAAATCATCGTAACTAAAGGTCATCTCATTGTTCCAGAACTCTTTAAATAACTCATTCTCTGATAATAAATAAGCCGCCATAGAATCAGCAGTACTCATATCTAAAGAAGGCTGTGTATGCCAAACCTTTCGACCGGTATCTTTGACGGCTTTGAATATTTCATTACCAGGACCGGCATATGAAGAGGAAAATACATGAACAAAGAGATAGAAAAATATAACTGAAGCGAATGCTCTGTAAGAAGGTCGTTTCATTGCTTTGTGTTTTTAGATTGATAGGATGTTGGTTGTTTTATTCTTTCGTTTAGAAACAAAAGTATTCCTTAAAATGCCCGCAACATAAACGAAAGACAGTGCAAGATAGTATCCTTTAGCGGAATTTTAGTTGTTATAAATATCTTCTTTAGTATATAATATTAAATTGTCCTGAGATAATCACGGTTAAAGGAAATTCGGCTCACTATCGAAAGAAGAATAGCCGCCAATCACCCCGGGCATACCATTAAAAGTTCCCCACGCCATCATTTACCCTCCCGTGAATTATCATTGTGTACTGAGCATGTATTATACTGTTAATTTTTTCTCTTTAATATCTATCTTTATTCCAAATAATTTTCCTGTGTCTTCACCTAATCGGTTAAAAATATTTATCTCTTTAAAAAAAATCTTTTTCATAGTAGGTGCTCTCTGCTTTCTTCTTCTTGTAATAGGAGGGTCGATGATTTTATCTAAATTCGATACTGACCTTCCGGAAAATCAGTCTCCAAAATATATGATTATCCTTGGTGCAAGGGTAAAAGAAGACGGAATTTCAAAAACACTAAAAAGAAGACTGAATGCTGCTCTTCCGACTCTTTTAAAAGAGCCCTCATTAATAGTAATTGTATCAGGCGGACAGGGAGCTGATGAACCTGTTTCAGAAGCAGAGGCCATGGCATCCTATCTTATAGAGAAAGGGATTTCTGGTAAACGTATAATTAAAGAAGCAGAATCAGTCAACACCTATGAAAATCTGTTGTTCTCAAGAAAACTGATAACATCTGATACAGCACTTCAAATTCCCGTATGGCTTGTAACAAGTAACTATCATCAGTTTCGTGCACAACATTTGTCAAAGCAACTGCATTATATACCATATGGCATTCCTTGCTCTACACCTCTGAAGGATTTACCACTATATTTCATACGTGAAATCATGGCTGTTGCCTATTCTGTATTCGGAAGCTATTAGATTCAGTTTTTATCTGATGCCTAGCTATTCCTCTTCACTGTATTCTGTCTCTTCTACATTTTCTCTGTCTCTGTTTCCTAATTTAATTTTGGGATTACTTTGCGTACCTGTTATCTGCATAGGAATACCTATTATACCTAAAGGAGGTAGTCCCAGTCGCATTTTGAATTTAATTTGACCGTCAAAAGAAGACTGCCCCTCCATTCTAAGCCTGAATCCGGCCATTTTAATTTTAAAACGTTCAAGAGTAATCACATTATTCTTCACCGTAGTTTTAATATCTACTTTACTGATATCCGGGTCGGCAACCTTGTCTTCTCCGGTCGACTTACTAATTGCATTGAGCAAGCGCAGTCCCTTCACTTTAACTTTTTTCACACTAAGTACTCCTCCTCCCTCAAGCGAAGGGAATATCGGCTGCATATTTTTATCCAGCTTACCTTTTAGCCGGTAGTCGAGAGATACGATGCCTTGTGCCTTGCCTGCCGATGTTGCCATCTCTCTGAACAGTTTTACAGAATCATACATTTTTTTTACATCAAAATCAATAGCCTGAACATTAAATTCAAAAGCCGCATTTCGCATTCCATTGCTGACATAAGATGCATTTATGTTCATTTCACTACCAGCAAGTTTAAACCCTGCGTTCTGAAGTGAAAGGCTGCTATTAGCAACAAGCAAATCTCCCTGAAGAGCAGAAAGTGTAGTGCCGCTAAACAATAACTTGTTTACTGTAGCAGATATTTTAAAATCAAGATTATCGGGGACAAGTATTACACCCGTACCTGAGGGCTGAGTTGGTTTGGTTTCAATAGGTGCCTGTTCGGAAACAGACATAAACTGATCGGCATTTAAGAAATTGGAATGTAAAGCGAAATCTCCTGCCAGTACCGCCTTATCCGTAAGAAAATACGCGGGTACATTTTGCATATAACCATTCATCTTCAAATCTGACTGACCATACTTCACTAAAAAATCGGTAAACCACATTTTATCCTGGCTGAATTTGAAATCACCTTGCTTAATTTCGAAAGGGAAAGGAAGATAATCTGCACGAGTAATGAAATTTCTTAATTGCAGTGTTCCCTCGTTGTATAATTTCTCATACCGATTGTTTTCCGCATCACTCTGACGACCTTTCACATGAAGATTTGCCTTTATCTCACCACGTATCTCAGGCAGCGACTCGGAAAATACATGATACAAATGTTCAAGTATCACCTCTCCCTTCATTGCGATATCATAATTCAGATCGGAAGGATTACTGAATGAAGCTTTTAATTCAAATGGTTTCCCTTCAAAATCAAAACGCAAACGGGAAATATTAACCGACTGACCCTTCGGCCTCATACTTTTATTCAACACCGTTGCCCTGATTTGTATATTCTTAATAGGATTCGGATAATACGAAGTTTTCAGAAATCCTTTATCCAAGGACAAACCGCCGGATATCACAGGATAAACACCTTTATCCCCATCATATTTACCTTTTGCCTTTAGGTCAATGTCTAATACGCCATCAACAACCGGATCATCAATAGGCAAAAGCTTTTTTAAATCTGACAACTGCAGATGCGCATAAACATTTCCGTCGATCATTTTTGTTTTTAAACTGCTTAAACTGAATCTGGCTTTGATACTGTTTTTCGATGAAGAGGCAGTAAAGTTTCTAACAGACAAGGTTGTATTCAGATAGTCATGGTCTTTACATGAAGCCTGTAAATCTGCATTGATTTGCTGAAGTGGCATCGGGAGTGTTGCATCTTTAAAATACCCGTCCTTAAGATTAAGGATAAGTTGAAAAGAAGGGATACTTAAAACAGTCGTATCTTTTTTCTTCCCGACTGTTTTAACGCCGGTTCTGTATTGACCATCTGCGGTTAAAAGAAGATTACATTTCCCTTTCATATCAAATTCATCTAACCCAAAAGCCTTGTTGAGTTTATCAAGATCCATCGATGCATTCATCTTTGCAAAAACAACAGGGTTTTCAAGTCCTTTCGTTCGAACCACTGCAGCAAAATAATCTTTCTGAATATTGAAATACAGTGAATCCATTGACAGCTGTAAACTATCGGTGCTAAAAGATGGCAAACCTGCTTTAAAATCAAGATACAGATTTGAAATAGCGGCAGGTGCACCTTCATGCTGGACAAAACCTTCTCTGATTTTTGCTTCGAGTTTTATATCGGGCATCTGATCTTCAGAGGCGATATATTTACCCTTCATCAGGAAAAGAAAATCAGCTTTCCCACCTACTTTCGTATGGCTAACCCATTCATTGTATTGAGGGGGCAAAGCAGCAACAATGTCTTCAAAATCAGTATTTAAAGATTTAAACTCGAAATTTAGATCATAACCATTCTCCAGAAAATCAAATGCACCTGTAAAATCAACCGGAAGTTTATTCAGATAAATTTTATTTTGTTCAAATAAAAAGGAAAGTGAGTTGGTATTTATTTGAGTAATGAGATTTGCTTTTATTTTTTTGTCTTTAAGATAAAGTTCGTTGTCAAAAGAAAGGTCAAAGGAGTCGATTGTCAACTCGCTGAGCAGACGAAACAACTGTTTATTCAAATCACCTTTACCCGTATAATTCAATCCTTCTCCTTTCATAAACAATTGCAAAGAGCTGTCATTGTACCTGAGTCTGCTGTTTTCAATACTTACCAGCTCCAGCTGAAGTGAGGCTGAGGAATCAGACTCTGATGCTGTCGCATTTTCATCCGGCTGAAAAACATTGTAATTCGCTTCTCCTTTTTCATTTACCAGCACCTGCATATCTGCTTGTTCAATATAGACTTTGTCGATATATACATGCGATTCGAAAATTAATCGGGAAACATCAATTCCCAGTCCGATTTCATTTGATGATAACAAAGTGTCTTTGCTAAAAGGAGAAGAGCCTTTTAAAGTAAAATCATAAAGTGAAAGTGTAAGAGAAGGAAAATGGGTAAAGAATGAAAGTCTTGCTTTCGAAAAATTAATCGTGCCATCTATATTCTCATTAATATAATATTTAACTTCTTTTTCTGCTCGCTCTGAAAATAAATAAGGTATTGATAATACTAAAAGAAGCAATACTAAAATAACAGAAAGAAATACCTTGACTCCTTTTCCAATAAAACGCCCTAATGAAATCTTCACCTGATAAAATTTACAAGTAAAATATTCATTTTTTCAGATCTATCCCGATTTTTTTTTACCTTGTACTAATATAAATTTACTTATGCCAAACAAATTTTTAATTGCTATTCTTTTATTGTGCGCTTTTGTTCCTTCCCGCGGGCAGGTTACCCTGTATAACGCGTCTGAATATCGTGGCTTGTCCATCAAGGTGCAGGAAGGGACTATCAACAACATGATGAATTCCGCAATCGGGAACGACCGCCTTGGTTCAATGGTGGTTCCTCAAGGATACCTGGTTACACTTTATGAACATGTGAATTTTCAGGGTTATGCTGAAACCTTTAACGCTTCCGTATTAAACCTCCCTCCGCGTCTGGTTAACCAGGTCTCTTCAATTGTTATAACCAGAACTAACGGCAACGGATGGGTGGCTCCTGAAGCAAACGGTCAGGCCGGATGGAACAACAAAGAAGTAGTTATATTCTCAGAGTGTTACTACCAGGGTTCTTCAAATCAGATGTTACCTACCGACTATCCGAATATGCCCACTAATTTTCACAGAAGGCTTTCTTCTATCCGCATACCAGCAGGCTATGAAGTAGATCTTTTTACAGAACCCAATTACAGGGGTCGCGTAGTAAGGCTTCGTGTAGATCAGGCTTGTGTACCCGCAGATTGGAATAACATAGTTGCCTCTATGAAAATTTATAAAAACAATACCGGTTATTTACCTCCTGATAATTATGATCCCTGGACATTTAACGGAAATGTTAATGTAAATAATACAGTCAATGTGTATACTTCCTGTGAATTTAGAGGTATGAGTACCCCTCTCTCGGATGGTGAATATGCTGATTTGCCCTTTTCTATACGCAATCGTATTTTCTCTATCAGGATTCCTCAGGGAAAAGAGGTTTTACTTTATTCCGGAAGAGGTTTTACAGGATCATATATGCAGCTGAATAGTGACAAAGGCTGTATGCTGTCGCATAATGAATATATGATTAACTCCATTAAAATCAGAAACTTTAACCAGAATGGATCTTTTAATACAGGATGGAATGGTGGAGTGCCATCCAGACCTCAGCCTACACAAACCATACAGAACGAAGTAGAGGTATTCAACAACTGTTATTACAAAGGAAGAACAGCAAGTTATCCTCCGGGTGAATATCCAACACTTTTATTTACGTTCTCAAACAATATTTCTTCTGTAAAAGTGCCGCCTAGAAGAAGAATCATTCTTTACACCGGTCCCAATTACACCGGCAGTTCTTATATTCTGACTTCAAATAGCGAGTGCTTGATCGGTGCATTTAATAATAAAATTAGATCAGCAATTGTAGAAGCTTATTAATTATAAATTAAATCTTTTTTTTATGATCAAGTTTATTTTACAATTATCACTTGCTACATTGATTGCTTCCTGTTGCGGTGAAGGAAAAACATATGACACTACAAACGATTCAACAAATGTTGAAACCTCAGACAATGCGAAAGCCGACTTAAGTGCTAGCCCATCTGTGAGAGAACTGAAAACATCATCAGGAAAAACTGTTTTGGTGAAGGAATCTCAGCCTACAGGAAAAAGCCTTAGCGATATTTCTGTACAATTTAAAGATGACAGTACAACTATTCTTTCTTTAACAGATAAAGACCCTATAAGCGATGTGCTTTTCGGCGACCTCGACAAAAACGGGTATGATGAAGTTTATGTTATCACAACTGCTGCCGGTTCCGGATCATATGGTACTGTTCACGGATTTGCTTCCAACAAAGACAAATCATTTTCTATGATTTATTTCCCGGAAACCAACGAGAAAGATTTAAAGGATGGAATCCTGAAAGGTTATACCGGACACGATGTTTTCAAAATTGATGCTCAGATACTCATAAGAACTTTTGCAGTTTCTGCAGATAAAAAAGAAACGAAAACACTGGCTTATCAATTAAGTAAAACTGAGACGGGATACGCTCTATCAGTAAAAAAATAAAAATAATACCTGGTGGTATATATAATTAATATATGCCACCCGGTTACTTTATATAAAGATTTATATCACCGCTTGTTATTGTCCGTACAACCACCCCTTTATCAGAAACATAAAGTGCGTCTACCGATAAGCGGCTTGCTTTCCCGCTAAAAATATATTTACCCTGAATGGTTTGGTTAATATTCTGTTCGATTTTCTTTTTAGCATCTTCTGCATAGCCTTTATAAGAAAACACGGCTTGATCAGTGATATTCCGAACAGCAGATTTTTTGTATAGAATTACTGCAGTTTTTAAGGGAAGCGATTTTGATTTGACAGAAAGCTTCACATTTACCAGCTTTACTTTAGAAGATAAAGTATCCAGAACAAGATTACCTGCAATATGCATCTTTCCTTTTTTGTACCCGCCAAAGTCAACAATTAGTAAAATCTTCCCGTCTTTCGCTGCACTGACCTCTACGTTTTCAATTGTAAAATCACGTCTATGAAAAGATATCTTTTCTCCGGATAGCTTTTTGTTGAGCCGTTTGGTCAAAGAGTCATAATCTAAATTAAGATCTGTATATACATTAAACCCTTTTGAAGGCTGATACGAAATTAATGGAGGAAGGTTTTTGTGCTTATCAGTATTTTTATTTTGCGACAGCACTATCGGCTTCACTATTAATGCGGCATTGCATTTCAATAAGTTTCCCTCAAATAAAAAAGGCGATAAGCTAAGACTTTGTGGTTTGAAATAGAAATATCCGATACCATCATCAAGCATAACCGGAGAAGAAAGCGTGTCCCACATTTTGGAAAAATCTGTTTTGAAATCTTTTTTACCAATCTCCTGATCAAAATCTCTAACCAGTTGCGAGGTAGACGACTTCACAATTTCCATAATACGGTCTGTGATATCAAACTGTAAAAAAGTGATATTGCATTTATCAATTGCATCGAGTTTTATCAGCGTTGAATTTGATTCGAGTTCGTAGTTTGGTTTTATACGTAATTTGGTCTCATATCCGATCTCCAGTCGCCTTGCAGACTCACCTACTCCACAGCTGCCTGAGAGTCTCGGGATAATACAATTTCCAAATGCACATGCCGGACAAAAGGAAACAGACAGCTGATATACACCTTTTAGTGAAAGATATATTTTGTCTGCTTTTCCGTTAAACTGTAAAGGGGATCTGTTAAAAGTATAAGCATACCGGATTCCCTCACAAGGATCTTCTTTGCCATTAAATGTTAATGGAACTTTTTGTTCAGCTTCTTTGATATACTGCTTTAAATCAACAGTCACCGGAATATGAATCTGTGAAGATGGCTGTTCCGGTAAAGGCTGATTTTGAATTGCTCCGCTTAGCGGTTTTACAGACTTACAGGCGTATAATAAAATAATTAAATAGGCTAAATGAATATTTCTAATATGCAGCATGCTGATCTTAATAATTATATATCAGTTATTATTTGAAAAAACTATCTGTAAATTTTCTTTGTTTTATTTAAAACTGCAAATAAATCGGCAATACCTGTTCAGCAGATTTAAAATAACCATACAGCAGGATGAAAGCGAAATAAATTAGCAGGAAATAAACCATCGGAACTCGTTCCATGCGTTTTGAAAACTTAGTCAACAAATCATCAGGCAGTAAGTGAGTGAAAAATGCAATGAGTAACATCCCTAATACAGTCTTATAATTATCGAAGAACTTTACCCAGTAAACAAAATCGAGATCGTAGACAATCCGGCGTATCATCACAAGCGCAGCGTCAAATGTTTCAGCCTTGAAAAATATCCAGCAGAAACAAACGAAGTGAAATGTTATTAACGCAGTAAAAAACACATATATTCTCTTATCTCTGATAGCCGCCAGTGATTTTCCGGTAAACAAAAGCCATACCTTATGAATGGCAAGTCCGACACCGTGCAAAATACCCCATCCGATAAAATTCCAGCTTGCTCCGTGCCAAAATCCGCCAACAATCATCGTTGAAAGCAGATTTATATTAGTGCTCAAAGGAGCTTTTTTTCTCTCGACAATTGCAGGTATTGCAAAAACAAATAAGACAGCAAAACAAATAGAAAGGGATATTGAAACAGGCAGCATAAATATCTTCTGCAATGCAAAGAATAGTCCTGCAAAAAAGAGAAGAAATATCAGCCATCCTGCTATACTGCTTTTACGGTTTCCGCCGAGGGGTATATATAAATAATCTTTCAGCCATGAGGAAAGAGAAATATGCCATCTTCTCCAGAATTCAGTGATACTTGAACTCTGGTAGGGAGAAAGAAAATTAACCGGGATGCTAAAGCCAAGCCAGCTGGCAATACCGAGTGCCACATCACTGTAACCGCTGAAATCACAATATATAACCGCGGCATAAGCATATACAGCGAATAAGTTTTCGAGCCCGGTATATCTCGATGGATCATCAAAAATAAAATTCACATAATTAAGGGTGAGGTAATCAGAGATGATGATCTTTTTAAACATTCCTGATACAATCAGAAAAAAACCCTTGATATACTGCTCATTACTTACAACCCAGGGCTTGTTGATCTGAGGAACAAAATCATTGGCCCTAACAATTGGCCCCATTACCAGCTTAGGAAAGAAAGAAAGAAAGAGTAAATAATCAGAAAATTTATCAGCCGGTTTAAATTCTCCTCTATATACATCAATTGTATAACTTAAATTCTCAAATGTGTAGAATGAAATACCTACCGGTAAAAGTATATTAAGCGGACTTATCCCCGCATTGAAAAAATCATTGGTTAATGCAATGAAAAAGTTTGTATACTTAAACCAGAATAGCAATCCGAGGTTAAATACGATACTGACTATCAAAAGCAGTTTCTTGTTTATTTGTCGCTTCTGTCTGTATATCGCGTTTGAAAGTAAAAAGTCAACTATAGCTGATAATATCACAAGCAGAACAAACGATCCGCTGGCTTTATAAAAAAAATAAAGAGAGAAGAAGCAAAATATATACCGTCTTACTGGAATATTGTTTCTGAAAGTATAGTACAGAAAAATAAATAAGCTAAAAAAGTAGACAAAGAAACCGTGGTTGAACAACAACGGATTTTCCGGATCATACTTTAATTGAGACACCAAAGCTTCAATATCAAGAAACAACAGATTAGTCATGATTTGTTTTTGCTGTTGTATTTAAATATTTTTCATACTCTCTCCTAAATGACTGGAAAAGTCGTCCTCCCAGAATTGCAGCTCCACGGTGATTAGGATGAACATAATCCTTATTTGCCTGCGGAGGAGTCATTTTTGCCAAGCTTACTATACTGTTTTCGCCGCCCATCGTTTCATAAAGATTAAAGAATGCAGATTTACTATTAAAAGCAAGCTCGGCCTGGTTATAGATTAATGAATCAAGACCTACTGCAGTTTTGTATTCCTGCCCGTAGCGAAATGCACGGTCCGCTGCACTGATAATCAAGATATCTGCATCGGAAAAGCTGCTTTTAAATTTATCAACAACCTTGGCAAAAGACTTCTGATATGACCTGAAATTCGTTTCATTGGGTCGGAACAACAGGTTAACTCCGTATTGAAGGATGATCAAATCATAATGATTCGCCTGCTGAATGGCCTTTAAAAAATCAGGGCTCATTAAATTAAACTCAATGCCTGTTATTCCGCGAAAAGAAAAATTATCAACAATAACACCCGACTCTGATTCAAAACTTACTCCGTAAATAGGCGTATTCGATGACGGAAAGCCCATTGTTACCGACTGGCTTCCGTCTTTAGACAAAGGAATTCTGTTAAAAGATGCAGAAGTATTGAGTGGTATCGAAATTCCATTATAACGTATTTGTAAATTGTCAGCACCATAACCACATAACAGACTTTTTTCCATTAAAGAAATGCTGTCATTGATAACATTGTTTCTGCATGTAAAACCGGCTTGCTGACTTTTAAATGAATAACCTGATAAAAAAAGATTGGGTGCATTTGAATTTTTGAAATGTAGTTCCGTCCACTCCCCGGAGGTTGTAGTTCTTGCGGTCATTCGCAAACCCGACACAATTGACTTGATCGGAACAAAACCCACGCCTGACCCTCCGAACATTTTTTGCATAGAATCTCTGAAAGTAGATGACATCAAATCTCCTTCTATCATACTATCTCCAAAATATGCAATCCTGATTTTCCTTTTTTGCTTTCCGGTTTTATTTTCAAAAAGCTTCAAAAAGAAATTTGCCATAGACGGAGACGTGGTGTCCGCCTGAAATCCTGTGATGTAATCACCTTTCTGATATAATAGAAAATCAAGACCGGATTTCGTTGTCCGCTCTTTTTGTTTGACAGAAGAACTATCAGAAGACAGCAGCTCCCGGTTTTCTTTTCCTTGCTTTTTCAGGACAAGAGAAAACAGATTGATGTTTTGTAAATATTGATTTTGAATTTTCCCGAAATGTAATACGAGTGAAAAGGCAAGATATATGCCGGTAGAAAAAAGTACAAATTGATATACTCGCTTGTTATTGTTCATTAAAGATATCTTTTCCCTTTCTAATTTTATTTTAATATTATATATCTATGCAAAAAGTCATTAAGTAAATCAGAGAACAACAGTAACAATCCTATTCGCTATTTTTCATGACTTTTTAAAAACAATGCCATCAAATTTTTAACCTGGTATTATTTATTCAGACATTTTGATGTATAACGAAAAGTAAATTTACCTTACGCCCGGATACATTTGATCTAGCTTAGTGATGGTTGATCGAAATTTAGCATTTCGAGATATATTAAATATTTTATTATTCATGACATTTTTTGTGTACCATTCGCCTTTTTTAACCCCATAGACATACTGCTTATCGCCAGGATAAGTATAAATAAAATTAATCTCACCATTTTCTTGATAGGGTGATTTATACTCATATCTGGCTTCAGGATATTGAGCATCAAGTTTTTTAATAGTTGATATAAATTGTGGATTTCTCGAAATATTAAATGTTTTACCTGTTTTAATATTCCTGGCATACCATTCATTGTTCATTACACCATAATGATATGTATTATCTCCCGGATACGCATATTTATAGAGGACTTTTCTGCCATCTGCCGTATGCGTATTTTGCTGTGCCAATGCTGTTTGTGATTGAGCAATAAAGAAGATTAAAACAAAAAAGTAGATTAATTTCATTACTCAGGTTTAGACGCAAAATAAGGGAAATTGAACTAAGAAATGTATTCTTTCAAAGAGTATTTGAATCTTTTGTGGCAATTTTTATACTAATTCTGAATCAAGTGAAACAACCTTGGTGTGTAGGCTAATCTTGTATTCTCAGCTTATATTAAAATAAAATATTCGTTAAGATAATTAATCTTTTAAGCCGATCTTTTCTACGCTTACAATTAATTTCTAATACAAAATAATATTAGTTGTAATTCTTAAATAATTGTACTTGTCTTTTCAACTAAAATAAATAACGGAGAAATAGAACAAGAATCCCAATAATGAAGAATAATCATATAACCTAGATTATTTTATTTTCTTCTTTTTATTTAGAAGAACAAAATTTCATACAGCTTTCCAATGTTTTAAATTTATAATAAAGATGACCGGTTAGCTGATCCGGGGTAAATTCTCCGTAATACGGATTACGATCTTCATTACTGGAATAATAGATTTTATAGACTGTTCTGCCATTGATTTGGATGGGTATAATTGCCTCATCTGTCATCAAATCAAATAAAGTGTATTGTTTTTTCCAAAAAACATTTACATAATCCTTTCTTTTATCGGGATCTCTCCTGATTTTTCTCGTATTACAAAAATACTCACAGCTTTCTCTGTCTTTGAATTTATAATATAAATGCCCAGTTAACTGGTCAGCTGTAAATTCACCATAGTAAGGACTTGGATCTTCATTACTTGAATAGTATATTTTATAAATCATTCTTCCGTTCTGATATACAGGAAATATTGGCTGATCAGTGATTAAATCAAATAAAGTATACTTAGATTTCCAAAAAACATTTGCTACATCTTTTCGTGGCTCAGGATCTCTAGTTGCTTTATTTAAACTACAAAACCACTCACAAGTTTCTTTACTTTTAAATTTATAAAACAAGTGGCCTGTAAGCTGGTCCGGAGTAAATTCTCCGTAATACGGATTCCGATCTTCATTACTAGAATAATAGATTTTATAAATTTTCCTGCCATTTTCATTTACAGGAAATATAGGCTCACCGTTCATTAAATCAAAAAGCGTATAGTTTTTTTTCCAAAAAACATTTGCAACATCTTTTCGTGATTCAGGATCTAAATATATTCTTTGTTGTGAATACACAAGCTGAGTGAATGCTAAAAAATAAAACGCTACTAAATGTTTCATATGTTATGGTTTTAATTGACATATTTTATACTGCATATATTCATCATGGTTGGTATCGCCCCGCCGAACATTATGAGGATTAATATATTCTTTTTAATTATTTTTAAGGGGCATATATAAGTGTTTTAAGCTCTTATCTATTAATGTCTAAATTTTGGTATTGTTATTATATCTATTTAAAATGTTTACAATATAGTTAGAAAAATAATTTTCTACTATATTTTTTGCGGAAACAGATATGCTTTCTTTGAAAAACACATACTTTAATTCACCCAAACACCACCGAATCCATTCCTTTTGTCAACATTTCCTCCCATTCGTCAGCCACATTCACCATTTCTTTTAGCCTGCCGCATAGTTTTGACATATCAGCCGTTTGGATTTCTTGTTCATAAAACAATGCATAAAACTGATCAACAGTATGAACCCGATATAAAGATGCCGATTGACGAAGCTGCTCGTTTAGCCTCCTGTAAACCTGGTTGCCCGCCTTAAAAAGATAAGCTGATAATTCAAGTATAAATTGCCCCGGCCTTTCACTATTCTTAATAACGATCCTAAAAGGCCCCCTTCTACTGTTGCGATGCGTGAGATTATAATCTCCAATAATTTTAAAATCTTCTTTCTCTAACCTGGGCGACAGATGATAGACTCCCTCTGATAGAAGAGCGGCTTGCAGCTGATCCAAGAACCGAAATAAATCAGAAACAGTTAGCCCAATTGAAGGCATAACAGTAAGTGAAGAACCGGTCTTTTGATATCCCTTAAATGAATCATGATCAAATTTCGAACGCAGATACTGATCTATGCTTAATGGCATCACCTCTACTGCGTCTGAAGCCAATGCAAGACCGTCTTCCTCTAAAGCTTCCATCTTGTCAAAAGCCTGCGTGAAATGATTCATATTCTGAAAAAGGCGATGAACCTGATTCACTTCAAGTGTTTTTTTCAAATAGGGATAAAACACATGAATGCGTTGATCAAATTCATTTTTTTGATGCGCTACCATCAGCCGGTTGCTAAGAGAATTAATTCTGTCGATTCTTCCCGTACGTTGTTCCATGTCACTGCTGTTCCAGGCAATACCATAGTGATAAATATTCTGACAAAAAGTGTGCAAATCTTCACCTTCCCTGAAAATATCTGTCGTAACAAGCACATAGGGGTATCCGGGCATCCTGAACTGTGCAGCTATTT
>Ga0315902_10006740_pt1 | contig 15851 bp, 8 predicted proteins | sample LakEriMetagenome_9_FD_203523 | JGI IMG/M metagenome (GOLD analysis project Ga0315902, IMG submission 203523) | Freshwater fungal communities from buoy surface, Lake Erie, Ohio, United States - Buoy 12 MA117 | ecosystem: Environmental > Aquatic > Freshwater > Lake > Lake biofilm | place: USA...
CAGATCCTACAGCAAGTGCAGTCGTAAGTGTTAATGATCCCGCAGAAATAACATCAGTGATAATTGAATTGGCAACTTCAAGAACACCATTACCACTCAAGCGCATTGCTTGAGAAGTATTACCATACCATTTCCAACCTAAATTATTTGCACTACCATCGATGCCCATCCAAATATGACCACCCTCAACGCCGATCGCATAATTTGGGCGACCAACTTGATCAAAGTCATATAGACGTAGGCGTTCACCATCAAAGTTTGATAGGTTTGGTCCTTGAGTCACTGTTCTGTTGCTAATGAACACATTGGCTTCAGATTGCTCGCCCACGACAAGATTTATACCAACTGTTGCATGCTTGGACGCAACAAGATTACTCTTGACATTGACTGTGCCGCCATCTAGATTATGACCAATGTTGATGGTGTTTGCGACACCACCGAAGTTGATGATATCAGTCGTAATGTTTAAGAGATTGAAACTTGATGGACCAGAGAGGTCTCCACCATCTACGTTTAGATCACCAGCAAATGTTGTCGTGCTACCAGAAGCGCCGATCTTAAGAGTTGTTGCAGCGCCAGCAAAGTTCACTGTTGTTGCATTTGTATTCGCAACATTAGTCGTTGCTGTTGTGGTGATAATATCACCACCAGAGACTGTCAAGTCTCCTGTTACAGTTGCTGTTCCAGTAACCAACAGTGATGTGTCAACTGTGAGGGAATCAATGTTTGCTGATTGCGCGTCTAGATTTGCGCGAAGAAGTGCATACGTTGAATTTGCAAAATCTAGAATGTTTCCTTCATGTCCATTATCTGCAAGATTATCAAATAGATGATAAACTCCATCTGATGCATCTCGAGCGAGACCAGTATGCGTTACTGATCCTCCGCTATTTTTACTTGCAATAAATCCAAGATCCACCGTATCAGATACTGTGTTATTTGATCCAAGATAAATCAATGGATCTGTAACATTCAATGTTGCAACATTAATGTAGGTTGTATTACCATTTAAAATAATATTTCCAGTTACATTGATACCTTCATTAAATGTAATGGTGTTGGCAAATGTCTTATTGCCATTAATCGTTTGCGTTCCGCTGGTGCGAACAACAGTTGAGTCAACTGCGATCGCATCGCCAGTGTTGCTGATACCATCGCCAGCAACAACGTCAAGAGTGATTGATCCGCCAAGAGCAACGAGACCGCCACCAGCAAGACCGTTTCCTGCAGTGACTGTAAGATCATCATTGACGAGCATTGCATTGGTGACTTGATCTGAACCGATCGTAAAGACACCAGTATTTGAAAGTGTTACATTTCCTGTAACGCCAGTCGTAATATATTGACCGTTAGCATGACCAATTAAAATTCTATTATTTTGGTCAGCATTTGCTCCAACAACAATTACGTCTGTTAGACTGTTAAGAGATACCGTGCCACTAACTTGCTGGTCAACGTATTCTTTTGTTGCAACATGACTATTTGATGTTGGTGATAGATTAATATCAAGTTGCTGGAATTGAGCCGATCCATTTGCATAACGGCGAACAAAAGTGCTCGCTCCATTTGCAGCTGACGCACCATCGATTAGGTCGGTGTATAATTTACCACCGACATTCATTACTCCACTGGCTGTATCACCAATGAAGAGCGTATTACTGACATAGGAATACGCTAATTCACCTTCTAGTAGTGAACCAGGTGCGCTATTCGCGGTAGATCTTTTAATCTGGACTAAAGTTGACATCAGTATGTGCCCCCATCAAGGGTTGGAATTGATTTTAAAACATAGGTGGAAGTATTCGCCTGATACACCAAAACATCACCATTTTGCTGTCCAGTCGTCACAACATCACTCAGTTGACCAAGACTGAGTGTGCCGACCTTAGCAATTTTACCAAATGTTACTCTACCGACGTTATTTTTGTTTGAAACTGTTACTTTCATTATTTAGTAACCTGCGGAGTTACAGTAATTACGCCTTCAACAATACGTGTAACCGTATTTGAAGTATCAGTCATTTTAACGTCATAGACATATCTGCCAGCCTTTATATTCGCGGTCGTGGCAGCTGAGAGAACTATATTTACGTTCCCATTCGCAGCATTTACAATATTTAGGGTTAGATTTGCGGTTGGGTTTAAAGAATAATAAGATTTTCGAATTTGACCCGAAAATACATAACCAGCAACATTAATCGCAGAACCATCGTCGTCGACGAGGTCCAAATCAGACTCGAATGTTGCTCCTTGATTAATTGTAAGTTCTGTGTATGGCATTTAGATTTCCGAAAATAAAATTATACGATTTGTCCAAGAGTAGCCTGAGCATAGAGAGTTACTGGTCTTGTGATTAAAGTTGTGCCGCTGCTTTTAATAATAAGATTTCCTTGCACAACTTTCACATCATCTTGATCTCCACCAGAACCTTGTAAAAGACTTGTCACAACATACCATTGTCTGGTAGTAGAAAGAGCTAAATCTGAATTGTTAGCAGAACTTCCAGCATCTAGTGCTCCCTCGAAACCACTATCAACAGTAAAATTTCCAGTATAATCTGCATTAGTGCCAGATGTGAGCCAAGTGAAGTGTTGAGGAGTTCCTACATCTCCTGAATCATTGGCTTCAATTTTCATAACACCGTTACTATACAAAGTAACCCAACATGAAGCCTGTGTCGCCGTAGAAAAATCGTAAACTGGTACTTGATCAAATGATCCAATATACAATCTATTATCCTGGTCGTAATTTTTACTATAGTCTTCAATCCCTGATCGATAGTTCAGCATCGAACCACCAGGAAAATTGATTCCCCAACGACAATCTCCCATTTTAACATTAGTATTAGCAGTTGAGAATGTTGAGGCAAGATTTTTTACCCAATTATTGCTCAATGGTAATATTGTAGTTGAACTCACGCCCAATTCTGTATTAATTTGTTGTGCTGATACTGAACTTGGATTTGGCATCTCACTTTCTCGTTGCGATCAATGAATCAACCTTGGCATCAAGTTCCTTGAGGGCTTCAAGTAGCAATGCCACAACTCTTTCATATTTAACAGCAAGATATCCGTCTGGGCGTTCAACAACAATTTCTGGTAAGACTCTTTGTAGATCTTGAGCGATCAAGCCGACATCTTGTTTACGAATAAAGTATCCATCCTCACCACCATGCTCCTTGATATACTCGTCTGTCCAATCATAACGAACACCGTCGATTGCTTTAATAAGTTCAAGAGCATTTTGAATGCGGCGAATATTTTCCTTGAGTCTCTTATCTGATGAGTAATAAGCAGTGATATTGTTTGTTGCGCGAATTTCACCTTGTACACCAGAAGATGCTGTCCCAACTCCAAGAGAAACATTGATTTGAAGGCTTGATGCTTGAGTTCCTGGAGCACCAGATGTGCCTTGTGGTCCAGTGAAACCCTGTGGACCTTGTGCACCATTGGCACCTGTCGCGCCTTGCGGTCCAGTGGCACCTTGGTTTCCAGTTGGACCTTGCGATCCTTGTCGACCTTGAGATCCTTGTGGTCCAGTGGCACCTTGGTTTCCTGTTGGACCAGTTCCACCTTGAGGACCAGTAAGACCTTGTGGACCAGTAAGACCTTGTGGACCAGTACCGCCTTGAGGACCATTGGCACCTTGAGAACCTTGAGGACCAGTTCCACCTTGAGGACCAGTGCCGCCTTGAGGACCATTGGCACCTTGAGGACCATTAAGACCTTGTGGACCTGTTCCACCTTGGGGACCAGTGCCACCTTGAGGACCGTTTAAACCTTGTGGACCAGTACCGCCTTGTGGACCAGTACCGCCTTGTGGACCAGTTCCACCTTGAGGTCCAACTGCACCTTGTGCGCCTTGAGTTCCAGAGGTTGCAGAAGTGATACGACCAAAGGCGTCAACTGTAATTGTTGAGAAGTTATAAGTTCCAGGAGAAACTCCTGTTGATCTCAAGTCAAATGCTATATTTGCATTTCCTGATGTTCCAGAAGTTACTGCTACCGCAACATTTGCTGTATTGCTAAAATTCAATCCAACATTACGTTGCGTTGAGCCAGTGTTTGCAGAAACAGAAGTTGTATTTCCTGAAGTATTTGCTGCAGCAAATGCGCTTAAAGCAGTATCAAAACTATAAAATATTGATCCATCATCCGACCAACCCCATTTGTCCGTATTCTCATTCCAACGAACAAATGTGTCAGTTGAGGAGCCACGCTCTGCAGTGATTGATGCATTTAGAGAAGGGATACCAGTCTGATTTGAATTGAGAATAATCTCATTATCCTCAACTGCAAGACTTGCAACATTAAACGTTGTTGAGTCACCCTCAACTCGAAGATTTCCACTGATTGTCACATCTTTACTTACGACAAGATTTCCAGAAATTGTCTGCTCACCTTGTGTCGTGAGAAGGTCATACCATAGACCTGCATTCACATCATTGGCGCTGGCTTGCCACTTACCACCAGATTCAAACCAACGTAGAGTTGCATTACCAGTTGCAGCAGCAGCACGATTAACACTGAAGTGACCGTCGCCAGCAGCAACACCAACACGGAGTGTTGTTCTATCTGATGAAGAAATTGCAGGAGCAGTTGTTGTCAATGTTCCGTTAATTGTAACGTCGCCGAAGTTTGCATCACCATTACGAATCCAGCGAGTCGTAGAGGTGCTCAACTTAATATTTGAAGCAGTTAGTTCACCAGCAGCATTTGTTGTTCCAGTGACATAAGCGTTTTGCGTAATATTAACATTTGATGAAATATTTGTGTTGCCAGTTACTCCAAGCGTTCCGCTGACAGTTCCATTTGCAGTGACGCTCAAATCATTTCTTGCAACGGTTGTACCAGATGTTGATCCAAGACGAACTGTTGCCGCAGCACCGCCAAGATTAACAGCAGTGGCTGATGTGTTTGCAATATTTGCAGTCGCTGTTGAGGTAATGTCACCACCATCAACATCAAGATCTCCAGTAACATTTAGATTGTTTTTAATGTCAGTGGTTCCGCTTGATGCGCCCATATTCAATGTTGTAGCAGCACCAGCGAAATTCACAGTTGTTGATGTTACATTGACAATATTTGCTGTTGCAGTAGAGGTAATATCTCCACCATCTACATCTAGGTCTCCAGTGACGTTTAAATTATTTTTAACATCAGTTGTGCCGCTGGCAGCACCAAGATTTAGTGCAGTTGCTGCGCCAGCAAAGTTGACCGTTGTGGCTGTGGCATTCACCAAGTTCATCGTTGTGGTTGAGACTGTTAGGTCTCCACCATCGATTTCAAGATCGCCAGTAACATTTAAATTGTTATTAATATCTGTTGTACCAGAGGCAGAACCGATTTCAATTGTAGTTGCTGAACCACCGAAGTTTATCGTTGTACTTACTGTGTTTAGAAGATTCGCAACTGCAGTTGAGGTAATATCACCACCAGAAACAGTTAGATCATTTGTTACCGTCAAATCATTTCTTGCAACTGTTGTTCCAGAAGTAGAGCCGACTCGAACTGTTGTTGCTGCTCCACCGAGATTGACAGCTGTTGCAGAAGTATTTGCGACATTTGCAGTAGCAGTTGAAGTGATGTCACCACCAGAAACTGCAAGGTCGCCTGCAATAGTTGTTGTTCCAGCCGCTGCACCCATATTAAGTGCTGTGGCAGATCCTGCGAAATTAACAGTCGTTGCAGTTGTATTTGCAAGATTAAATGATGATGTGGAAACCGTTAAGTCTCCACCATCAATATTCACATCACCATCAACATCCAAATCATTATTAATGTTGGTCGTGCCTGTTGCAGCTCCAATCTCAACTGTAGTTGCTGCACCACCAAGATTTAGTGTTGTCGTTGTTGTGTTAAGTAAATTTGCAGTCGCTGTTGAAGTAATGTCACCACCAGAAACAGTCAGATCGCCTTGGACCGTAACAGATCCTGTTGTGTTACCAATTGTTATAGTGCTTGCGACACGACCAAAGTTGATAGTCGTTGCTGAAGTGTTTAAAAGATTTGCAGTTGCAGTGGAAGTAATGTCACCACCGTCAATATCCAAGTCGCCTGTGACGTTTAAATTATTCTTAACATCTGTTGTTCCACTTGCAGCACCAAGATTGAGTGCTGTAGCAGCTCCAGCGAAGTTTACGGTTGTCGCAGTTGCATTGACGACATTCATTGTCGTTGTTGAGGTAGTAATATCTCCACCATCAACATTAATGTCTCCATCAACATCTAAATTGTTATTGATATTGGTTGTGCCAGAAGCTGCACCGATTTCAACAGTAGTGGCTTCACCGCCAATGTTTAGAGTTGTTGTGACTGTGTTTAAAACATTTGCAGTTGTAGTAGAGACAATATCTCCACCAACAACATTTAAATCCCCCTGAACAATAACATTACCAGTAGTATTTCCAAGAGTAATTGTATTTGCAAGACGACCGAAATTAACTGCGGTAGCCGAAGTATTAAGAAGATTTGCCGTGGCAGTTGAGACAATGTCTCCACCATTAACGTTTAAATCGCCTTCAGTTAAGGTATCGCCAGAGGAAGCAGTGATAATAAACTTATCAGCTCCAACTTTAAAGTTATTGGTTACATTTGCTGTTCCAGTAACAACTAAATTTTGACTAATTGTTGTATTTTTAGAAACAGACAGGTTAGATTGTAAAATTGCATTCCCTGTAACTGTCAACTGGTCGCCAACTGTAAGATCATCGCCGATTGTTGCATCAACACCAACGCTCAAATCACCACCGATAGACGCACCACCAGAACCAGCTGTTGTCAGAACTACACCACCAGTTGATCTTGAGATGGTAACTTCACCGTTTGCAACAGTGAAATTTGCCTCGTCTTTCACATAATTGAAATTTCTAAGAATATTACGATCTTTAATAAGATCGTTTGTATTGACACGCCACTCGTCAAAAGTGCTTGTAACTGATACAGGATTAATATTTGCGTTAGCCATTTTGTCCTCGGTTCAACATCTGAGCAAGCATTGCTTTGATCTCAGAGAGTTCTGATTTTAAAGTATTTATCTCTTGATCTCTCACCTTTTCGGCGTTTGCTCTAGACATTTCCATCTCATATCTTGCTGCTAGTTTCATATCTTTCAAATAAAGACCTTTTGCGTGCGGATCTCTTCCATATTGTAATTCTAAATCATCCATAGATTATCCGCCAGGAACTGCCTGTACCACAAGTGTGTCCACATATGGTGGAACGCTAGGATCAGATGCAGTCAGACGTAGTTTAATTGCAAAATATTTAAACTTACCGCCGACTGGCATTGATGATGTTCCATCAAAATACTGAATCGTGCCTGTTGTGAAACTATGTCTGTATTCTAGATCGACAGGTGTTTTTTGATCTGGAGAGATGTTATTAACCTTTCTTGTCATTCTTTGCCAGTTTTTAGTTTCAAATGGACTACTATCTGCCTGAGAAAGAACCTTATAGTAAACCTCAACATCTGTTCCGCTTGGTTTGATTGCCTTCAGATTTACAACAAGATCTCCTGCTTCTAGAGATCCAGGTAGTGTCACAACTCTAGTTTGATAGCGACACAACATGTTTCCTCTTTCTCTGTCCGTCTCACCGTTAATAACTGCAGTTGCTGTAGTATTATCAGTCGTGACAGATGGAGCAGCAATCGTAATTGTCGGAGTCGTTACATATCCACTTCCAGGATTAGTAATAATAACATGACTAATTGTATTTCCACCTGCAGGGCTTACATTACCAACTGCATAACCAGCAGCACCAGCACCACCACCTCCAGTGATAGTGACAGCGACATTCGCAAACGTGCAAGCACTGGTATTTGTATATCCAGTGCCGCCGTCTGTGATAGTAATTAGTGTATTTTGAATTCCACCGTTATTGATAATATTTGTAAACGTTAATAGACCAAATCTTTCGTGATTAATTACTGGAGTTACAGCTGTATCAGTTGTGCTCATAGTAATCTTAACGTTTACAGCCTTTGTGTTACCCTTTTCGATGAGTCTTCTCTTTGATGAAGAAGCAACAGAAACTGAGGCATCTTTTCCAAAATTATATTTTTCATTTGGAAGAACTGAGATATATGCTTGATCTGTCAAATCGGTAAGTTTTGTCTTAACTTCATAAGTGATTGATGTTGGACCAGAAACTTGATCTGCTCCAGTAAGTTGAATCTCATCAAACACAGTATTCGTTGAGAGAACAGCGACACCCTTATCATCTAGTGGCTCTAGCTGTAGATAAACTGTTCCTGTTGTCGCAAAAACTGCGCGATTTAAACGGAACATTAAGTCTTCATTTAAAATTGGATTCCACTGAGATGCATTTTGTCCTTTGAAGAAGTCTTTGACAAATGGTGCATCAGAGACACGTCGTTTATTACCCAATTCATCTGTGTATTCTTCGCCAGAATTTGCTGTCCAGACAATGTAATCTGGAGATTCTGTTCTCAATTGAATTGCATACTCTGTATTTGGATCAAGTTTAACTGGATCTGCAAATGCGAATCGAGTATTTGACGTTCCACCTGCAATTGATGGTGTACTTGAAACAACAATTTGAGGTGCTTCAAGAGTTTTTGATGCGAGTATCTTCTGACCACCATTTGGTAATCCATTTACAACAGGGACAATATCAACTGTAAATGGTAGAAGTTCGCCATCTGTTGTTGGTTTCTGCTTAAAGAATAGATCGACTGATGTCACGTAAAATGGCGTTGGTGCCTTTTCCTGAGAATTTTGAACTGTCTGCGATCCAGGAGTAAAGAAGGTTTGTGCCATAAATTTACGGTCATCAACCTTTGGTGTTGGTTGTGTGACAGAATCAGCAACCTTTGCGCTACTTGGTGTTTGTTCTTTTTGAACAAAGTTTCTTGCGTTTTCTTGAGTATTAAGTTTACCGACAGCACTATATTTTGCAATTGCACGCATTTTGTAATCATTTGCGTCATGAGTTGCTGTGTCAGTGATTACGAGTAGTCGTTCACCAGTTTGGAATTTTAGATCAGGCACTGCTGGGATATGGAAAATTCCATATAACGCACCAACTTCGCTTGTCTTTTGTTCACCAATACTGTAAACAGAATTAGATGTGCAGACTGCTGGAAGATCAGTATCTAGAACTGCTTCTGTCCATCCCAATGTTGTATTTGCTTTAACATCAATGACATTGGCTTTAAAGCCCATGTTTGTTCCAGAAACGATTGTAATAGAATTCTGATTAATAGTTGACAACCCGTCGCGATGTGGATTGTTTGAAGAAATTACAATTGATCTTAAATTAATTGTATTTGCGCCAACAACTGGTGACGAATAAGAAACATACGCATTTGATGCGCCAACAGTAAATGTCTTTCCAGTTGTGGTTGTGATTGTTTCTCCAGCACTAAATCTACTATTTGCATATCTCAATGAAACTTGTCTCACATCTATCGACAAATCTGTAAGATTCCAGAGATAATCTTGTGTAGGATCTTCTGATGTAGTGACCATACGACCAAGAATAGGATCAACAACAAGCACACCAGTTGATGAACTCACAAAGTCCCATTTTTTAACTTTTCCTAAAAAGGTAAAGTTTGGTTGTTCTAATCCTGTAAAAACATTAAACTGAAATGGACTATTTGTTGCAACTTGATAAACTAAATCTCCAGCCTCATATTCGTCTGAAGTTAGTACAGCTGCACTTGTTCCCTTATCAACTTTGATACTCACATAATTTTCATTCAGATAAATTCTATTTTCTGCACCGACTCGCGATGTTCCAAGAATTTCTCCATATGCTTTTGATGTTGCGCCATATAAACCCTCATTAATTTTTAATTGAGAGAAGGTGGTGTTTGTAGTCACATTGATATGTGAAGCGCGTTGGCAGAATAGATTTACTTTAGCGCCATCAAAAAATATATTAGCATTTGCTTCTGGCTTTAAACTATGTGCAGCAAAATTAATATCATTCTCGCGAATGAATGGTGCTAATCCAAGTTCAGCTTGAGCATCATTTGGATCTCTTTCTTGCTGTCTTTTCTTTAATGCTTCTTCTTCAGCAGCTCGTAGTCGTGCATTAATTGCAGCTTGTAAACCCTGTCCCATGTATTATTCCCCTTAACCGTCTCTGCTTTCAGGTTCAATTGAGCCACCTGTTGCATCTATTGGTGTAATTCCTTGATATTTCCATCCAGGTGGATATGGATTATAGGTCTGACTTCCGATATCAATTGGTCCACCAGTCCAAGTATCATTCACAAACGTTTCTGGAGCAACACCAGTGAAACTAATATTAGTTCTTACTGTTGATAATGGTTCAAAAGAACTTGGTAATTGAGAATAGTCTGGAATGTCAACTGAGTTGAATAGAGAAGTTCCAATACCATCTCCAGTTATCGGTGGATCGTTATATGTTCCTGTTCTATATCCAATACCACCACCAGTCACAGCTAAGATTGCAGAATCTACTACCATGCCTGCAGGTTCAGATTGTGGAGTTTCATATTCTTTACCGATTGAATCAATCAATGCTGGTTGATGTTCCTTTGAATAGAAGAAATCACTTTCTGGTGTTAATGTCAAAACGCCTTCATATTTAGCGAACATATTTGGTTGAACCGTTTGTGCGCCAGTTGGAGATGCGACAGGTTGAGTTACCAATGGTGTTTCAGTAAATGTCAATGTAATGAGTTTGTCATTAACCATTGCATCAGATAGATTTGGTGCAAGGTTGAATGCATTGACCTGTTGATATGGACCAAGATAACCCTTTTCAATACTTGCTTGAAAATCCTTTACTGTATCAGCAACAGTAGTGTTTGTGAAATCTTCAGTCAACTGATAGTAGACTGGTTTTGAAACACCTGGATTTGTAGTCGATGTTGGAGGGTTTGTTATTGTTTGCTTTTCATTCTCAAGAATCTTAACTCTTGATTTTACGGCTTGCAAATCAGTTTCAATTCTTCCAATATCCTTCATGGTGAATCTACTATTTTTAATAAAAGTAGATACAACAGTTTTTTCTGGATCTGCAGTGTAAGGAGGAATTACAAACTTGTAGAGTTCCATTGAGTTGTCATCGACAGCTGGTTCTCTTGGAGAGACAGAAGGAATGCCAAGAATGTATTTAAATTCTTTATCTCTGGTTACAACAAGTTTATCAATTCTAGGTAGATAATAATCATAATCAAGTTCCATCGTCGATGGGCTTGTTGGTTTTAGCAACGCAGCAGCACCAGTTGTCGTATCTTTAAATGCTAGGTTTGGAGTTAATACTTCAATTCCTTTTGTGTTGATCGCAACAGGGAATGCAGAAGAAACCTTAATTGCATTTGTATTAATTACTGATTCAACTCTTCTAATTTCACCATTAACAGAGATCATAGATCCAGTTGTTATTGGTGGTGATAGAACGTTTTTACTTTGAGATAGATTTGCAGTGATTGTAGTTGATAATGCAGCAACATTTACGTTTACAGCAATATTGATTGAGGCGTATGGATTTGCTTCAGTTCCAGACAATCTAACTGGTCTCAAATCAATATGATCCCTCAACTCTTGACTATTTTTATTTGTGTCAATGAAGATTGGGATAGAGCCATTTGCATATTGAGCAGCAGAGTAGGATCCAGCAGATGTGTATCCTTGACCAGCATATTGATAGTGGTCAAACAACACTGCGACCTGACCTGTTGGCGCTGGTCCAGTAAATGTTAGGTATGCATGGTTATACATTCCATATGAAGAACCACTATACAATGTATACTGACTTGTAATTTGTCTAGAGCTTGTTGTAGGTAAGGTCGTCAATGACCCTGAATCGTAAACTGCTCTAATTTTTGTCACATCAGAAACATAAAGTTGCTGCGGTTCGCCTGGAATTTTTGTGATTGCGTTTGCAGACATGAACCAAGCAATACCATTGCTTAAATTCAACTTAACTCCAGGAACTCCAATTACAGCAGTTGCAAGTGTATGGCTATCCCCTGCAGTTAGAGCACTGTTTGCTTGTTTATAAGTTTTTGTTCTTCGAAGATGATCTTCAGCTGTCACAGCCCTTGATGTGACATAAATGTCACCCTTGAAAGTCGTACCTGATCCGCTGTCTGTGTGAATACTAATTGTATTGGCATCAACTCTTAGAACAGAACGATTACCTTCTGTCATATTCAACACAATACCAGCATTTACACCTTCACGTGGAACGACAATAATATTATCATTCACTTCTGCATCAGATACAACGCTTCCGTCAGTTCCAAATTCAAAATTAACTTTATCTGGAACGCTGATTGTGATAGCGCCATTCGTACTGAATTGCTGATTTCTGAAAATCGTTCTCTGATAGAAAGAAACATTGTTTTCGCTATTTCGTACAACGTATGGATCTGGCAACTTGTAAAGCGATTTATCAAAAGTTGGATCTTCAATTGCTGTTTTTCCGAGAGTTTGGCTTCCTGAAGCAACGTTTGCCTGCAAATTTGCAACTTGGAAAGTTGAAGTGTTTGGAAGGAAAACAGATTTTGACATATCAAGTGGAACCGAAATTGTAAATCGATCTCCGCTTGATGGTGTGGCTTTGAATCCCGTTCCTGCTTCTAGGAAATGAAGATACTTTGTAGCCCCATCATAGAAAGAACATGTTAATTGCCCCCAGTTTCCAACAGATGAAGTACATGCAACGTTAGCAGAAGTGAGGAGCGTAACGATTGCATTTTTATATGCGTTTTCTACGCTAGAGAAATGTGGTGAAAGTTTGAGCATATAAGCATTAGTTGAAACACCATTTGCAGATGTTACAATAGAGTCGAACTTAACATCCGTCAAATATGCATAATAAACATTTGCATCACCGCTCGTTCTGTCTAGATTCTTAAGATAAGCAGTACCAATTTTTGTAGCATAGTATTTTGATGCAGTGCCATCTAAAACAACATTTGAGTTTGGTACGCAGTGAATGTCTAGTGGTTTATAGTCTGTAGAGAAAACAATACCGTCAGCACTGTTTCCACGCAGATTGGCAAGCTGAAGTCTATTTCCATAATAGATGTTTAGATTATAATCAGCGTTTGTTTGGTATGTTCTTGCTTTCGGAATTTGGAATTTTGTCGGTCCAATTGTTTCGAATTCAAAGCCTTTTACATATACCTTTCCTGCTGAAACTTCAAGGAAGAATGCATCTGTGTTTGTGGCGTGTGTTTTTGGAGAAACAATAAACGGCTTAACTGAGTAGTCTCCAGACTCATCATACGTGCGTCTTGCTAGAGTCTTTTCAAGTTCAGAGTAAATTGGATAACTTACTTGTTTTGTAATAACACCATTTTCAACACGAAGAAGTTCAAAGAATCTTGAATCATCGACCGAATTTAGGTCGCGTTTTGCTAAAACTAGATTAAACTTATATCGATGAGCTCCAGGAGCCTGATAGTTAAATGATTCTAGAGCTGGATCAAGCAATGCATTATCTTCAGATTCTGTAACGAATCCCTCATCAATTTCTAATCCAACTCTTGCATTTGCAAATGGGGTGTATGCATCAAGCACGATAGTCTGTGGTGCTACAGTAATGAAATACCCATCAACATAAAACACACCTTCGTTAATTGACGCTAACGAACCTGTTCCAGTAAATGAACCAGATGCAACATTTGCGCTAACTGTTGCTGCAGTTGAAATCGTTTCACCAGCAGTAAATGATTCGCCTCTGGTATATCTTAGAAGTAGTGTTCTGTCTGTTGTGGTTGAATATGTCTGAAGAACACGAGCGCGAACCTGTGGAGAACCAGAATTAAAAACGCCAACACCAAAGAAATTGTCTAGGTCAATATCTTGCCCATTATACTGCTTTTCAAGTTTTACATATCTTACGCCGCGATCGAGTGTCAAATGACCACCAACAACTGGAGATCCGTCTTGGAAAATATGGTTTCCAAACTGTTTAATCTGATTTTGTAAAATCGACTGAATTTGAGTGAGTTCTCGAGCCTGAACAGCGTATCCAGGACGGAAAAGAATTCTCATGTAATTCTTTTCTAGAGCTCCGTTAGTAGCGTCAAAATCGTCCCAGTATGGTTCTGCGTTAAATTCTGCCATTGATATTACCTATAAACTATTAGAATTCAATAACCGTTTTGATCGTTTCGGTTTGATTGGTGGATCTTGTGATTTTAGCTCGATTTTCGATGTATAAGATCTGTCCGCTGAAGATATTTATATCTGGTTTATCAATTGAAATCGCTTTTGCGGATATAGATGGAGCGTCTTTTTGATTTACAACGTTCGTTACGATAGAGTCAACATTTCCAGTAATATTGTTCAGCACGATCGCGTTTAATGCATCATCAAAGTGGACAATTCTGCCACTACAAAGCGCAGAAGCATAACTTGATCCAACGAATGCTAATTCATCATGAACAAATTCTGGGCGTCCGCCAAGATCCACAGTATATACAAGAGTATACATAGGTAGAATTTCAGCTGTGGCGAATTGACCGTTTGCGTATTTTGGATCCTTCACGATACAAATTTGACGAAAATCGTCAGTTCCATCGTTTTGTACCTTAAAGAAGCCGCTAACGTCGCCTTCGAAGTCGACGCTTATCATTTGACTTGCAGCACCCAACTCTCTCACAGGGCTATAACCATGTCCGAATTGAGGGCTAATTACAACTTCAAATTCTGCAGGAGTTCCAGTTGCAGTATCAAATAGATTGTCAACAACAGTCATTGTTGCAGTTGTATAGTTATTTCCACCATCAATAATATTGACATCTGTAATAACACCAGCAACAACATCAAATGTCATTGAAGCACCAGTACCATCTCCGATAACATTTGCAGATCCATAGTTGCTGACTGTATCGCCGTCAGCATATGTCGTACCGCCATTTATAATCTTTACGATGTCAATTCTACCGTCTTCAGCATTTGTAAATACGGTTGTATCTCTAACTACAGGCATGTATTTGTCTGTAAAGAATTTGTTTTTCAATCCAGTTGGGATAGTGTATAGATATTTCCACTTGTATCCATCTGAAGTTTGAATATATGGGTTTTCTGGAAGCTGCCCATCAAGAGCGATTTGAGGCATAATTGTTGATTGAGCATCATCATTATTATACAAGCACTTAAATACCTGATCCTGGCTATTTCTTACATAAAATTTATTTGAGTACTGGAGAGATGATGTCTCAACCAAAAATAGATTTTGAGTTGCATAACTTGAACTAAATGCAGTATTAACGAGAAGAGCAGTAGAATTTTTAGACACAACTTCTCTAAATTCTGTTCCGTATTCTCCAATTCGAATAACAGATCCAATTGATAGAGCTGGGGTGGTTGTCGTAAAGTTAATTCCATTTGCATTTACTGTATTTGCAGAACCAGCTCCAACATTAACATTTCCAGTTGTTGAAGTTGTATTCACAACACGTGTGTCAGTTGATTTTATGTATAAGTTCGCGCTTTGATCGTAAGCAACATAAACGGTTCCAGAAACCCAATCAACTCTTGGAACAACTGGCTGTACGTCATTTGCTGTGATTTTCTTTAGAATAATCCCATCTCGCATTGCCTGATATTTGTAAGCAGTTGTGTCGTATGGGGCTGAAATAAAGTCGTCGTCTAAAACTGTTGGATCTGAGAGGTTAGCCCAAGGAATTGATCTACCGACCATGATGTAGACGTTAGCCTCTGCATCAGAGATCATATTCTCAAAATTGATTGCGTTTGTAACACCAAAATCTTTTGTAATTAATGATTTCATTTTTATACGCTAGTCCTAATGATTGTGTATCCAACAGTATTGTAGACTGGAGTCTGGAAGTAAACAATTCCATTTGAATTTTGGAAAGCAACACTTGAAT
>Ga0315902_10006741_pt1 | contig 15850 bp, 15 predicted proteins | sample LakEriMetagenome_9_FD_203523 | JGI IMG/M metagenome (GOLD analysis project Ga0315902, IMG submission 203523) | Freshwater fungal communities from buoy surface, Lake Erie, Ohio, United States - Buoy 12 MA117 | ecosystem: Environmental > Aquatic > Freshwater > Lake > Lake biofilm | place: USA...
ACCCTGCGATTTCGGAACCCCGCTCCGACAATACAATCGACGGGCAGCGGCGCTGCAAACGTCGTCGGCTTCAGTTTGGAACTCGTCTAATGGCCCGCACTCTTTCTTCTACCGCGCTCGCGTCGATTCACGCGCAGGAGACTGGCGAGGTCTGGCTGGTGCTGCTGACGATCAGCCACGCCTCCATGGCAGCGCCGATTCGCGTGGTCAACAACAACGAGGACATCACGAGCCGCGGGAACATCTATCAGGCGTTCCCGTTTGACATTGTCCTTCCCGGTGAAGACCCCGACGGTATCACCAAAGCGGTTCTGCGATTCGACAACGTTGACAGAACCGCGATCACCGCTATCCGCAGCCTGACGTCGCCTCCATCCGTAACGCTGGAGGTGATACTTGCGAGCGCTCCCGATACCGTGGAAATCAGTTTCGCTGGCCTGACACTTCGTAACGTGAACTATGACGCCGTGCAGATTGAGGGCGAGTTGTACTTCGAGTCTCTTTTCACGGAGCCGATTACGTTGACGATGACACCTAGCCGTTTTCCGGGGTTGTTTTGATGGACCGGACGCTCCCCGAATGGGCCGCCGAGTACATCGGCATTCCGTACAAGACGCACGGGCGCGACCGCCTTGGGTGCGATTGTTGGGGGCTGATTCAGATGATTCAGCAAGAGCGGCTTGGGTCGCTCTGGAAGCCATACGAGGGCGTGGATTGGTTCAAAGGGCAGAAGCCAGAGGTCATTGGAACGGACGCCATCAAGTACGCGAGCGAGTTCACGCCCGTGACACCGGGAGAGGAAAAGCTCGGCGACGGCATCCTGATTCGGATGCGCGGGCATCCGTTCCATTGCGCTCTGGTACTAGCGCCCGGGTGGATGATACACACGCACGAAGAAGCCAACTCCGTCATTGAAAACTACCGGTCGATGCTCTGGGAAAAGCGCATCACCGGCTTCTACAGGTACGCAGGCGCATGAGCGACGAAACCCCTCCAGTCCACGGACTGAACTTTCCTGTCGTAGTTCACGATCAGCCGTTTGCCTCGACGGTTGCGCTCATGCAGGGCTTGCATGGACAATCCATCGGCGAGCTAGTCACGGCCTGCAAACTCCCTCCGGCGGTTACGCCATACGTTCGCGTGTGGATCAACGACGTGGAGTATCTCCCAGACCAATGGGCGACGACGGTTCCCGCTATCGGCTCTCACGTGTACATCCGCGTCGTGCCGCAGAAGAGCGGCAAGGACATTTTCCGCGCCATTGCGATGATCGTAATTACGGTCGTCGCGTACACCTTCGCTGGCCCTATTGGCGGCTCTATTGCCAGCGGCCTTGGTATCACGTCGACCGTTGGCGTCAACATTGTTACCGGCCTTGTGGCAGCTGGACTTGCAACGGTTGGTTACCTTGCGTTGAACGCGCTGGTTCCTCCACCGGGACTCAAGAACAATCGGCAAGACGAGCGTGACCGCCTGACCGGCTCGTCGAACGCTTTCGCGCCGTATGGCAACATCCCGCGAGTCTTTGGCAAGCGCCGCGTCTATCCAATGCTTGCTGCCCGTCCCTACTCCGAGATTCAGGGCGACGACGAGTACCTTCGTATCGCGCTGGTTGTCGGCTGGGGACCACTAGAGATCACCAACCTACGCATCGGAGAGACGCCGATCTCCGCGTACGAGGGAGTCAGTTACGAAATTCGTGAGGGGTGGTCTAACGACGCGCCTCTGACGCTGTTTACCAAGACGGTTACTGAGGACAACTTCACGATCCGCTTGGAACCGTATCAGACCACTAATTACTACCCCGGTGGCTACGGCTACTACGGCGAGTATTACCAGTACGACGGTATCTCCGACACGTACAACCCCGTTGACCCGGGAACCGTTACCTCGACCAACGACTACGGCTATCGCACGACCGCAACCAACGCAATTGAGTTCTCGGTCGACATCGCATTTCCGCAGGGACTGTTCTACTTCGACAGTAAAGGCAACCAGAAAGAGGCCACCGTTACGTTCTCGGTGCAGTACGCGCCGGTCGGAACGAGCAACTGGGTCAACGCTGTGTGGGCGAACAGCGCCGACACGGGCTTTGGAACCGCGGGCCAGATCACGGTCAAGGGGTCGAGCAGCACGGCAATTCGCCGAAGCGGTCGCGTGGTGCTGCCGTCGGCTGGGCAGTATCAAGTTCGGGTACGGCGTACGACAGCGAATGGCGGCAGCAAATATGTCGACCTGTCGTGGTGGACGGCGCTTCGCACGATCAAGGCCGACTATCCGGTCAATCAAAAGAACGTCTCGCTGATTGCGCTTCGCATCAAGGCATCCAATCAGTTGAACGGCGTGCCGCAGACCATCAACTGCGACGCGGAGTCCTACCTTCCCGTCTACAGCAGCGGCGCATGGACGTTCACCAAGACGTCGAACCCCGCATGGGCTTTCGCAGACATTCTGCGGCGTCGTGGCGGCGAGACGTTCATGCCAGACTCGCGGATTGATTTGACTGCGATATCGGACTGGGCGACGGCGTGTGCGGCATCGGCACCCGCAGGCGTCAACGAACCGCGTTGGACGTTTAACGCCGTTCTTGAAGGCGGCTCCGTCATTGACGCTCTGCGAACCATTGGTGGCAATGCTCGCGCTCTCTACACGATGCGAGACGGCAAGCACTCGGTCGTGCGGGATATCCAGCAGAACGTTCCGATCCAGCACATCACTCCGCGTAACTCTACGGGGTACAGCGGCTCAAAGCTGTTCTTGGACTACCCGCACGCCCTGCGCGTGCTGTTCATTAACAAGGACAACGGTTATCAGACTGACGAGCGCGTGGTGTACGACGACGGCTATACCGCCGCCAATGCGACACGGTTTGAGACGCTAGAGCTTATCGGGTGTACGTCCCCAACGCAGGCATACCGCGAGGCGCGGTATCACATGGCGGTGGCAAAGCTGCGTCCAGAGCAGCACACGGTCCAGATGGACATCGAAGCGCTGCGCTGCACGCTTGGCGACCTCGTCATGTTCTCGCACGACGCCATCGGCATTGGCATCATGGCGACTCGCGTCAAGTCGGTCACGACCAGCGGCAGCAACATCACGGTGACGCTCGACGACGATGTGTACTTTGAAACAGGCACGTCGTATTCACTGCGGACCCGCAAGTCCGACGGCACCACAAAGCTGCAGGCGGTCAACAACCCCGGCACAGGCTATGTCTCGGTCCTGACTATTACGACGCCAACAACTGCGGCGAACTCGCCCGCGGTTGGTGACCTCGTGATGTTTGGCACCTCGACATCGGTTACCGCACCAATGCTTGTGCGGAAGATTGAGCCTTCCGAGGACTTCAACGTCACCGTCACGCTCGTCGATGCACAGGACGGCGTGTACACCGCCGACACCGCAGCCATCCCGGCCTTTAACTCGTTTCTCACGACCACGAGCGCTCCCGGCTCTGGCGTAGTCCCGCCGGTCTACATCAGCACCATCCGGTCGGATGACTCGGTAGTGATCGTCAACGCCGACGGCTCATTGAACTACCGCATCTTCGTCGGCGTGCAGCAGCCAGAAAGCACCCAGCAAGAGCGCATCGACCGATTTGAGGTGCAGTACCGCATCAAGAACACCGAGTTCTGGGAGGTGCTATCGCTAGAGCGGGCGAACCCGTTCGGGTACATCGACCGCGTGGTTGTCGGCGATATCTATCAGCTGCGTAGCCGCGGCATCGCCGAGTCTGGGGCCGCTGGTACATGGTCGACGACGGTGGAACACACCGTGGTCGGCAAGACCAACTTCTCTGGCGTGGCGACCAACGTCAGCGCCACCGCCATTCCGGGCGGCATTCGTCTGGCGTGGGATAACCCCACCAACAACGATCTCTGGGAAACCGAGATATACGAGAACACCGTCAACAACTCGGCGACGGCCACCGTATTTGCCAAGGTCACGGCGACCACCTACGACCGGCTGGGGCTTGAGAGCGCCAACGGCGTCCGGTACTACTGGCTCAAGTCGGTAGACACGACCGGCAATAAGGGCGCGTTCTCGTCCGGTGTGAGCGCCACGGCCCTCAACCGCGTGCTGGCGCTCAATCTCACCAACGAGGCAGTTTCGCTCGCCGCAGACGCCGCTGGGACCGTGGCGTCGTTTGCGACCGCCGTGGGCACACTCACGGTGTTTGACGGCAACACAGATGTCACCGCCAGCGCCACGCTCTCGGCGACCGCCACGAACTGCACCGGTACGGTCAACACAGGCGCTAATACGCCCGTGAGCGGGCAACCCAAGGGCTACTACCGCGTGACCGCGGCAAGCGCCGACAACGCCACGCTGGCGATCACAGCGGCTTACAACGGGCAGTCCCTCACCAAGGAGTTCACCGTTGCCAAGGCGCGGGCCGGTACGAGCGGCACCAATGGTACAAACGGTACAAACGGGACAAACGGCACGAACGCGGTCGAGGTAACGCTTACCAAGGCTGCCACCACGGTGTTCGCCTACGCCGATGGCAGCGTGCCGTCGTTCTCCGGTATCGACGGTCAGCTGACGGTGTATGAGGGCGTCACCGACGTCACAGCCTCGGCCACCCTTTCCGCGACGGCGAGCGGACTTACCGGCACAATCAATACGGCGACCAACACGCCGGTCAACGGACAGGCGAAGGGCTATTACCGTGTCACCGCCATGAGCGGCGACACCGGCACGCTGACCCTGTCGGCGGTGTACGGCGGCGTCACCTACACCCGTGTGTTCTCGGTGAGCAAGGTCAAGACGGGCTACGAGATCGTGTCGGCGCTGCCGTCAACGAACCTCTTTGCTGGTCGGATGGTGTTCCTGACCACCGATAACAAGCTCTACCGCTACACCGGCAGCGCGTGGACCGCTGCGGTTCCTGCTGCGGACCTCACCGGCCAGATCGTCGCGGCGCAAATTGCGGACGCACAAATCAACACCGCAAAGTTCGCGTCTGGTATTGAGCCGGTCACGGTCGTGTCGTCAGTCCCCGGAGCCAAGTCGACCAACAGCATCTTCAACACCGCCGACGGCAAGCTCTATCGGTGGAACGGCTCCTCGTACGTGGCAACCGTTCCAACCGCTGATCTCTCCGGCACGGTATCTGACGCACAGATCGCTGCGCTAGCTGCGTCGAAGGTGACAGGGCAGCTGTCGAACGCACAGATTGCGGACCTCGCGGCGACCAAAATTTCCGGGCAACTGACCGACTCGCAACTTGCGGCGATTTCTGCAGCCAAGATTTCTGGGCAACTGGCAAACAACCAGATTGCGGACTTGGCGGCGACAAAGATTACCGGTCAATTGAGTGACGCCCAACTCGCTGCTATTTCTGCAGCCAAGATTGCTGGGCAGCTCACCGCAGCGCAGCTGAACGTACAGGGCGGCGGTGGCAACCTCCTCGGCAACGCCACCTTCAAGTCGCACAACGGTTCGATGCCAACGGGCTGGGGGCTGTACAACAACGGCGGCTACTCCATAACGACAAGCGTCAACAGCGGCGGCTTGTTTGGCACGAACTACTATCGCGTCACAGCGAATCAAGCTGTCGCTAGTACGTTTGGGATGTACACGAACTCGGTGCAAACGTGGACGCCCGGAGTCACGTATGTCATCAGTTTCTGGGCGCGTGCAAACGGCGCTGGGGCCGCTGGTGCCAACATGGAGGGGCTGTACTCCAACATGGGGTTTTCCTCGGCCACGAACCTTGCCAACCCAGCGCTCATCAACGGCACGTGGCAGCGCTACATCTGGCGTGTACAGCCAAACAACAACGGCTCGACGGCAAGCGGAGAGCTATACATCTCGTGGTCGGTTGGCTCTGGTCCGGGCACGCTGCCCAGCGGAGCCTCCATCGATATCTGCGCTCCGCAGGTCGAGCAAGGCGAGTTTGCATCAGGATTCGGGCCGCGTCCGGATGAGATTCTCCCGGGAACCATCACGTCGACGGAGATATCAGACAACGCAATCACCTCGCCCAAGATCAACGCCGGGGCTATCACCGCGGGCAAGATCGCCGCAAACGCGGTGACCGCAAACGAGATCGCTGCAGACTCTATTACGTCTGCCAAGATCGCAGCTGGCGCTATCACCGCGGGCAAGATTGCTGCCGACTCAATTACGTCGAACGAGATTGCGGCGAATGCAATCACAGCCGCAGAGATTTCCGCAGGGGCTGTCACAACCGCGAAGCTAACGGCTGGTGCGGTGACAGCGGACACAATCGCCGCAAACGCGATTACATCGGCAAAAATCGAGGCTGGCGCTATCACGGCGGGCAAGATCGCCGCAGATGCTGTCACCGCGAATGAGATTGCTGCAAACGCAATCACCGCGTCGGAGTTGTCGGCTGGCGCGGTCACGACGGCAAAGCTCGCTGCTGGAGCCGTTACCGCCGACACCATCGCTGCGAATGCCATTACGTCTGCAAAGATTGATGCCGGAGCCATCACCACGGCGAAGCTGGCCGCGGGGGCTGTCACCGCATCGACCATCGCTGCCGACACAATTACGGGCAACAAGATTGCCGCGAATACTATTACTGGTGGAAAGATCGCCGCCGATACGATTACGGCAGGCAACATAGCCGCCGGGGCTATCTCGGCAGACGAGATTGCTGCGAACGCCGTCAACGCCAGCAAGATAGCCGCCGACTCGATTACGTCAGACAAGATTGCGGCGAACGCAATCACGGCGGGAAAGATTGCGGCTGGCGAGGTGACCGCGGACAAGATTGCGGCGAACGCGATTACGGCAGACAAGATAAGCGCAGGTGCAATCACCGCTGCAAAGTTGGCGGCGACCAGCGTCATCACCGCGTCAGCGCAAATTGGCGATGGCGTCATTACCAACGCCAAGATTGACAACCTCAACGTCAATAAGCTTACCGGCGACATCACGACGTACGTGACGGGGCAAGGCAGTTCGAACGGCGCGTATGTGCCGACTTACGAGACGACATACCTAACCGTGCAGCTTCCGGCGGCAACGCACCCGAACGGGCACAAGCCGTATGTGCAGGTCAACGTGTTAAGCGGCACGGCCTTGGCGTCGAACTTCTACATCAGCCTCTACTCGGCTCCAGTCGGCAACGGGCAGACCGTTTCCAATATTTCGGTTACTCCAAATGTGCAAGAGTTCTGGTACTGGTATGAGTGGGAGTTTGGAATCTACGAGCAAATCGGCTGGATATTGACGTTTTACAACGCGCAGGACATTCAGGTCGGCGACACCCTCACAAATAGCTTCGCAGAGGTGGGAACGGTCGACAGCGTGTACATGAACGGGACGCAGCAGATCGTCTACGTTGCGGCGTATGGCACATCGCTTGGCAGCCCGTATGTCCGCGCTCGACCATCGCTCGGCAATGGCGTCGTCGGCACATACACTCAAGTGCGCGACGTATCGGTGCTTAACCAATCGCAGCGCTCGACCAGCCTGTTCGTCCCCGAACTGACGACGACGCTCGGGCGCTCGTACCAATTGCGCTGCCGAGCGGGAACCGCTAATCGCGTCATCATTACGACTATCGACATTCTTGCAATGGGTATCCGGTAATGAGCCAGCCAAAGAAACCGTGGAAGATCGCGTTTGCCCGTTGGGGTGAGAACGGATTGGAGTCGTCTATTCAAAGCGCTCCGGGCGACACGTCGAGCGCGTGGCTGCCGGTCTACATGGTCGACCGCACGCAGTATCCCCCGTCGGAGTTCATGTTCCGTTACGAGGAGCAGCGAGGCGTCATCTACGAGATGGTCGTGGGGCCGGTGCCGGTGGACTACCGCGAGGCACGGCGACAGGCGTATCCGGACATCGGCGACCAGCTGGATGCACTTTGGAAAGGCGGCGCGGAGCTAGAGGTGATGCGAGCCGCGGTCATGGCTGTAAAGGAGCAGATACCCAAACCCCAACCCGAGGAGTGACGTATGGCAGACGGCAAATGGCAGGCATTTTGGAATGACACGCTGGCAAAGCTGCGGGCTGCGATTGGCGGGGACGAACCCGCTCCGCGCAAGCTCCCGCCGCCGCCCCCGCTGTCGATTCCAAAGCATCTGGAACCGCACCTTGCCAAGCGTCCCAAGCGCAAGCCTGCGGTGAAGAAGGTCAACTCAAAGCCGAAGGAGAAGTGAAATGTCCGGACCACGCGTCATTGGAATTCTTGGAGTAGCGGGGTCTGGCAAGACGCTCGTATCAAAGCACCTGTCGGAGCAGCACGGGTATACCCGGATGCGCTTCGCCGACCCGATCAAGCGGATGCTGAAGGCGCTCGGCCTGACTGACGAGCAGCTTGACGGCGACGCCAAGATGACCGGCCTGCCCCAGTTCGGCGGCGCGACGCCGCGGGCCATGATGCAGTCCTTGGGGACCGAGTGGGGGCGTCGGCAGGTCTACGGCGACATCTGGATCAACGTCCTGCGGGCCGAGGCCGAGCGCTGCACGACCCCTCTGGTCGTCGATGACGTTCGCTTCCCCAACGAGGCGACGCTCATCAAGGACATGGGAGGCGTGCTGTGGCGCGTCTACCGCCCCGGGCTGAACACGATGGACCACGCCAGCGAGCGTGCCCAGAAGGCGATTCTGGAGGACGTGCTGATCAACAACGCGACCTCCATCCCGGCCCTCTACTCCTCCGTCGATCACCTGCTGACACTTCCTGCGACTGCCGAAGAGCCTCTCGTGCTTGCTAGTTGATTGAGTACTCCAGCCTCGCATCCAACGCGAGTTTACCCGGGGTAACTCCCGGGTTTTTTTTGCCTTTGCAGATCATTTCGGTGAGATCAAAAATATCACGAACTTGACAAAGTATCATCACGATGATATTATTGTGGTGTGGAAGTAGACGCTTCCACTCGCTGTTTAACAACTACTGGAGGAAGAAAGCATGAAGAATGCAGACGACGTAACCGTGGGTCAAAAGCTCTACGAGAAGTTCGTGATGCTATGTGCGAACGACCAAAAGCTCTCGGTGACCTTTGTGAAGCGTCCCAAGGTCATCAGGTTTGGCGAACGCGTGATGGCCCCAGAGGTAATCGTAGGCTACGAGAGTGAGGACGGTGGGTTTACGCCCCTTGCTGCGCTTCTAACCAAGCGGGACATCGAAGAGATGTTTCCGATGTTCCAACAGGGGAAGAAGCTGGCGGCGGTGTACCGAGAGCAGCGGGCAGCCGACCGTCGAAGTCGACCGGACGAGTTCGGCAAGACTGGGCGCAACCCAGCCTTCACCGACGAGGCCATCGACGCGATGCAGCTAGACGCCTGATTGGGGCGCACGAGGGCGGGGGGAAACCCCCGCCTTTGTGCTTGTGCCGACCTGTGCCGATCAGTCGTGCGTCCGTACTGGCGGCGCTGTCGCGGCTGTCGCCGGAGCGGCTGGCGGTGGGGGTGGGATTCGAACCCACGGAAGTCTTTGAAACTTCGCCAGTTTTCAAGACTGGAGCCATAAACCTCTCGGCCACCCCACCGCAAAGTATCAAGATACTAATACCGGTCCATCGGTTTTCAAGACCGGTTTTCAGGCATTGCACCTGTTTCACGTGGAACACTTTTGCCCTATGTTTCTCGGCGTTTTTTGCGATTACGCGATCTGCTGGTCGCCGCAAAGGGGTGGCATTGTGCCAGCGGTGTGCCGGATGCTTTCCTCGTAGGCCGGGAGGTACGCGAGGTATATCTCGGTCGTCTTGACCGAGGTGTGCCCGAGGTGCTTCGACAGCCCGTAGATGTCCCCGCCCGCCAGCAGCCACCGCACCGCAAAGGCGTGCCGTAAGTCGTGGAAGCGGAATCGCCGTAAAGCGCGGCCTTGTACCGCCTCTCCGTTGATCGCCCGCTGCATCACGTGCCGGAACGCTCCGGCTGGGCTGGCGAGTTGCTCGCCATCGACGCCCTGCCCAAACACGAGGTGTGATCGGATGTGCCGGGGTGTGCCAGCCAGTGTGCCGGTCGCATCTCCCCCCGGCGTTTTGAGCCTTACGACCCGCGGGCGCGAGACCTTGGTCTGCGTCAGCAGCACCTCGCCCCGGTCCTCCCGAACCTCCCGCCAGTCGAGGGTGACCGCCTCCATCAGGCGCATCCCGGTATTGGCGGCAAACAGGATCAAGCGACCGACGTTGCCGGTCGCGTACGAGGCAACCGTCTCGATGGCCTCCAGCGTGGGCGGCACCATGACCCGCTTCCGGGGGCGCACGAGCTTTCGGTCCCACTCGCGAGCTGGGTTGTGGTCGCACATCCCAGACGCCACCGCGACCCGGAACACGCTCGACGCGGCGGTCAGATCGCACAGGACGGAGTAGTTGGAGACCGGCCCCATCTGCTTGAGCTTGCCGTCCGGACCGCGCCGCACGAAGCCCTTCTTTCGCTCCCGTATGAAGTCGGCGATCTCGCGTCGCCCGATCTCGGACAGGCGCTTGTTGCACCAGAAGTGGTCGAACAGTCGTAGGCTGTCGAGGTAGCGGTCCCGCACCCGCGGTTTAAGCCCGCCACCGCCCTGCTCCATCGACCCTATGGTCTCGGACCACGCGACGACCGCAGCCCGCCACGTGGCATCACCGCCGCCCTCGCCTTTGCCCAGCTGCGCCTTCCAGTCCGCGAGCGCTAGCTTGGCTGTGGCCTCATCAGCCGTGCGTAGGCTTCGTCGGTACTCAACACCCCGGACCTGTAGCCGACCCCACCACGTCTTTCCTCGCCGGTAGATGTTGCCTGACATCGCTGTTCCTTCCTTTCCATCCAACCGCGGATTGCGGTCTCGTCGATAGTCCATCGCTTCCCGACCTGAATGGCGCTGGGTATCTGTCCGCTGACGCAAAGGCGCAAGACGGTCCTCGGCGAGACACCGAGTCGCTCCGCACATTGCTGAACCGTAATCCTCACGTCAGTCGTCCCAAGTAATCCTGCCGCCAAAACGACGGACTTCGCTTTCCATCCTTCGCCGTACGTCGTGCAGCGACGAGTAGCCCGTCCAGAGCCACCACCACCAGCGACGCAGCCGGACTCGGTAACGGCGCAACCGGTACATCACCGCCACCGCTGGGGCCGGTCGAGGTGATAGTGGTTGCGACACGGCGGGCAGACGCCTTCCAGCAGGCGTGACGCCCACTCACCGCACAAATCGCAGTCGCCTTCGACGAAGTCGCGCTGTCGCGCCTCGCTTTTGCGAACTTGGTCCTCGCCGTCTTTGTCAAAGTCGCGTTGACTCATGTGATGCCCCCGAACTGCGCTGGTCTCGCTTCCGTAGTGTCAGTACTCTCCGGTCTGAATGGCTTTCTGTATGTCCCCGCCCGCGATGCCCTCAAGCTCTGGAGGCGGCCCGCAATACGCAACGGCTGCGACGACCGCCGCAACGATCACGACTACTAGCCGTTTCACGCTTGTGGCTCCCGAGGCCGCACCATTCCTTGAACGAGCGGCAGGAGTTGTGGCGGCATCCAGCCCCCGGGCTTCAGCACCTTGCCGTCCTCGCGGCGACGGACTTCGTAGACGAAGCCCTGCCCCTTGCACGCCGAACACGGCTGTTGGGACCGACGCTCTTGGTCGTCGATGTACACGACAGTGCCGGTGGCCTCACAGGAAAGGCACGCGTGCTTGATCTTGTCGACGTTGCTGCGATGCACCTCGTCCCACAGCGGTTGCGGGTCGAGTCCCAGCGCGTGCATCAGCCCGCTGGCGACGTAGATCAGGTCAAGGCACGCATCGGCAATCTCGGTCACCGAGCCTTCGCTCGGCTGCCGCAGATGCTCTTTCCACGCCTCTTCTAGCTCCGCGAACTCTTCGTCGCAGAGCCGCTTGTATAGCTCCGCGGTCGCGGACGACGGCTCCTGCCGGAAGTAGTTCATGAACGACTTCTGGTCTTTGAACACCAAATAGCTCATTTACTCGTCCTCGTGGTTGTCTCGTCTGTCGTCACGGGCCGTCCAGCACAGCGCTGCGATGAAATATCCCAGCACCGCACCGCCCCACGCCCCACACATCAAAATGGCAAAACTGCTCATGTTGATTCGCTCCTGCTTGCACCAAGCGCACGCAGCGCTCGGCGAACTTCCGAGATGACGTTCCGAAGGGCGCGGGTGTCGCTCGCCGAGCGGGCTACCACAACCATTCGGGCTTGCTGCCGAAATGCGAGAGACGCTGCGGAATGCTTGCGTTTCTCGAAAAACATGACGCTGGAACCAGCCCAGCTGGACACCTCACGCTGAATGGCGCGACGAAACTCGCCGGTCATGACAAGCCACTCCGGAGGGATTTGGTCCGGAAAAAGTCCGCGTGCTGCGGATGCTCGTGCATAAAGAGACGAGCGTAGTACGGCGTGTAGTTGTTCGACATCTTGAACTCCTCGCCGTTGGTCTCGATCTCTGTATGCCACCGAATGCGCTCAAAGATGGCCTTGCTGGAGTAGTGCTGGTGGCCGCGACCAATCACGTCGTAGGTGAACCGCTTGAACAGTTCGTAGACGTGCGGGTTCTGCTTGTGCCACCGCCACCATTGCGCCTTGATAGAGGCAGACGGAGCGCTGTACACAACGCTCCGTGATGCTTCTGCGTAATGCGCTTCCAAACTGGCCTCCTAATCAGAACGGAATGTCATCGTTCGGATCGGCAGCGGCTGCCGGAGCGGGCGTCGCCGGGGTGGCGCTGCGGGTTGGTGCGGGGCTGTCGCCGTACGACTTCTCGCGCACGGGGTAGACCGACACCATCACCCTGTCCGAGCGGTCCTTATTCGCCACGTACTGGGTCTCCATCGCAATGACCAGCGAGTCGATGGCGAGAAACATGGACCCGTCGTCCTTCGTATAGACCGCGCCGATGTTCTTGGTGCGAGCTTTGGTCGCGCCGGTGCGGTCGGTGTACTCGCCCACCTTCAGGACGAGGTCATGCGTTTGCTTCGATGCCATGGGGTATTTCCTCTGTGATAGTGATTTCTTCGCGGGTTTCGCCGAGCAGCACTCCCGGTTCGACGCTCATGTGTTCCGCGGCCTTAACGATCAGGTCAGCACGCATCATCCGTGCGCCGTTCTCGTGCCACCGAATGGTGTTGACCGATACGCCCAGCACCTTCGCCAGATCGCGCAGCCATACAGAACGAGACCGCCGGATGACACGAAATGTCTCTCCTAGTCGTGCCTCAAAGTCGCCTTTAGGTGTTGGTACTGTTGCCATCGTGTCCCTCGTGGAAAGTGCCCTCTGGCGGCGGGAATGCCGCGGTGGGTTCGGGCTTACCCCCACCAGCAAAGTCGTCGAGCGCGGAGCGGGCGTTGCGAGTGGCGCTACGCACGACCGCTGGTGTGACGTCGACGGCTTCACGGATGCGCTCGGCCTCGTCCGGGTCGTAGATGCCGACGAATCCGAAGGCGACGCGAGCGCACTGAATCATCGCCTTGTGCCGCAGGAAGCGGCTGGTATGGGTCTGCCACGGCCCGTTGTTGACGTAGCCGCGGTCGTTCTTAAACGGTGGGCGATAGCACTCGCTGAACCGCTCGCGCACGCTGATGGGGTGCGACCGGTCTTTGCGGTAAATCCTGCACTCAATCCACTCCGGGCACGGCTGGTGTTCCGCACTCTCGACCAGCTTCTCGCTCTCGACGAACTCCATGCCGTCGAACTCGCGGCTGCTGTTGATGATGCGGCTCCACCCGTCGATCCCGACCACCGGCACGATGCCGCTCTTCTTGTCTGGGAAGGCGTAGATTTCCTTGGTCCATGGGTTGAGGTCGTACTGGTTGGCGACAACGAGCAGCGCCATCATTTGCTCGTTCGTGACGTCGCCGCGGAAGGCGGTGGCCTTAAGCGCGGTCAGCATCTTGTCGGGGTCCACGCTGTACTTGTTCGCCATTAGGGCGAGCAGTCGGGCGCGGGGCTGTGTGCTTTCAATAGTGGTTACAGCTGACATGGTGTGTCCCTTCCTCAAAGGGTTGGAGTGATGGTGAGAGCGCCCCGGTACGTGAGCGCTTTCTGAACGCGCTCGGGGATGACCTTCTCCGGGCGCTCAATGACCGCCCACGAGAGGCGGTAGCCGCGAGCCGCGGCCTTGGTGGCGTCGCCAACCTTGGAGGCAATCTGCCCCTTCAGGTGCGACAGGGTGGCCTCTAGCTGGTCTGCTTCGGCCTTCCGGGCGATGTAGTCCGCGCAGAGTTGTGGCAGGTCGCTATCGCTGGTGAGGTCGACCTGCAGCGCCTTGCTGCCGTACCGGTGAACCTCGGCGACGCTGTCGTAGTCGGCAACCCACTTCGGTTCCGTGCCGGTTTGGACGCCTTCCCAGAACTTGGCAATCGCCTCGGCGATCTTCTGCTGGGTCGGTTCGTGCCGCTCAATGCGCCCGCGCAGGAGGCGGTTGCCACCGACGCACGCCACAATCCAGCCGTGGTCCGCGCCAACCGCGCCGATCTGGTGCTGCAGCTGCAGGACATAGTTAAGGGGCGGCATGAGAATCTCATCGCCCTCGACAGCCCAGTGGTCGCGGAAGGCCAAGCCGTCGACATTCTTGAACTCAATCGGCGGCAGCCCGGACTCGTGTGCCTCGTAGTCAAGGCTCGCGCCCCACCCCATCACGACCGGATGGGTGCAGTAGCGATGCACCTTGCGGAGCTTCCACTTGAACTTCTCGGTCGCCCACGCCGCTAACGCAGGCTCAAGGAAGTTGCCCGCCTGCACCCGCTCGTTACCGGACAGGTCGTCCGGCATGAGGCGGTCTGACTTTTCCTGCCAGAGCCGGTAGCCCGTCTTGAAAGGTGAAAGGCACTCGATGAGGGTCGACCCCTCGGGTGGTGCCTCGTACAAATGCAGGACGGCTTCCGTGCCGTCCGCGAAACGCCAGCGATAAAAAAGGCTGGCGACCTCCGAACCACCTACGTGAGAGTCACGTAGCGAAAGCCATTCGGCTTCGTCCTTAACTGCGATTGCGCCCATGTGTTCCTCCGGTTACCGCCCAACGCGGTGAACCGGAAGTTATCACGGGCATGACAGTTACGCAATAGGGATTATTCGGGTGCTGATATTTTCTGGCGTCTGACTGTTTTTTCGGTGATACTTTTGGTCACACCGTTTGAACAATGGAAACGACAGCATGGGCAGCGACAATCTCGACATCCTCAAGCATCCCGGCGTTCCAAGCCGTCAGGTTGTACAGCCCCGCTCTGGTGCCGCGATGAACCTCACGGACCAGACGCTGACCTTGTGCCGCTACTTGCACCACCGCCAGCTTCCCAATCAGATCTTCCGGGCTGCGCGGCGTCTTTTCGTAAAACAGCGTCCACCCCCCGGGGACGGGGTGAAGCCCGTCTTTGTCGATTCGTGCAGCGCACACCTCAATGTCACTCGGCAGCCCTATCGGGCGAGGCACATATTGCTCTCCGTCCACGTTGAACATCCTCCCATAGATGCCGACCACAGCGTCAACGCGGACGGGCTGTGCGGCTGTACCTTTAGGTGGGCTAGGACTAATACCCAGCAGTTCGTCAACGGAGGTGCCCGCGGCATGAGCGAGTTTTTGCAGCGTATCCGCCGTCAGATTCCCGCTTACTCCGCTCAAGTAGTTGTAGAGCGTGCTAGATCGAATCCCTGCCTTCTTCGCCCATGGATGCGGTTTGAGTCCCCGCTTCTCCATGAACGCCTTGAAACTATCACGGGCATGGGTCTTTTTCATAGCCATAACACGACTCCAGTCACATAGCAGTAAAAAAATATTGCGCCTAAGAGATCGCACATGACCTTTCGCTTTGCTCGGGTATCGACGTCCAAGTTCCGGAACGTCAAAACAGAGGTCGACGGCAACATCTTTGCCTCGAAGGCCGAGGCGACCCGTTACGTGTACTTGAAGGCACTTCTGCGGGTCGGAGAAATTGATGCGTTGGAGCTAC
>Ga0315902_10006742_pt1 | contig 15849 bp, 10 predicted proteins | sample LakEriMetagenome_9_FD_203523 | JGI IMG/M metagenome (GOLD analysis project Ga0315902, IMG submission 203523) | Freshwater fungal communities from buoy surface, Lake Erie, Ohio, United States - Buoy 12 MA117 | ecosystem: Environmental > Aquatic > Freshwater > Lake > Lake biofilm | place: USA...
AAAAGGAAAAACACAAAATAATAAAGCGATAGGTTGACTTATCATTTGCGTAAGAGTAAAACCAACTTTTGTTTAAGCTCCCCATTTTGTAGTTTTCATTTTCTCGATAATGGTCAAAAAGACCTTACATGGCTTATCATCAATTTAATTACAAATATACGAATTTTATCTAATATAAAACAGGGTGAAAATGTATTATGTCCGAAAAATGAAAAATGGCAACCGAGGCTGCCATTTTCCAATGATTATCAATTAATGAAATAAAAAATCATTTAATCAGACTTGTATTTCCTCTTTTCGTGAAAATTTTATTGTCCAAACAAGTAACCTGAAGGAAGTAATTATAAACATCGGGAGCCACCTCATTTCCTTTGTAAATCCCATTCCATCCATTATTTAAATCTGTGGTTGTAAACATCTCTTGTCCCCATCTATTATAGACAACAAATTGAAGTTTTGAAATCCATCTACCCCTCACTTTAAGAATATCATTATTGCCATCATTATTGGGAGTAAAGGCATTGGGGACAAAAATATTTGGTTCGCCGCAATTCACATTATCTACATTGATACGAATTGTTTTCTCCTCCTTACAACCCTTTTTCGAAACCACCACCTTATAAATAGTAGTATCTTGAGGTGTAGCTCTTACGGATGCGATATTTGTTGCATTCAAACCTGTAGCAGGCGTCCATGCATAAGCACAATCGGTACAACCTGTCACTGAAATATTAGCTATCTCATTATTACCTTTTATTAGCGTTTCCTTATCTGTAGCAATATTTACCTTCAAATCTATCAATTCCAACTGAGTTTCCAAGGTTTTCTTACAACCATATTTGTTTTCAAAATTTACATTCACCAGTGAGGTTGCATTTATCTTGTAAATTGCATTAGGCCCTTCATTTGGTTTAGTAGTCAGTGAATTTACAGGAAACCAGCTATAATTTTTCAAGCCCTGATTTGGATCATTATCCTTAATAGTCACGGTGGTCAAATCGACTGGTTTACAAACCACATAATTATCCGGCATAGAAGCTTCAACCGGAAATGCACTAATTACTACGGTATCTCTCCAGAAGCAGCCTTTAGCATCCGTTGCTTTAAAATAAAAAGTATTTTCAGCCCTACTCAAGGTATCTCTTTTTAAGGTAGCCTGATTACCCAAATTATTGGAAAAATCTGATACTCTTGACCACTGGAAGGAAAGTGGAAGAGAAGACTTAGCCGTCAAAGTATAAGGGCCATAATTACAAAGCGTCGTATCCCTACCAGCAGAAATAACTGCGTCAGGACTTACCTGAGCATTTACTTTCCATGCCAGATTACAATTGGTTTTAGGGTCAGTAATTTTTACGGTATATAATTGATTGGTATTCAAAGTAAACGTAGGATTAGCCACATTAGCATTATCCAGGCCCGTTACAGGAGACCATAAATAGGTCACTAAAGGGCTTTCAGGAAGATTAACTTTTTTTGGAATACCAGGGCAAAAATCTAGTGTGGTATCCAATTCCACCACAGGAAGCATAGGACTCACCTCTATGCGCACTGAAATTGTGGTATCACAACCCGAGGCAGGATTCTGAATTTTCACAGAATAAGACATTGATTCTTTTAACTTTACCGTAGGATTACCTTTGGTTGTTTCACTCAGGCCTGTGGCAGGACTCCAGGAATAAATCAATGTATTATTAAACTTTGGATTAATCTGCTTTCCAACATTATAACAAACGGTTGACAGGCTGTCAATGCCGGTTTCCGCACCAAAAGGTTTGACTATGGCATTGACAAAAATGGTAGTATCGCAACCAGTTACAGGCTCTGTAACCTTAACTTGATACACCCTATTTTCAGAGGTTGTTATCTTAGGATTACCAATGTTTGGATTACTTAGTCCCACCGTTGGTGTCCACTGATAAGTAAGCGAAGGATTAAAAGACTTGTTAACTTCCTGTGCAATATTTGCACAAATAAATACTGAATTTTCGACACCGGTTTTGGCAGGAAATGCTCTTAATTTTGCATTGTAAGATACCGTTGTATCGCAACCTGTAGCAGGATTAGATATCTTTACTTGATATATTATGTTATTTGAGATAGTTACGATGGGATTACCAATAGCAGTGTTACTCAATCCAGAAGCTGGTGTCCACTGATATGAAAGAGCAGAATTAAATCCAGGATTTGTTTGGGTTGCAACATCTCTGCAAAACAACCTTTCATTTTCAAGCCCGGATTTAATTGGCTCATGTATTGCCACTGGAAAAATCAAGGTAGATTTACAGCCGAGGGCATTGGAGAGATTTAGAGTAATAAGGGTTGGTGCATCCATTTTAAAGGTGGCTAAAGAAGCACCCTGACCTGAAACCAAATTTCCATTGGTTTGCCAATCGTAGGTTAGCGTCCGGTTCACTTCTTTATTTTGAATATTTACTTCAAAATTTGACCCTCTGCAAACCACTGAATTTTGACCAGCTAAAGGTAAAGAAATTACATCAACTGCAACAGCATTAATAACGGCAGAAAAAGTACTTTGGCAGGCAGTTCCTTTTTCATAATATAAGGTAATTCTATTTTTACCCGCTGACGGGAAAGTTAATTTGACTGAATCACCCTTCGCAACTAACTTTTCCGCCCCAGGTTCTCCGAGATACCATTCTACTGATTTAACCCCTAGGGTACTTTGTTTTAAGGTGAAATTTGAACCTACACAAACTTCCGTCGGAGCTTCAAAAGTAGCTTGAGGCACCGTACAATTCACCACATTGTATTGAAAATCTCGACGAACGACAGACAACAAATTTTTGGTGAATCTATCATACTCCTCTATACAAACAGCCACCACAAATTGACCCAAAACGGGTGGTACCCCCTTCATGATGCCTGTGTTAACGTCAATGGTTAAAGGATTATTCCCACCAAGAACATTAGCTAAAGAATAGGTTGGGCTCAGCCAAATAACAGGTTGAAAAGGTGGCGCAGTAGGAGGTATAGGTTGAGGCCTTTGAAGCGTTCCACCTACTAATGGGGTACAAAGTTTATAAGCAATAGAATCGTTATCTACATCGGTAGCTGCAGAATTTACATTGAGTTCCTGATTGGCACAAACATAAACGGGAGGCCAACGATTTACCACAGGACTTGAATTACATTTTTGCATAGCTGCCTCGGTAAGTAAAATATCATACGTAGCCCCAGACTCAGTAGGATTAACTATATTAGATATAGTGGTATTACGGCAGCAACGTTGATACACAAAATGATAGCCCCCTTCCCGAGGATTTAAGGTAATTACAGTTCGGTAAACGGTTGTATGAACACAAACACTATTTATAAAAGAGGTATAACAAGAGTCAAGACCCTCCCTTAACGTATCATTTCCAATTGGTCTGAGTGAAATATTACTTAGCCTTAAACCATTTGAAGCGTAAACCCCGATAACGCCAGGGTCATCAAACAAAGCCGTTGGATCGGCATTAAAACAATCCCTAAAAACTCTCAATGTTATTTCATACTGATTGCCACCAAGACATCTGTAACCAATTTCACCACCTACAATATGAGTTGCATTGGCAGAAAAAGGAAGCATAAATAAAACGACAGGTATAAGAAACGTTAATTTTAAACGCAAGTACGTTATAAAATCATGCTTTTTATTTATATTATGTTGATTCATAGCTCAATTTAATTAAGAATTTTTACTAAAATTTCAACTCTTCGCTCAACAGAAGCTACCAGGCTGAAAACAGAATTCCTCTTATCCATCGGATTATCCGACACCTGCTTTTTCGATTTATTCTCACCGTAAGCAGAAGTAATAAACTTCAATTGTCCATTTTTAACAGACTCAGCTAATTTGCCCTGATTACTTTGCAGCAGATAATTTTGTATGGTTTTAATACGTCGGTCGCTCAACAATTTGTTAGAACTAACACTACCCAATGGACTGGCAAATCCACTTAAGGTAATTTCCAGTTTCTTACCCTCTGCTAATTTTTCGGCGATGGCTTTTGACAAATATTCAAGACTTACCGTACCCATTTTCACCTCCCTATTAAAGAACAAATCATATTGTTCGTTTAAAACAAATTTCTCAGCTTCAGGAAGTACCTTGGTAAAATTAGAAATGAAAGATTCCTTTTGATTGTAATAGGTATTTGAAAGTTCAACATAATTCTCAGTCCCCTTTATCTTCATTTGCTTCGCCTTTGGAATATCATTATCAAAATACAAGGCCACAGGCGTAGATAAAGGTGGCTTAAGATAGACTTCAATAGTTATTTTTTTTCCTAAACCTTTTACATCACTTAAAGTAAAACTTATGTCCTTTTCGACAGATTCGTAATTATTTTTGCTTGCAACCAACTTATATTTATGATTCTGAATGACTGAAAAGGTAAAGGAATTGCCCTTCTCATTCGTTTGAATATTGTCAACAGAATTCTTTGTGTCTATCCATTTTAAAAGATTAACTGTTGTGCCGTTAAGTGCTTCCTTTGTTCTGTCATCAAAGGTTAAAACCTGGAGTTCTATCACGGTAGGATTTAAAAAAACATCAATTACAACTGTATCCCCCGTATATGGATATCCTGCAATATTTAATTCCCCCTGATAAGGGTCAAAACCATCACTTTGGACTCCTACGGAGTAATTGTCAGAGGAATTCCAAGAAAAATATGGCCAGTTGCCATAAGAAACATCCACTTTTTCTACTGTTCCGGAAGGAAGGCTTTGCACGGAAAGATTAGCCTCTCTGATTAAAGAAGAATCACTAGCATTATGAGCTAATATTCTCACTTTTCGAATTGGCATATCCCAGGTAACCAGATTATAACAACAAGCGTCAGGAACTTCCGTAGTACAAGAACTTCCCTTTTCACCTCGAACGGTTAACCAACCATTGGTTCCTTTTTCACTTAGGGAGAAAAATAAATCATCAGAAGAAGCGTTCATCTGTACACCCATATTCATTGGGTTGGTCCAGCCATTTAAAGTTGGCGAAGAAGCGTAAACATCATAACCTCCAAAAGTAAATCTGCCCTGTGTGCTAAAATAAAGCCGTTGGGTTGGCGTATGAAAGAAAGGCGTAACATCTTCTTCAGACGTATTCAGAGATACTAAATTTTCTGGAGCATCCACCTCACCATTTTCTAACACTGCGGCACGATATAAATCATCTTTACCCTTCCCGCCGGGTCTGTTGGAAGAAAAATATAACCATAATTTTCCGTTATTATCTTTTCCCACTGCAGGATGTTGCGTTGAAAATCCACTGGCATTAGCGGTTATTTTTAAAGGTTCCCCTACGCCACCATTCTCATTGAATTTTCTAAAGAAAATATCACACCGAACTTCCATTAAATTTACTTTGTCACACAAACAATAGTATAAACCAGTATTTTCAGGTAGGAAAGTAACGCCAGAAATTAATTTATTAGGTACCGCCAATTGAGACAACCAATTGGTATCTCCTTGACTATTCATTAATCTTAAATTTGACACAAAAGCAATGCTGTCTTTCTTTGAGGTTACCCTGTCATTTTCAGAAAATTTGGCATAAACAAAATCATTTTTATAAGCAACAGCCCCAAATTCCGCTTCCAAACAATCATTAGAGGTAGATATTTTTTTGGTTTGCCCTGGAACATTTGTGTAATTAGCATAATCTTTTAAAATTCGGCTGGAACTACCTTCCATCATTAAAGCTTTATTTTTTAAAGGATCTCCATCTTTAGCTTTTCTGAAATAAGATTGAAGGTTCTTTTGTGCGCCACTATAATCTGCTAACCTCATATTAATCCATGCTGAATAAAAATAATTTTGAGCGGTAACCACAGAATCTGGAAAACGAAGAACTTTGTCGTAAATGGATCTGGCTGTTTGCAACCCCTGCATATTTCGAGCAGATTCGGCCATTTTCACCCATATATCCACCCTGGTAGAATCATAATTTGTTGCTGCCTGATAAAAATTGAAAGCTGTTCGATAGTCCTTTTCTATATAGAAGGACTGGTCAGCTGCTTTCAACCAGTTTTCTAATTTTTGTCCATAGGAATTAAATTGAAAAGTGCCTATCAATAAAAAGCTGAATATCAGCTTATAAAGAGTATAAGTATTAAAATTTCGCATTATTGGTAATTTTTTACATCTGTATAATACAGATTAGGAAAATAAATTTTTAACATCAAATCAATGGACAAACTCTCACCGTTTTATAACGAGGTATTTTCTTGATTATATAATGCACAAAAATTTCAGGATCTGCCTGACCCGTTGGCAAAACACCTGTCTTTGTTAAATTAATATCATAACTAAATCCAGCTCTGACATTGCGATACAGCATTTCTATAGACGGTGCAATTCTATTTCCTATTTCCCGTTGTTGATAATTAACATTTAAATCAATGGCGAAGGTATTTCCAGGATTTTTATCCAGATAAACGCGAAATCCAGCGCTCGCCATCCACTCGTTATAAGCTGCCTGCGTTACATAAATGAGATTTGAGGTAAGATCAATATTATTTGAAACTTGTAAAACACCCATTACATAAGGATTTAATCGCAAGGGAATTTTTGACACAGCGTTAGGAAAAAAACTGGTATTTGGTGAGAATAAATGATGAACACCCACGCCAATGTCTAACTTACTCCTTTTATTCAAAAGATCAACTAATTGCCCCGTTTGATCTGCCTGGATTCTAATATTTGCTCCCATTCCGGCATCGAAAAATATTTTCGATAAATCCCAAAGTCCTTCTCCATTTGGAGCAGAAGCATTTACACCATTAATTGATGGGTCATATTGACGGTCAAACAATAATGCACTGGGGTCAAAACCTCTTTGATTTCCACTAAGGTTAAATCCAATGGTACCAAAAATCTTTGGGCTAAATTTTTTTGTGTACCCACCACCTACAAATAAACCTGTTTGTTGTAAACGTGAATCTCCTGCCAGATCATAGGTTAACCCGCCATTTAATGACCAGAATTTATCATCTTCCAAGTAGGAAGGTAATTTGGTATCAAAAGATAGTGTAACCGTTTTGTAGTCAACGGGAATTTCTCTCCATTGATTTCTTGCCTGAAACATCAATCTCGTATCACCATTGAAAACGCCAGATAAACCAGGCGAAACTTGCAAAGGGTTCCTGAAAAATTGGGTAAAATGAATATCTTGAGCAATTACCTTAACAGATAAAAACATCAAAACCCACAACACGCCAAATAATTTTGAAATTTTTTTGTGAATTTTCATCATGTAGTCAGTATTAGTATGTTATAGCGAATAAAGCAGCCGTAAAATACAAATTTTACATCTAAATTAAAAATAAATCTAACAATCTTGAACATATATAAATAAATCGCTACATTTAGCGTTAATACAAAATTGTTATTTAATTTTTAAAGCCAGGTAAGTATGAAACCAATGTTTACTAAACTATTCTTTTTATGGGCATTTTTCTTCGTTGTGGAAGGAAATACGAAGACTATATTTGTAAAAACGGATGGGAAAGGTAACGGGGAAAGTTGGGAAAATGCCCTATCTAACCTTCAACTTGCTATTGGTATCGCAACGGAATCAGACCAAATATGGGTAAAAACAGGTATTTATTATCCAACAAGGACTAATAACAGGCAAATTCCATTTTTAATTGATAAATCAGTACAAATTTTTGGAGGTTTTTCAGGAAGTGAAAAGGAATTAAAAGAAAGGGATTTCGAACAATTCCAAACTATAATTTCTGGAGAAATAGGCGATAAAACCACGCACCTGGACAACTCACACAATATTTTTTTAATTGATATTGAAAAGGGTGATATTGTTTTAGATGGTATTACAATACAGCGTGGATTGGCAAATATTTCATCCAATGCTACTGATAGAAAAGCGTCGGGAGCGGGAATATTTTATACCAGCAGTGGCAAGAATAGTAGTCTCTGGGTATCTAATTGTTTGTTTATCGATAATCAAGCTCTTTACGGAGGTGCCATTTCTGCCTTCACTCTAGAGGGAGGCGATGGGACTATTCACATAGAAAATTGTGTTTTTCAAAATAATACAGCCGAAATTGAAGGTGGGGCTATTTACCATCTTGCATCAAAAGGTAGCAAGGATCTGTTGGAAATTCAACACACTACCTTTACTCAAAATATCGCCACCTTTGGTGGAGCTATTTACCACAAAGCAGATAAAGGTTCAATCTCCTCGCCACGGGTAAGTTTTTCAGATTTTGCTGCCAATATTGCCTACGTAAGAGGTTCTTGCATTTATAATCAATTAGACGATGAAGTAACCGAAAGTCCGTTCTTTATAGATTGTAGCTTTTTCGAGAACAAAGAAACGGTTGGAAATGCCATGGGTAATTCCAATAACATTCAAAAAAGCCAGAATAACGCTGACCGTATGATCATCAGACCTACGCTACGCGCCAATTCAAAAAGGAAGTTTCCCTAAATCGACATTCCCTCCTGTAAGTATTACCCCTACCTGTTTTTCTTTAAAGGTTTTTTTATTGGCAAGTATAGCGGCTAAAGGTACAGCGCAGGAAGGTTCAATGATAATTTTCATTCTCTCCCATATTAATCTCATGGCCTGAATAATTTCCTCCTCTTCCGCGGTAAAAATATCGGTAACATGCTTTTTTATAATGTCGAGCGTTAAAGGTCCCAGGGTTGTTCGCAATCCATCTGCAATGGTATCAGTCCTTTCATTTTGCTCAATATGCCCACTTCTGAGAGACCTAAGGGCATCATCCACCCTTTTGGGTTCAGCCCCTAATACCATAATATCAGGATTAACATAATGTGCGGCTAGTGAGGTTCCACTTAACAATCCACCTCCGCCAACTGGAGCTACTACAATATCTAACTGTGGAAAATCCTCCAATAACTCTAAGGTAGCGGTTGCCTGACCGGCAATCACATCATAATTATCATAAGGGTGAATAAAATGAGCCCCTGTCCTTCTTACTACTTCTGCCAAGGTACTTTCTCTCGCCATTTGATTTGGTTCGCAGAAAATGATTTCTGCTCCATAAGCCCGCGTTCCCTCCACTTTAATTTTAGGAGCATTATTGGGCATAACGATATAGGCGGGAATACCTAAAAATTGAGCAGCTTTAGCTACGGCCTGAGCATGGTTTCCCGATGAATGTGTAGCTATCCCCAAATTTTTAACCTCCCTATGTAATCTCAAAGAAGCGCTCGCTGCACCTCTCATTTTAAAGGCACCAATTTTTTGGAAATTTTCACATTTAAAATAAATAGAACAACCAGCCATACCATTTAAAAATTGGTTTGTCAGTACAGGTGTTCTATGAATCATCGATTTGATGGTGTCTTGGGTCAACCTTAAATCTGATAAGGTGGGAATATTTGATAGTGATTTCATTTCTTATATTTAAAAGTTATCTCTCAGAAAGGTTAATACCTTATTCATCTCATTTTTAACCACAGCACTCCCCTCCACAAAGTGATTATTCATAAAACTGAATATTAATGTTTTGCCCTTATTTGTTACCACATATCCACTGAGGCAATGATTATTAGAAAGTGATCCAGTTTTAGCAAAAACAAAAGGCTTTCCCTGACCTTTGTAAGAGCCTGAGATGGTACCCGACACCCCTCCCGCGGGTAGTAAGCTAAAAAGTCTTTCTTGTGGCATCATTTTAAGTAACTTTTTTAAAATAAAAACCATGTCCATAGGTGAAAAAAGATTGTACCTTGAAAGACCTGAGCCGTCTGCCCAAACTGGTTTTTGTGGTAAGTCAGAAAGTAAAGAATCTCTTGCATACCCAATAAATTTTTCTGGATCGAGATAACCAAACTGTTTATCTGAACATAAAATCAATAATTGTTCTCCTATAAAATTATCACTTTCCTGTAAAAAAAATCGATAAAGAGAATCCGGAATGGGGACTTTATAATCAATAAAAGATAGGTTATCCTCTTCATTTAGTTTTATTTGAGATACAGGTTGCTGAATATCCTCTCTAAAAACTCTTAACACCGTTTCTACATCGGTGCGAAAAGGAACAAGCAAATTAAAAGTAGTATCAAAAGCTACTTTATTGGCATTAAATTTATTCTCAAATTCATCTCTGTATATTTTGGGTTTTTTCCCCTTATCTAAATCATCGAAAGTTAGACGATCCAACCAAAAACCGGGTGTAGTCAACCATTTACCCAGGCTATCTTTTTTAAATTGCACATAATTTCCATGTATAGGTATGGGACTTCTTTCAACCTGGTAATAATAGGGGTAATCTGCCCACGACCATCCTGAACCAAATCGATTCCCCTTCCAGTTATCAAAAGAGAGCTTTACCGGCAGATTTGATTTTTTCCATGGCTCTGGTTGTTCCACAGACAAAAAAGCCGGGTGCCGCCACATTGGATTTCCCGTCCCCTGAATTACAAGTTGTCCCTCTTTTTCAGCTACTCGCCAAACATTCAAACTATCTCCTAATACCTTTAGCGCAGCGTAAAGGGTAACTAATTTAACATTAGAAGCGGGTGTAAACTGTTTGTCTGCCTCTCTTTTTAATAAAATTTCCCCTGATTCTGCATCTTCAATCATTAATCCACTAAAATGCTGATTAAATACTACAGAGTTATGAACCAGATTATCTAATTCTTTTACCTGCTTTTTATGTGCTTTTTGGCCTGAAACAGTACCTAAACATAAAAAAGAAATAACTATAATCCCTAAAAAAGAAACATAGATTTTTGTCATTACGATATATTTTTTCTAAAAAATTTGATTTGAAAGGGTTACAAATCTATACTAATTCGTACTTTTCAGCTAAGTTAAATAAAAATACCCTTGAAAATGTCATTCCTCAAATACACCGCCATTATTTTTCTGTCATTGATCGTTTCAAACCCAATATTTGGTCAGATAAACAACATCGATTCTTATCAGGTTGCGCTACAACAAATAAGATTTACATCTACCGAAAAATCAATTATTCCATTTCAAAAACTGGAGCAATTATCTATAACACACCTTGTTTTGGGTACGCCTCAAGTTCAAACCAACGTTTTTAGCGAACATTTAGATAAATATGCCTCTGTTAGTCATTACCAACTACCTTTTCAAGATGATTTTATAAATCTTGACAACTGGTTAAAATCCAGAAAATCTGCCGGTGATAATGCCTTTATTATCGAAATCTGGACTGATGAAGATTTTAAATCAGATAAATTAGTTCAAATAAAAACATTATTTGAAGGTATTCCTGTAGTTCTTGTAAACTTCGACTCAAAATATTTTGACCTTAAGAATGATACTGAAAATACTTTAAAATTTGACATTCAAACCCTTTCCGGTTACTGGCACCAATCTTTAGCGGCACAACTTATATTTGGAGGCGTAAGTATAGAAGATGGTAAGGAAGCTAAGGGCGTCCGACTTGGATATTCACCCATAGCCAGTGTTGGCATGAAAGAGAATATCCTACATGACAGTATTAAATCTGTCATAGAACAAGGTATTGCAGCCAGGGCATTTCCTGGTGCTCAGGTTCTCGTGGCAAGAAAGGGTAAAATTGTGTATCATGAGGCATTCGGCAAACACACTTATGAAGGAGAACAAATTCTATCTATCAATGATATTTACGATATGGCCTCAGTTACTAAAGTTAGCAGTGGCCTTGCTGCATTAATGAAGTGGTATGGCGAGGACAAATTAAATTTAGATGCCCCATTAAGCAAATATTTGCCGGAAGCAAAAGGAACCAACAAAGCGGATCTAAAGATGAGGGATATACTTACTCATCAAGCTAGATTAAGAGCCTGGATTCCCTTTTGGAAAGGTACTTTGGTGGGAAATAGCAGGAACCCATGGCAAAAAAACTGGGACAATAATCGAAATAATGATTACAGATTCAAGGCAAAAACATTCAGGTTGCAAGCATCAAAAAATTATTCTATCGAAGTTCCTGGTGGCTTATGGTTACACAAAAATTATCCTGATAAAATGGCTTCATATATTTTTAAGTCGCCCCTAAATGCTAAACCTGGTTATGTTTATTCCGATTTCTTTTTCATACTCATGCCCAGGTTGGTCAAAGCGCAGACGGGGCAAGAATTTGAAAGCTATATTAAAACGCATTTTTACAAACCATTGGGCGCTAACACCTTAACATGGAACCCATTGCGATTTTTTGACACCACTCGAATAGTGCCAACTGAAAGAGATACTTTTTTTAGAATGACTCTCTTGCAAGGAAATGTGCACGATGAAGGTGCCGGTATGTTAAACGGAATTTCCGGTCATGCCGGTTTATTTGGCTCCGCCAATGACTTAGCTAAATTAATGCAGTTATACCTTAATAAAGGAATCTATGGTGGAGAAAGACTTATTGCAGAAAAAGCTTTTGATGAGTTTACCCGCTGTCAATTCTGCCCTGATAATTATCGGGGTGTTGGTTTTGACAAACCATTAGTTCAATATATTCCAGGAAAAAGTTCCATAGCAAAAGAAGCTTCTCCTGAAAGCTACGGTCACAGTGGATATACAGGTACCTTTGTTTGGATAGATCCCAAAGAAGAGCTGATTTACATTTTCTTATCAAACAGAGTTTATCCTACCAGGGAAAGCAGGGCTATTTACGATTTGAATATAAGACCGCGAATCCAACAATCTATTTATGACTCATTTAAAAATTAATATTAATTTTTAGTGGGTTGAAAAAGATTTATTCTTACACCCGACTGAAAAGAAACTGTTGAAATACGATCATTGTAGGGACCTATACCTTTATTTACATGCCCCACAAAAGATTGATAACTTGATTGTGCGAAAAGACTGGTTCGTGGTGAAATCATCCTTTCAGCCCCAACCCCCATGTCCATAGATAAATGAATGTTATCCATAAACATTCCTCCCTGCATTAATCCCTCTTCAAGATTCTGATAAACACTGTTGGTTTTACCCGTTAAAGTAACCGAGGAAGGAAAAAATCCTGGATGAACAATATAATAATTTGCGGAGAGCGTGACTTGTGCTGTAGCGCCCATTGTGGCATAAACACGCCAATTTTCTTTATGAACTATATTAAATCGGATAAATACAGGGATTTGTAAAAGATTTAGCTGTATCTTTTTTAACTGCTCCGTAGTATATCCATCTCTTAGACTACCTTGTATAAAGGTAACCGCAGGTGCATTATACTCTTTATGGGCATAAATGAATCCAAATCCGGTTTCTAACCGTTTTGCACCCTCGCTAAGTAAAAAACCAAGATGGAAACCTGATGAATTTCTGATGGTTTCAGGCACTTTAAATCTTGGGTAGGCTGGGGTAAAAACATTATCACCGTCTAATCCGGTTAATAAGGTTAAATGCCATTTTCCAAAATCAAGGATATTGTTAATATAAATTTTTCTTGTACCAATGGGAATATGACTTGATGCTAAGGTAGGAATTTGACTTACCTCCGGGAAAGATTTTGAATAAACAGGCACGGGAGCCATTTTAAGACCATCGGTAACAGACGAGCCAGGGATAGGTTCAACTTCAAATAGCACTTTTTTTGATAGTAGTTTATTTATCTCCTCATCAGATTGAATATCAGATAATTTTGATAACATTCTGTCTGGTTGAGTAATATCAGGTTTATTTTGAATGTAATGTTCTACTACATTAATTTCAGTGGATATGGAGGAACTTTTATCAACCGATACTATAGTTCCATTTTCAACTATAATCGATGGAGATGCAGGTACCTGACGAATGACTCCTACATGTAAACAAGTAAAGAATAACAAAACGGCCATGGTAACCTCCATGGCTTTAAACCATATAATCCTATTTTCATTTCTTTTTATATGTGAATAATAAGAATGAAAATGAGCCCAGGCATGACTTTCATTCGAAGGAAAAATGAATTGATTTAATTTTTTATGAATGTTTTGGTCAAACTTTTTTTCTTCCGCTGTGTGATCATCCAATAAGACCTCATCCCATTTTTCAGAAAAATTCTTCCATGCATCTTTTGGAACCTTAGTTTCCAAAGATTCCAGTTTATCCTTCAAAAGTTGGTCCATTTTTTCCTCTTCCATCATTACCTCTGCTTCAATAAAATGTTTTGTAATTTGAGTCTTGCCTTCACCAAATTTGATCTTGACGTACTTTCATTAACATCAAGTAACTGGCTAATTTCTTTATGCGAATAACCTTCAATAACATATAAATTAAAAACGGCGCGATAGGAGGGAGAAAGTTGCTGCACGGCATCTAAAATTTCTAACTCTGAGAAACGGCTCACAGCATCCGCATCAAAGCTGGCAACATGACTGGCCTCGTCCATATCAGAAGTCCTCCTGCGCATATTTGAACGATAATAATCAATAGAAGTATTAATCATTATGCGTTTAATCCAGGAAATCAAAGAGGTACCTGGCTGAAAAGAGTGAATATTCCTTAATATTTTAATAAAACCCTCGTGCATTATGTCGAGAGCATCATTTTCGTTATTAGCGTATCGCATACAAACACCCATCATACGCGCATAATACTCTTCATAAAGAGCTTGTTGCGCCCATTTTTCTTTGCGTATGCAAGCTAAAACCACATTTTGTTCAGCATCCCAACTACCAGGAATTACTAATTCCATAAAATACGATTGAAAGATTGAATCAAAGAAACAAGTTACTCTGTTATTTAGAAAAACTCCAATTAATTAGCGTAATTTTTTAGCAGCACTTCATTTTCAGCATCAAGTCGTTTAAAAAAATGAATAATTTGTTCAATTAAATATCTTTCCTGGGCTTCAGGGCCTTCCACCGGACTTTTTGTTACCCGGTCGTAATGTGGCCATCCATCAGCATCTCTTCCTTTAAACACATAAATTCCCTGTTGACTCAATAACTCACAAATAGCAATATGCATTAAATCTTGCTTTTCTTCCTTTGTATATGTTTTTTGCCACCGACCTAGGATTTGAATACCTACCAGCAACAAAACGGCATTGAGATCGGGAAGTTCGGGCTTCTTAAATGCATCTTTTATTTGATTTCTAATGCGTAGCCACTCAAAATTTATTTCCCATTCTTCCATATTAGTTGTTATAATTTAGATTTGGAGAAAGCCATCTTTCAATAATCTCTAAAGACATATTTTTTCTTTCTGCATAATTTTCTACTTGATCTTTAGATATCTGGCCCACGCCAAAATAAGTAGAGGCAGGATTTGAAAAATACCAACCGCTCACTGAAGCGGCAGGATACATGGCAAAACTTTCAGTCAAAATAATACCTGTTCTTTTTTCCACTTCAAGCAGTTCCCACAGTTTCTCTTTTTCAGTATGATCTGGGCAGGCAGGATAACCAGGGGCTGGTCTAATACCCTGAAAATTTTCTTTTAATAAATCGACGGTAGAATGATTTTCATCTTTAGCATAAGCCCAAGTATCCATTCTTACCCATTCGTGTAATTTTTCAGCCAGGGCTTCTGCCAATCTATCTGCCAATGCTTTAAGTAAAATAGATTGATAATCATCTAAATTCTCCAGAAAATAGGCATCCATTTTCTCGATATTAAATCCTGCAGAAACGGCAAAAGAGCCAATAAAATCGGATTTTCCTACTGGGGCAATGAAGTCGGAAAGTGATCTATTGGGTTGTCCTGGTGCTTTTTTAAGTTGTTGTCTCAGGCACTGCAAGCGCATTTTTTCAGTGGTTCTCTCTTCGTCGGAATAGATAATAATATCATCTTCCGTTCCTTGATTTGCAGGAAAAATACCCCAAACGGCTCTGGCCTCGAGCCACTTTTCATCCACTATTTTTTTGAGCATAGCGTTTGCTTCGACAAAAAGTTTCGTTGCCTCCTCCCCTACGACA
>Ga0315902_10006744_pt1 | contig 15845 bp, 14 predicted proteins | sample LakEriMetagenome_9_FD_203523 | JGI IMG/M metagenome (GOLD analysis project Ga0315902, IMG submission 203523) | Freshwater fungal communities from buoy surface, Lake Erie, Ohio, United States - Buoy 12 MA117 | ecosystem: Environmental > Aquatic > Freshwater > Lake > Lake biofilm | place: USA...
GTGCAGCGCCAGCGGCAGCCCATCCGGATCGAAGCCGCAGGGGAACGACAGGCCCGGCAGGCCCGACAGGTTGCCGACCCAGTTGAGCCGGGGCAGCTGCGGCGGCGCCGGCGTGACGGGCGGCGGCAGCGGCGGCGAGGTGGGCGCATAGCGCTCGGGTGCCCCGCCGGGGAACGTGGGACACACCACGAGGTCGAAGCGCTGCAGGAGCGCGTCGGCTTCCATCACGATGAGCTGGCGAATCCGCTGGGCCTGCAGATAGTCGTAAGCCGGGGCCATGCTGGCCGCCATCCAGTCGGCACGGCGTGACCAGTTATACGGAAAGAGTCCGTTGACCGATCCGTCGGTGAACAGGCGCCGGAACGAGGCCGCACTCTCAACGCTGGTGAGGTGCATGAACACCTCCTGATACGGGCGCACGGGCAGGACGAAATCGTCGACCGTGGCACCGAGGCGGCGGAACACGTTCAGCGCCTCATCGAAGGCGCGGCGGTTCGGGGCGGCCTCGGGGGCGTCGATTTCCGGCCGGTGCACGCCGATGCGGGTGCCTTTCAGCGAGCCCGGTATGGCGTTGAACTGAAACGGCCGATCCGCTGTCCCCGGATCACGCGGGTCGCCACCAGCGATGGCCTGCAGGATGAGGCCGCAGTCTTCGGCCGAGCGGCCGACCGGGCCGATCTTGTCGAGGCTCCAGGCGAGCGACATGCAGCCGAAGCGGCTGACGCGGCCGAATGTGGGCCGGAGGCCCGTGGCTCCGACGGCCGACGCCGGAAACACAATCGAGCCGCCCGTCTCGGTGCCGATGCCGAACCCGATCAGTCCGGCCACGACCCCGACGACCGTGCCGCTCGACGAGCCCTGCGTCGAGCGGTCGAGCTTCCAGGGATTGAGGGCCGTGCTGATGCTGCCGCCGGCAAACTCGGCCGTCGTCATCTTGCCGATCAGAATCGCGCCCGCGGCCCTGAGGCGTTCGATGACCGCGGCGTCGCGGTCGGGCACACGCGAGGCGAAGACCTGCGATCCCCAGGTCGTGCGCACGCCACGTGAATCGAGCAGGTCCTTGACGCCATACGGAATGCCGTGCAGCGGCGATTTCGGAGAACCGGCCGCCAGCGCACGGTCGGCCTCGGCGGCCTCGGCCAGGGCCTGCTCGCGGACGACCGTGGTCACCGAGGCCAGGCGATCACCCGGCCGATCCTGCGGCCCGGCCGGCAGCGGAAACGGGGGCGTGTCGAGCCGCTCGATGCGGTCGAGGTAGGCTCGCGTGAGCTGGACCGACGTCAGGGTGCGCGCGGCCAGCTGCCGCGATAACTCGGACACCGACTGGAACCAGAGTTCGTCAGCCATGACTCAGCTCCGACTGAACATGACGGCCGGCGGCACGTCGGCCGGCACGTCGAAGGCGCGGAGGGCCGCGACGGTGATGGCCGACCGGGTCACCGCGCTCTGCAACTCGGCGAAGCGCGCGGGGTCGGCGAAGATGCCGGCGCCTCCCTGCGCATCGAGCAGGGCGCGGATCGTGTCAGCGGTGACGGTGCCCTGGGTCTGGGCCTCTGCGACGGCCTGATCCCAGAGGGGCGCGGCGGCCAGCGCCCCGAGCAGGGCGGCGAAGCTGCGTCGGGATGTCTCCATGACGCGGCATTGTAGTGGAATCGGCACTCCGGTAGCATGACCGTGCATGATTCACGATCCAGTCGCCCTCATGGCCTTCATGTTCGGGTTGATCGCGTTTTCGCGCTGGCTGGAACGCACCGTGCCGGCCGTCCAGCAGATCAGCTCGGCGGTGGTGTGTACGCTGCTGGGCATTGCGCTTTCGAACGCCGGCATCATGCCCCACGCCTCGCCCGCCTATGACGGCGTGAACACCTACGCGATTCCCTACTCGATCGTGCTCGTCATTCTGGCCTCGGATCTGCGCGACCTGCGACGGGCCGGGCGGTCTATCGTGCTGTGCTTTCTGCTGGCGGCGGTGGGCAGCTTCGCCGGGGGCCTCGTCGCCGGCCTGCTCTTCGCCGACGTCCTCGGGCCCGAGACCTGGAAGCTGTCGGGGCAGTTCGCCGGTGCCTTCGTCGGCGGCGGCATGAACTTCGTCGCCGTGGGCCGTGGCCTCGAGACCGAGGCCTCGATCTTCGCTGCCGCATCGGTGGCCGATAACCTCTCGACCGTGCCCTGGATGCTGGCGCAGGTGGGACTCTTCGGCCTGCTGGCCCGGTTCTATCGGGCCGGAGACGTGACGGTCGATCCGGAGGAAGCCGAGCGCGAGAGCGCCCGCATCCGCGATGCCTGGTCGCATGCCGATCTCAGCGTCACCGAGATGGCAGTGCTGGCTGGGCTGCCGCTGCTGATCCTGTGGCTCTCCACGCAGCTCGCGCCCCTGCTGCCCGGCTTTCCCCTCGTGCTGTGGCAGACCACACTGGCGCTGATCGTGGCGCAGGTGCCCATCGTGCGCACGCTCAAGGGCGCGACCGTACTGTCGTACTTCGCGCTGCACCTGTTCTTCGTGGTCATCGGCACCTCCGCAGTGATCAGTGAGCTGGCGACATCCGGCCTGATGCTGTTCGCCTACATGCTGACGATCATCGCGGTGCACGCACTCATCGTCTACACCGGCGGATGGTTGCTGCGGCGCGATCTGGCGACGATCACCATCGCCAGCCAGGCTGCGGTGGGCGGTCCGGGCTCGGCCCTCGCCCTGTCGATGTCGATGAAGTGGCCCTCGCTCGTCACGCCCGGCATCATTGTGGGCATCTTCGGCTACGCCATGGGCAATTACATCGGGTTTGCGTGCGCCTATGTGACGCGCGCCCTGCTGGGTTAGCGCGATGCGTCCCCTCGACGGCCGGCATGCCGTGGTCACCGGGGCCTCGCGGGGTCTCGGCTACGGTGCGGCCATCGCCCTGGCCCGCGCCGGTGCGCGGGTGACCCTCGTGGCCGAAGTGGCCGATGAACTCGAGGCGGCGCGTGCGCACCTCGCCGGACACGGGCTGCCGGTCGAGGCCCGCTGCGTGGATCTCTCGCAGCGTGCACAGGTACTCGCCCTCGGCGCCTGGCTGGCCAGTGACGACGCCGCGGCCGACGTGCTCGTCAACAACGCGGCCGTGCTGCCGATACGGCCCATGACCGACACGACAGACGAGGTGTGGGACCGCACCCTGGCCGTCAATCTGTCAGCGCCGTTCCTCCTGATGCGCGCAGTGGCCTCGCGATTCGCCGACAGGGGCGGCGCAGTCATCAACGTGTCATCCCGGGCCGGCGTCCACGGATTCGCCGACGAGACGGCCTACTGCGCCGCGAAGTTCGGCGTTGAGGGAATCACCCGCGCGGCGGCGCTCGAGTGGCGCGGCTCTCGAGTGTCGTTCAACACCGTCACGCCAGGTGCGCGCATCAAGCCCACGGGAATCACGGCGGCCGAGTATGCCGATTGGTCGGCCGAGCGACGAGCGGCCCTGCGCGATCCCGAGGCCCTCGGCCCGGTGTTCGTCAGGCTGTCGATCGCGCACGGCGCGCCGACGGGCTGCCGCTTCGATGCGTGGCGCGTCTGCGAGGCCCTCGCCGCATCGCCCGATGGCTGGCTCTCAGACGAAGCCCTGACAGCCCTCGCCGAGACGATGGAGCACGGCGCCGCCTGAGTCGGCAGTCGGCGCCCCTGACGCGCCCGCGCGGCAGCGTCGCATCAGGAACCGGGCGAGAGGTCTGCCGGGCGCACCCAGCGGCGCTCGGTGCCTGACACCCTGATGGCATCGAGCACGCACTGGGTGGCGAGTCCGTCGGCGAACGTCGCTGCCTGAGGCAGGGGCTGGCCGTGCTGAATGGCGGCGCCGAGCGCCTGCAGCAGCGCGACCACCGAGACATTCCAGATACCGGCGCCAATGCCGGGCAGGCCCGCATTCGGGTCGCTCACCGAAACATCCTCGAACGCACGGTTGCCGCGACCCAGCCACAGCCGCTCGTCCTGGTTGTCGAGCAGCAGCGTGCCACGCGAACCGTAGATCTGCGTCACGTTCGACATGGTCCGTGACGCCACAGCCGAAATGAAGACCTGGGCCACCGCTCCCGAGGCCATCTCGGCGGTGAAGTACGCGACATCATCGGCCGTGGCCGTCCACGCGCGCCCGCTCGCGGCATCCGTGCGCTGCGGCACCATGACCCTCGCCGCGCCGGTCACCCACGACACCTCGCCGAGCCACCAGCGCAGCAGGTCGACCTGGTGGCTGCCGTTGGCCCCGAGGCGACCGCCGCCCTCAGACGCCAGGCTCCACCAGTCGTGCAGCGGCCGGCCCGCCGGGTCGTTCCACGCCGCACCGATGTTGGTGATGGTCACGTGCCTGACCTCACCCAGCGTGCCGTCAGCAATGAGCGCGGCGACGCGCATGCGATTCGGGTTGAACCGGAGTTCGTGGTCGATGACATGCAGGCGGCCTGCGGCCTCCGCCGCGGCCAGCATCGCACGCGCTTCAGCCGCGTCCATGGCTGCCGGCTTTTCACAGAGCACATGCGCACCGGCCGCCAGCGCCGCCAGTGCCTGTGGTGCATGCAGCACCGTGGGGGTGGCGATGCACACCAGGTCGAAGCGGTGGGCCTGCAGCATCGCCTGCCAGTCGTCGTAGGCATGCGGCACGCCGAACTCGGCAGCCACGGCCTGCGCCCGCTCGAGACGGGCCGATGCCAGCGCCACAACCGTGGCGCCCGGGACATGCCGCAGCGCAGGCAGGTAGGCCGCGCGGGCGAATCCAGCTCCAATGATGCCAACCTTCATGCCGTGACTCCTGTGCGTGTCCCGCTGCCGTCGGTTCAGCGGGTAATGGTGATCGGCGTCACCGCCGCCATCACATCGTCGTCAGCGGCGCCGCGCCACATGAAGACCGAGAAGCAGGCTTCCCGGTCGAGTGCGACGATGCCGGTGTGCCAGATGCCGGGCCGATAGGCAATGCCGACCGTCGGCGGCAGCAGCCACGCGCAGGTGTTCGACGGGTCGGGACGTCCATCGGTGAGCGCCGGCATGACGACGACCAGATAGGTGCCGGTGTCGAGCGGCAGAAAGACCTGCGCCGCGTGCGGATGACGCTCGACCTGCTGCACCGTGAGGGGCAGAATGCTCGGCGCCACCCGGTTGACATGCAGCTGCGGTCGAAGGCCGGCCACTGGTGCGGCCCAGTCGCTATACATCTGTCGCTCGCCCTGACGTGCGGGCGGATGGATGAGTGTGCCGAAGGGGGCGAGGGCCGCCGCATCGGCGGGGCGGGCCTGGCAGGTGAGTCTCATGGGGCGGGCGGCGGCATGTGGGCGCGCCAGTGCGAGGCCAGGTCGCTGCGACGGCAGAGCCAGACGTCGGGACGCCCCTGGATGTGGTCGAGGAAGCGACGCAGGCCGGCGAGGCGTCCGGGGTGCCCGGCGATGCGGGCATGCAGGCCCACCGACATCATGCGCGGACGCTGCTCGGCGAGCAATTCATCAGCCGCGTCGATCAGGAAATCGCCGAACTGACGCCCGGTAACGAGCGGACCGCCCACAAGCTTGGCATCGTTCGTCGTCAGCGAGTACGGCACGACCAGATGCGCCCGCCCCTCGACGCCCACCCAGTAGGGCAGTTCGTCGTTGTAGGCGTCGCTGTCGTAGGTGAAGCCCCCGTGCTCGACCACCAGGCGACGCGTATTCGCCGAGGGGGCATAGCGGCAATACCAGCCCTCGGGAGGACGGCCGGTCAGGCGCTCGATGCTGGCGTAGGCGCGCGCAATGTGCTCGCGCTCGGTGGCCTCGTCGAGGTCGGTATGCGCGATCCACCGCCATCCGTGTGCCGCGACGTCCCAGCCGTTCCGCGTGAGGGCTGCGGCCACGGCCGGATTCCGTTCGAGGGCGAGCGCGGCCGCAAAGACCGTGACCGGTACGCCGCGTGACTCGCACAGCCTGAAGAGGCGCCAGACGCCGACACGGCTGCCGTATTCGAAGAGGCTCTCGGCGGCCAGGTCGCGGACTCCCGCCGGAAGGCGCGCCTGCGCGATGTCGAGCAGGCCGAGGTCTGACCGGCCGTCGCCGTGCTCGAAGGCGTATTCGGCGCCTTCCTCGTAGTTGATGACCAGGTTGACGGCGAGGCGGGCCCCGCCGGGCCACGTGACGGCGGGGGCGTCCGGCCCGTAGCCCACCAGGTCACGCACGCCGTCCTGCATCATTCGCGCGTGCCTTCAATCTTGCAGAAGAAGCAGCACCACTCGCCGGTCGTCACGTTGGGCAGCGCCCGCAGCCCGAAGATCATCCCGTCGGCCGGGGCCGACAGCTCTGCCAGCGTGTCGCCGAAGATGTTGGTGATGCGCGCAATGGCGGTGCCCTTCGGCATCGGCGTCAGCATCTGGATATCGGGGCGGGGGAGGAACAGCCCTGACGCTGGTGCGAGCAGCGCCTCCTGCTGGCCGCGATAGCGGGGCGACGGATAGGCGGCCGCACCCGGATACATGCGGTAGTGCCTGAGGATGTTGAGGATCGAGTCGGCCAGGGCCCGCCCCACCGCCGCGAAGGCCGAGGGCGAGGTTGCCGACCGGCCCCCGAGTTCGACCGTGATGCCCACCTTGCCGATGTCCTTGAGGTAGGCCATCGGGCTGCCCTTGGGGCTGATCGACGACATGATGCAGCCCCAGCCCGGGCCCATGGCCGTCGCCAGTTCCACCGACGCGGGACGCTCGTCGACGAAGATCGCCTTGTCGAGGAACGAATGCGCGCCGCCGGAATGGATGGAGATCTCGAAGTCGGCCACCGCGCCCATCGCAGCCGCGTGCGCCGCCGCCACGCGTTCGGTGAGATAGCCGTTGGCGCGGCCGGGATAGATGCGGTTCATGTCGTAGCTGAAGGTGTCGAGCGGATTGCCGCGCTGCGCCGCCTCGAAGGCCGGCACGTTCAGCACCGGGCAGAGCACCAGCGTGCCCGACAGCTGCGACGGATTGACCTCGCGCATGGCCAGCTGGCAGGCGAGCGGCCCTTCGGGCTCATCGCCGTGGATGGCGCCATCGACCCAGAAGCACGGGCCCGGCTGCGCGCCGTTGATCACGACCACTGGAATGCCGAGCGGCGTGTCGCCGGCGAGCGTCGTGACGGGAATCGTGCCCCGGACGATGGTGCCCGGGGCGGCCGTGGCCGTGCCGACTGTGATGGACGTGTGTGCAGACATCGCTCAAATCCCCTGATAGGCCCGGTACTCGTCGAGCTGCGCGGGCGTGTAGACCTGCATGAATTCGATTTCGATGCCGCCGGCATCGTTATCGAGGAACGCGACCCAGCCCTCCGGGTGCGGATGCGAGCCGTACTTCTGGCAGGCCTGGCAGATGCGCAGCGTCGCCCCCTGCGAGACGGCGTGTGCGAGGGCCGCGTCGATATCGTCGACCTCGTAACAGATGTGATGGAGGCCCTCGTGGCCGCGCGCCGCAATCCACGAGGCGAACCGGCCCTCAGGCTGCAGCGACTCGCACAGCTGGTATTCGATGCCGCCCAGCGTGAACAGCGCCACGCGGTTCTGCGACTTGGGGTAAATCTTCAGTTCGGTGGTCGCCGGCACATGCAGGAAGCGGGCATAGGCCTCGAGGGCCCGGGCCGCATCGCGCACGGCGAAGGCCATGTGCTTGATGCTGCGGATGTTGGGGTTGGCCGAGGTCATCGCGATGTCTCCGTGGCGGACGGGGTGCCGGCGGCAATGGCCTGTGCCACCAGGGCCATCCGCCGGCAGGCGTCCTCGATTCGGGCGGTCGGCACCGTCAGTGACAGCCGGATGAAGTCGTCGGTGTAGTCGCCGTAGACGCCGCCGGGGAAGGCCAGCACGCGCCCGTCACGCAGTAGCCGCTCGCAGAACGCGGTCGCGCCGAGGCCGAGTGCCGCGACGTTGGCATACACGAAGAATGCGCCCTGGGGTTTCGCGTAGGGGATGCCCATGCCCTCGAGGCCGGCGCAGAGTGCCCGCCGCCGTTCATCGTAGGCCTGCCGCATCTGCTCGACGCAGTCCTGCGGGCCCTGCAGGGCCGCCAGGGCGGCGTGCTGCGCCACGGCCGAGGTGCTGATCGCCAGCCCGTTGTTGATGGCGGCCAGGGCCGGAATCAGTTCGGGCGGCGCCGCCAGGTAGCCAATGCGCCAGCCGGTCATCGCGTACGTCTTCGAGAACCCCGAGATCGTGATGGTGCGTTCGCGCATGTCTGGCAGCGAGGCCACCGGCTGCACGCGGACGCCGTCGACGACGAGCCTCGAGTAGATCTCATCGGAGATCACCAGCAGGTCGTGTCGGCGCGCAACGTCGGCGATGCGCTCGACTTCGTCGGGCGGGGTCACCGTGCCGGTCGGGTTGGATGGATTCACCAGGACGAGGATGCGGGTGGATGGCGTCAGCTGCGCCTCGATCATGTCGGCCGTGGCGCTGAAGTTGGTGGCGAGTGTGGTGCGCACGTCGATGACCTGCGCGTCCGCGAGCTCGGCGGCCTGGTGATACGGGTGATACCCGGGGCAGGCGGCGATCATCTGCTCGCCGGGATTCAGCAGCCCCAGGGCCGTGGTGAACAGCGCCTGCTGGGCGCCGGGCGTGACGACAATCTGGTCAGGCGTATAGGTGGCCCCACCGTGCGCCTCGATGTCGCGGACGATGGCCTGCCGCAGCGGCAGCATGCCCTGGGTGTGCGTGTAGTGCGTCGCGCCGCGGGCGAGGGCGTCCTGCCCGGCCGCCACGATATGCGGGGGCGTGTCGAAGTCCGGGTCTCCCCGGCCCATGCGGATGACGTCGGTGAGGCCGTCGGCAATCTCGAGCAGCCGGGCGTTGATGCGGGCATCGCGCACGACGGCGCGGCGGGCGGGGCGGAGGGCGTTGGACATGCGCAGGTCTACGGAAAGGACTGAAGCCCTCCTACTGTATATTGGCGGTCGCCGCTGCGCCAGCGGCCGCACCGGCGGCCGCGGTCGTGCCGCGCAGCGAGGGAGGCATGGCCATGATTCCGATGACGGCGGTGACGCGCACCAGCCTTGAACAGTTCACGGTGGCGACGCTGCGGGCCCTGGGCCTTTCTGCCGAGGACGCGGCCCTCTTCGGTGGGGCCCTTGTCTTCTCCGAACTGCGCTTCCATCCCGGCCACGGTCAGGGCGTCAAGCGTCTGCGGCGTTACCAGCACCGCATCGCCCAGGGGCTGACCGACCCCGCGGCGCCGCTCGAGGTGGTGAAGGAAAGCCCCGCGCTGGCCCTGCTCGATGCCCACAACGGGCTGGGAACGGTCGCAGCGGCGAAGGCCATGCGCCTCGCCATCGGCAAGGCCCGGACCTGCGGCATCGGCACTGCCATTGTCCGGCACTCGACGCATTTTGGCTCGAGCGCCGTGCATGCCTGTCAGGCGGCCGAGGCGGGCTGCATTGGGCTGGCTTTCACGAATGCCGGTCCGGAAATGGCTCCGTGGGGCGCACGGGAAGGGGCCGTGGGTACCAACCCCTGGGGCATGGCCGCGCCGACGGGCCTCGGGTTTCCGGCGGTGCTCGACATCGCCCTCACCACCGCGGGCAAGGGGATGATGCAGTGGCGCGCGCGCGAGGGACAGCCTATGCCCTTCGACTGGGCGCTCACGCCCGACGGGCATGAGACGGATGACCCGCAGGCGGCCATGGCCGGGGCGCTCCTGGGCATCGGGGCCTACAAGGGGTCAGGCCTCGCCTTCATGACCGACGTGCTCACCGGTGTCATCGGTGGCGGCGGCTACGGGCTCATGCCCTATGCCGACCAGGCGCGCCTGGACGTGAGCCACACCCTCGTCGCCATCGACATCAGCTGGTTCATGCCGCTCGACGAGTTCCGCCGGCGGATGGATGACTTCGCCGGTATGGTCAAGTCGAGGGCCCCGCGTCCCGGTGTGCGCGAGATCCTGATTCCCGGTGAACTCGAGGCGCGCCGCGTGGCGACGAAGTCGGCGGTGGGCGTGCCGCTCGACGATGAGGTACTGGCCGACCTTGAGGCGCTCGGGCGCGAGCTCGGCCTGCGCGAGACCCTCGAACGCGTGGGCCCCTGGCAGGAGCCCACGCTGTGACGGTGTGCGCCTACGGCGCGGTGGTACCGGCCGGCGCCTTGTAGACCACCCCGGCCTTCATCACGAACGTCACGTTCAGCATCCGCTCGATGTCGTCGAGGGGGTTGCCGTCGACGGCCACGAGGTCGGCCCACTTGCCGGCCGCGACCGTGCCCACCTTGTCCCCGATGCCGATCAGTTCGGCTGAGGCCGAGGTGGCCTGGCGGATGGCCTCGAGCGGGGGGATGCCCAGTTCACGCACCAGGATGGGGAAGTCACCGGCGTTGAGCCCATGGGGAAACACGCCGGCATCGGTGCCATACGCGAACTTCACGCCGGCCTCGAAGGCCCGCTTCAGGTTGGCCCGCTGCAGCTTCTGGATGTTGCGTGCCTTCTCGCGGGCGTAGTCGGGAATGCCAGAATCACCGCCGGCCCGGATGATGTAGTCAAGGGCAAATACCGTCGGCACCATCACCGTGCCGTGCTCTTTCATCGCGGCGATCCCGGCTTCGTCGATGAGGCTGCCATGCTCGATTGAGGCCACTCCGGCGCGGGCCGCCTCGGCAATGGCGCGGCCCGAGTGCGCGTGCGCGGCGACCTTCCGTCCCAGCCGACCAGCCTCGTCCACGATGGCCTTCATTTCCTCGAAGCTGTACTGCTGAGCGTCAGGCGAGTCGCCCACTGACAGGATGCCGCCGCTGGCCGTTACCTTGATGTGGTCGGCGCCGGCCTTGATCTGCTCCCGCACCGCGCGTCGCACCTCGTCGACGCCGTCGACAATCTGCGCCACACCAGGCAGGTGAATCTCTGGACTCCAGCCGTTGATGTCGGCGTGTCCCCCCGTGATGCCGAGGCCCCGCGTCGCGATATACATGCGCGGGCCGGGCACGAGCCCCTTGTTGATGGCGTCGCGCAGGGCGACGTCGGCATAGCCCAGGGCGCCGACGTTGCGGATGGTGGTGAAGCCGGCCTCGAGGGTCTTCTTCGCATTGAGGACGCCGTAAATGGCGGCGTGCCCGGCGGTCTCCTTCAGCACGGCGCTGTCACCGCCGTCCCCCGGTTCGCCGGTGATGTGGTCGTGCATATCCATCAGGCCCGGCATCAGCGTGCGGTTGCCAAGGTCGATCACACGGGCACCGGCAGGAATGGCGATGCTCGCGGCCGGGCCCGCGGCGACGATGGTGTCACCCCGAACCACGACAGCGGCACCGCGGATGGGTGGTGCCGTGGTGCCGAGAACGAGCCGCTCGGCCTTCAGGACCACGGTGGCAGGGGCCGGTGCGGGCACCTGGGCGGTCAGCATGGCAGCGGGCACCAGCGCGGCGGCGAGGCCGACAGCAAGGCGGGTCAGGGTCACGGTGTCTCCTCTTCGCAATCAGGGGCCGGGCGCATCGGCGGCCGGTCCCGCTCATCATATCGGGCCGCGCGCCCGGGGCCGCGCGGATTCTCGTAGAGTGCCACGCAGGAGGCGGGCATGGCGGATACTCTCGCCGGAACGGACTACGTCACGCCGAACATCCTGGCCAAGGTGACCGGCCGGGCCACACGCGCCGAGGATTTCCGATCGGAGGGCATGATCGTCGCCACGCTGCTGCTGAGCCCGATGCCGGATGCGCGAGTGCGGCGCCTTGATCCACGGCGCGCGCTGAACAACGAACCTCTCTATGGGGCCGAGCCGATCCTCTCGGTGGCGGCCGTCGACCAGCTGACGGCGGCCGAGGCCATCGAGCGCATCGACATTGAGCTCGACCCGCTGCCATTTGTCATCGATCCAATCGAGAGCCTGTGGCCCGATGGCGCCGATGCCCGGTTTGAGGGCAACGTGTGGGGCGTGCCGCCCCCGCCGGCACCGGGCCAGATGCCGGCGCGCCCGGCGGGACGCGGGGCCCCCGCGAGTCTGCGGGAGGACGGCGCCGCGCAGGACATCGGGACTGTCCGAGGCTGAGGCGGACCGGCTCGACGCCGGCCTCTGCGTCGCACGTACCTGTGCCGTGCTGGCCCGCCGACATATCCGGTATAGTCCCCGTCCGTGACCGACGTGGCACCGAGCGGTGCCGCGCGCCTCATCCATCGGTCACGCACGAGGCGCCGTCGGCACGCGGCTCCAGATGCGACCGCGCCCGTGTCCTCTCTCTCTTGCAAGGCACGACGAAAGGAATCGCATGAGCAGCATGTTGAGTCAGGCCCAGTTGTTCTTCGATGCGTGTGAGACCGGAAAGGGATGGGACGGCTGCCGGCCGTACTGCCACGCCGATGCGTCGTTCTCGTCACAGACGGGCGCCCTGGCTGGAATCACGACACTCGAGGCCTACTGCAACTGGATGCGGGATCTGTTCATTCCCGTACCGGACGGGCGCTACGAGATCAAGTGTGTCGGTGCCGATGAGGCACGGAAGACGGTGGCGGTGTACGCCGTGTTTCACGGCACGCAGACGGGCCCCGGAGGCCCGGGTGGCCCCACCGGGAAGACCACCGCGGCGGACTATGTCTACGCCATGACCTTCGAGGGCGATCGGATTTCGTCGATGACGAAGATCTGGAATGACACCATCAGTCTGCAGCAGCTCGGCTGGGCCTGACATCGCGCACCACCGGTCGCCGTGACGTGGTCCCAGCGATCACGCACGGCGGCGGGATCGATCGGCGGTCGCAGACTGGTCGCACGGCTTCGCACGCTGCGCGTCAGGTGCTCGGACAGCCGCGCCTCGACACGCCGCGCAGGCATCCGGCCCCAACCCTGACGGCGATGTCTTCTAGGCTGGCCGCTCGTGCCACCGGAGTGCCACGGCGTAGAGTTCCTCGAGGCGCTGATCGACCTTGTGGAAGAGGGTGCCTTCAGGATACGTGTAGTCGTCGCGCATCACTCCGGCGGGCATCTCCATGAGGATCTCCGCGCCCTCCTCCAGACGTGTGATCGGATAAATGTGGAACGTGCGTGCGCGGATGGCCGCAATGATCCGTTCGTCGAGCATGAGATCGACGACGTTCTGCGCAGGGATGATGACGCCCTGCGAACCCGTGAGGCCGCGCGTGGCGCAGATTTCGAAGAAGCCCTTGATCTTCTCGTTCACGCCCCCGACGGGCTGGATGTCACCCATCTGGTTGATGCTGCCGGTGCAGGCGATACTCTGGTGGACGGGCACCCCTGAGAGTGAGGAAAGCAGGGCATACATCTCCGCGGCGCTGGCACTGTCGCCATCGACCTCGCCGTAGTTCTGCTCGAAGGCAATGGTGGCCGTGAGCGCCAGCGGACGCCGCTGCGCAAAGAGCCAGCGCAGCAGGCCTCCGATGATGTGCACGCCCTTGGTGTGGACGTTTCCGCTGAAGTCGGCCTCACGCTCGATGTTCACCAGCCCGGAGGTGCCCGCACCCGTGGTCACGCTGATGCGCGCCGGCTTGCCGAATGAGATGAGGCCGGTGCTGTAGACGGTGAGGCCGTTGATCTGCCCGGCCCGGTGGCCGGCCGTGTCGATGAGGACGGTGCCGCGGACGATCTGGCTCTGAATCTTGTGGTCCTGAAGTTCGGTGCGGCGCTGCCGCTGCTGAATCGCCCGCTCCACGTAGCGCCGGTCGATCCGGCGCCTGCCGTCCTTCGACGCGAAGAACGCGGCTTCCCGGATCAGGTCGGCCACTTCCGAAAAGTTGATCGTGATCTTGTCCTTGTCCTCGGTCTGCGCGACCGCCCACTCGACGATGGCGGCGACCCCCTGCGGATTCGCATGGGGGAGACTCTCTTCGCTGCAGACCCGGGCGATGAATCGTGCATAGTTCTCGATCATCTTCGGGCCCCGGTCGGTTTCGTAGTCGAACTCCGCAGGGATCTTGAACATCTTCCGGAAATCCGGCTCATGCTCGTACAGCTTCATGTATGTGTCGTAGTCGCCCAGCATGATCACCTTCACCGTGCTGTCGATATGCTTCGGCTTCAAGGCCGAGTGCGACAGCAACCCGGCATCGGGCGCCTGGATCTCCAGGCGTCCGTACAGCAGCAGGCGCTTCAGGTTCTGCCACACCGCATCGTCGTGCAGCAGGTCGGCGGCGTTCACAATGAGGTAGCCGCCATCGGCCCGCAGCAGTGCGCCCGCCTTGATCTGCGTGAAGTCGGTCTTCACGTAGCCGTGCTTGTCCATCTTCTTCTCGATGGTGCCAAACAGGTTCACGTAGGTGGGGTAGGTTTCGATGAGCACCGGCGGCTCTGTGGTGTCGGCGTTGTCGAGGACCACGTTCACGGTGTAATGCAGGAGCTTGTCGCCCACCGACATCCCTGAGGGCAGCATCTGTTCCTGGGCATCGCCAGAGGGGAGCACGGTGAAGATCTCGAGGTTCTCGAGGAGGTCCGCCTCGCACTCCTCCAGGTACTCAAGCACTTCCGGATTCGTGAACGTGCGCCGTTCGTCCGCGAAGATCTCCCGGACGAATGCCCCTGCGCGCCTGCGGTCACGCGCCTGCAGTGCCTGGCGGAATTCCTGGCCGAGCAGCAGCTGGCGTCGGGTCACGTCAGGCAGCTCGTTCCGGAAGGCGGCGTACTTGCCCAGGAGCTTGTCTGCCTGTCGGGCCGTCATCTTGCCAGCCGCCACCAGGCCCTCGAGTGCGGTCACGGGATGAGTCTTTCCGGCATGCCGCACGAGAATCTCCGGCTCAGCACTGCCGTCCTCGCGTTGCGACTGGCCGAGCGCGAAACCATTCCTGCGCAGGGCCCTGTCGAAGCGGTGAGCCACCTGCTGCTCCTGCTGGCGATATTTTTCGAGCAGCCGGTTTCGGCTGCGGCGGTAGGCGGGAGAGTCGACGTGCTGCTGCATGCGCTGCCGCAGCTGGCGGATGTTCGCCTCCATGGCCCTGGCGAAGTCCGTGCCGCCGCCGGCCTCGAACGTGAGCAGCCGCGGCATGTCCGGATGCTTGAAGTTGTGCACGTAGGCGTAGTCGACCAGGGGGCGATGCCGGGTCATCACGCGCGTCAGGACGGACTGGACGGTCGTGAGCCGGCCCGTCCCGAGGAGGCTCATCACGAAGATGTTGAAGCCGCGGGACAGGATCTCGGCGCCGAGTTCGATGGCTTCGACCGCGCGATGCTGGCCCACGATGCCGTTGAGCGGCGTCAGCTCTGCCGTGGAAGCAAAGCGAAACTGGCGATGGTCGCACACCCAGCGGCACTGGCCGGGTGTCAGCCGCACGGGATGGGTGACGGCTCGCCGGCGCTCGGTCGGCAACATTGCGGTGGTGCCCTTCGGCGTCCGGGTGGCGCGTGTGCGCGGCATGGTGTGCTCCCTCTGGCGTGGCGCGCTGCACGGGGTCATTCGCGTGCAGCAGGTCGGGGGCCTGTGCGGCCCCGCCGTGGTTCCCTGCAAATCGTGACGCTCCAATCGCCGTCGAGGATTCGGCAGCCAGCGACGGATATTCACGGCGCGGGTCAGGCCCGATGGGACGGCGACGGCGGGCACGACGGTGGCCGCGGTGCCGCGGAAGCGGCGGGTGGCAGACACTACAGGGCGCGCCTGCGCACGATGCCGCTGCCGGGGGTTGGCACAGCGCCCGCGTCGTCTTGACCGCAGCGATGGTCGCGGACGACGAGTGTGCCGGACAGCCTTGAGTGATGAGGAGAAGATGGTGAGCCCGGAAGGAATCGAACCCTTTGGGCTCACGGTTGATAAGTAATTGATGGCGCAGCGGTTCTGGTCCTAAGCGCTTGAACGACAACCACTTGGCCACTAGACAGCGGTGGACGGGGGTCGCCCTCCGTCGCCGCTTCTGGACCCCAGTTTTGGAGACATTGTGGAGACGGCTGGCGCCCCCCCACATCCTGACCCCAGGGTGCGCCTGGGGGTCGTGAGAGAGGTCGCA
>Ga0315902_10006750_pt1 | contig 15835 bp, 11 predicted proteins | sample LakEriMetagenome_9_FD_203523 | JGI IMG/M metagenome (GOLD analysis project Ga0315902, IMG submission 203523) | Freshwater fungal communities from buoy surface, Lake Erie, Ohio, United States - Buoy 12 MA117 | ecosystem: Environmental > Aquatic > Freshwater > Lake > Lake biofilm | place: USA...
GACCATCTCGACATCGTTCTCTGCCATGACGTCGAGTTCGTACCGCTCCGGCGGATCGTGGACGAGACGCTTCCAGCCCTGCGGCGCATCCAACAGGCGGGCAAGGCGAGGTTCATCGGCTTCAGCGGCTATCCCCAGAAGATCTTCCGCGCCATCTGCGATGAGGCAGCGGTGGACTGCGTGCTCAATTACAACCAATACACGCTGCAGAACACGCGGTTCGCCGACGAGACGATTCCGTATCTCGAGGCGAACGGGATCGGCGTGATGAGCGCCGGCCCATTCAGCGCACGGCTGCTCACCGACGCTCCACTGCCGGCGTGGCTCAAGGAGCCGGAGGCGGTGAAGGCGGCGGCCCGGCAGGCGGCCGATCTGTGCCGAACCCGCGGCAGCTCGATTGCAAAACTCGCGCTCCAATTCGCGATCGCCAATCCGCGGATCGCGACGACGGTCGCGGGGAGCGCAAACCCCGTGAACATCCGGGCCTGGGCCGAGTGGGCGGCCGATCCGCTCGACCACGAACTCCTCAGCGACGTGCAGGCGCTCTTTGCGCGAGTGAAGAACATCGGGCACGTGGAGGGTCTGCCGGAGAACAACTAGCGCCGCGGTCGCGCGGCCGTTGATGCCATGACAATCGACTCCCACCAGCATTGTTGGAACTATTCCGCCGCCGAATACCCGTGGATTAGCGCGGGGATGGAGCGGCTGGCCTGCGACCATCTGCCGGGCGACCTGGAGGCCGTCGCACGGCCGGTGGGCGTCGGGGGGAGCGTGGCCGTGCAGGCGCGTCAGTCGCTTGCGGAGACCCGCTGGCTGCTCCGCTTGGCCAAGAAGCATCCGTTCATCCGCGGCGTCGTGGGCTGGGTGGATCTGCGGAGCGAACGTGTCGCGGACGACCTGGCGATACTGGCTGATGACGAAAAATTCGTAGGCGTGCGGCATGTCGTGCAGGACGAGCCCGATCCCCGGTTTGTGCTCGGGGAGGCCTTCGTGCGGGGCGTGCGGTCGCTCCACCAGTTCGGGCTCACGTACGACCTACTGCTCTATCCGCATCAGTTGCCGGCAGCGATCAACCTGGTGGGCCAGCTTCCCGAGCAGCCGTTCGTGCTCGACCACCTGGCCAAGCCGCGGATCAGGCCGCCGCAGAAGGTGGGTGAGATGGCGGACTGGCGGCGCGACATCGAGACCCTCGCCCAACACGACAACGTATGCTGCAAACTGTCAGGGCTCGTGACAGAGGCAGCCTGGCGGCAGTGGCAGCGGACTGATTTTTCGCCCTATCTCGACGTGGCGCTCGCCGCGTTCGGCCCGGACCGGCTCATGTTCGGGAGCGACTGGCCGGTGTGCCTGCTCTCCGCCGAGTACGCCGCCGTGGCGGGAATCATCAAGGACTTCGTCGCGACACTCTCGCCCACCGAACGAGACCACATCTGGGGCACAACCGCCCGCCGCTTCTATCACCTGACGTAGGGACTCACCGGAGCCGTTCCATGCAAGCCCTCCTCCTCGAGCAGCAGCAGACGTTTCGCTTCATCGATATCCCCGAGCCAGCAGCGCCGGGTGCGGGCGAGGTGGTCGTGCGGGTGCATGCCGTGGGCATCTGCGGCACCGACTACGGCGGCTACCTCGGCAAGATGCCCTTCTTTAGCTATCCGCGGATTCCCGGGCATGAACTGGGGGTCGAGGTGATGGCCGTGGGCCCGGGCGTCACGAACGTGAAGCCGGGCGACCGCTGCTGCGTCGAGCCCTACATCAACTGCCAGCGGTGCTCTTCGTGCCAGCGCGGCCTCACCAACTGCTGCGAGCACCACCAGACGCTCGGCGTGCACTGTGACGGCGGCCTGCGTCCGCTGTTCACGGTGCCGGCCCGCAAACTGCACGCGTCGCCGCGGCTTTCGCACGCGCAAAATGCACTCGTCGAGACGCTCGCGATCGGATGCCATGCGGTCGATCGGGCCGCACCCCGGGAGGGCGAAACAGTGCTCGTGATCGGTGCGGGGCCGATCGGCCTCTCGGTCCTCGAGTTTGCGAAGCTCTCGGGGGCCCGGGTGATCGTGATGGACATGGCCACGAGCCGGCTTGCATTCGTGCGCGAGAAGATGGGCGTCGCCGACACGGTAGCCGCGAGTGGCACGGAAGCCGATGAGGCCGAGATCGCTAGGGTCACCGCCGGGCGGATGTGCGACGTCGTGATCGACGCCACGGGCAGCAACGTGAGCATGGCAAGCGCCCTGAGGCTGTGCAGCTTCGGCGGCCGGCTCGTGTACGTCGGCATCACGCAGGCCGAGATCTCGTTTCCGCACGCGCCGGTGATGCATCGCCGGGAGCTCACGCTTCTCGCCAGCCGCAATGCACTGTCGCGGGATTTCGCCCGGATCATCAGCCTCATCGAGGAGGGCCGGATCGACACGCAGCCGTGGATCACGCACCACGTGCCGTTCGTCGATACGATCCGGGCGTTTCCGGAACTCCTCGAGCCGACGAGCAGCGTGATCAAGGCCGTGATCGAGATGCCCGTCTGATGCCCGGCCCACCCGCGGCGGCGGCAGTGGCGAGGGTTGTCGCAGGTCCGAGCGTCAGGTTGAATATCGACTCGCATCGTATCCATCCGTTTCCGCGAGGAGTCCCAGCCCATGCCCAAAAAGTCCATCGCCGATCTCGACCCGCGTGGAAAAGCCGTTCTCGTGCGCGTTGACTTCAATGTGCCGCAGGACGACTCCGGCGCGATCACCGACGACCGCCGGATCCGCATGGCGCTGCCGACGATCCGGTCGATCCTCGACCGCGGTGGCAAGGCGATCCTCATGTCGCATCTGGGCCGGCCTGCTGGCAAGGGCCTGGAGCCGGCGTTCTCGCTGGCCCCGGTCGCGAAGCGGCTCGGCGAACTCCTCGGCAAGCCCGTGATACTCGCCAGCGACACTGGCGGCACCGACTCCCAGGCAAAGGCCAAGGCCCTCGCGGCCGGCGGCGTGCTCGTGCTCGAGAACGTCCGCTTCAACAAGGGGGAGAAGAAGGGGGACGACGCCGCCTACGTCGAAGGCCTCGCCAGCCTCGCCGACGCCTACGTGAATGACGCGTTCGGCACCTGTCACCGCACCGAGGCGAGCATGCACGCTGTGCCCATGGCGCTGAAGGCTGTCGGCAAACCGGCCGTATCGGGCTTTCTCGTCGAGAAGGAGATTCAATACCTGTCCGACGCGATCGCGCGGCCGAAGCGGCCGTTCGTGGCGATCCTCGGTGGCAAGAAGGTGAGCGACAAGATCGCCGTGATCACGAACCTCCTGTCGATCTGCGACCATGTCCTCATCGGTGGCGCAATGGCCTACACGTTCTCGCTCGCGCAGGGGGGCAAGACGGGGAAGTCGCTCGTCGAGCCGGACAAGCTCGATCTCGCGAAGGAGCTGCTCGTGACGGGCAAGGGCAAGCTCGTGCTGCCTGTGGACACGCACTGCGCCGACGATTTTTCGTCGGGAGCGAACAAGAAAATTGTCAGGGCTGGCGAGATCCCGGACGGGTTCGAGGGTCTCGACATCGGGCCCGAAACGGCGCAGCAGTATGCCGGGATCATCCGCTCGGCAGGCACGGTGGTGTGGAACGGGCCGATGGGTGTATTCGAGATGCCACCGTTCGACGCAGGCACCAAGGCGGTCGCCGATGCCGTGGCTGCGGCCACCGCGAAGGGTGCGATCACGATCATCGGCGGCGGAGATTCGGCGGCGGCCGTCGAGCAGCTCGGCTACGCCGACAAGGTGAGCCACGTGTCGACCGGCGGCGGCGCGTCGCTCGAGATGCTCGAGGGCAAGGCGTTCGCGACGGTCGCCGTCCTCGACGACAAGTAATCCAGGGCTCCTGCGGTGAACAGCCGCCGTGATCCAGGCTACCGCTGGGCCGTGTCGGTGACCGCCGGCCGCTTGGCGGCGATCCGTTCACCGACCTGCGTCACGTACGACTGATCGTGACGGCTGAGTCGCTCGAGCGGCACGGTCGTGTAGTGACCGTTGCTCTTGAGGATCCGAATCCGATCAGGATGCACCTCTACGAGCCGACCGATCGTTTGATGACGGCCGGTCGAATCGATCCAGCGGCGAACGGGCTCGGGCGACGCGTCGAGCAGGGCGAACGGATCGTCCTCTGCCTGTTCGGTTTTTTCTTCCGCGGGTGCTTCGTCTGCGGATTCCTTGGCCGCGGGGGCCTGGTCGTCGGCGGGCGTGCCGGCCTCCGGCTCGCCGAACAGATCCTCGACCGGTTCCTCCGCGGGTGCCTTCTTCATGGGCGCAGGCTTGTCCTCTGCCGGCTCTTCGGCGGCCGGTTCATCATCGGCCTCATCGAACAGATTTTCTTCGGCAGGCTTCGGCGCGGGCTTCTTGGGAGCTCGCTCGGTGGCGGCGTCGGTGGCGGGGTCGGTGGGTGCCGGCTCGGGCTCCACTGCCGGCTGCTCGTCGAGGGTCTTCTTCATCGGCGGCTCCGCGGCGGGTGCGGTCGCGGGGCTGTCGAGCTCCGCCTGTGCAGCCGACTCGGCGAGGATTTCGGTAGCGGTCTTGAATTGGGGCTCGGCAGCGGGCGGACCCGGAGGCGTAGCGGCTTCGAGGGCCGCCTTTTCCATGCGCTGCTGCTCGGCCGACTCGGCGAGAATCTCGGCGGCCGACTTGAACTGTGGTTGCGTCGTGGGCGGTGTTGCCGGCACGGCGCCGGGTGGCGGCGTGAGCGGCTTCTCTGCGGAGACCGGGGCGATCGGCTCGAGCGGCTGCAGTGGCTCCGTGACGGGCTGGGGAACGACCAGGCTCGGCGTTTCCACGATCGCGGGCGCAGCCTGCTGCGGGCCGGGGAAGTGCGGCTGCTCGGCGACCGGCGCCATGTCGGCCTCGGGTGTCGACTCGACGATCACGGCGTGTGCCGACCCGTCAGAGGGCACGCAGTGGTGCGAAGCATCGCGGATGACTCGGCAGGTCACCATGCGGCAGCGCGGGCGGCATCGGCTCCGCAGAAACCGGCAGGCCGATGCCGAGTCGATCGAGAGGAGAACCGTGAGAACGCCCACCACGAGCACGCGCAACCAACGACGCACGAGACACCTCTGCAGGAAAAATAGGGATCAGAGCCGGACGCTCGAGAACGCTACGTCACACTCGGCTCGTATGCTAATTCCGGGGGAAGACCCGGGCAAACCCGGGGCAGCGGTGTCCCCGCAGGACCGGCAGAGCCGCTCCAACCACACTCGGGGTGGCCGTGGGAGCAGCCTTTTTCGTGGTGGAAAATGACGGAGGCCGTGGCAGCTTGGGTCTGCCACGGCCTCCGATGGATCGAACCTGCCGTCCGCCTGCGAACGGGGTAAACAGTGCGAGACTGATGCGGATCGGGCCGTGACGGGCACGTGCTTTTCGAAGGATCCGGATCAACGCGTTGGGGTTGGCACCTCCGACGGAATGCGGCGACAGGTCGAATTTCGATGATGTGGGAATCGGCCGGGGCCGCCCCCGGGCTCCACGCCATCACACCTGCCGTCGCATATCCGTCACAACCCGCCCAAGGCGACCAAGCGAGCCGTCACGAGCAACCCATACTATTGCCGCAGTTGTGGCAGAGATAGCAGTTGCCGTTCCGCACGGTGATCGAGCCGCAGTTGTCACAGGCGGGGGCGTCGATCTGGAACTTGGCAAACTGGGTCTGCCGGTCGGCCGGGCTCGCGTTCGGGTCGGCGGCCATCTTCAGGCCGGCCCGTTCGAGCAGGGCTGCAGATGCCGTCACCTTCACCGGGGCCGCCTTCACGGCCGTGGCTGACGCGTGGCCGTTGGTGCCGCCCGGGTGCTTGCCCCGGCTCGTCGTCGCTTCGCCATTGGTGCGGGCCTTTCCTTGCCCATCGGCCAGCCCGCTCGCCGTCGTGGCGGCGGGCTTACGCTCACTTTCGGCATCGTCGCCCGCGGCGGCCTCCTCGCCGCCGCCGTAGCCACCGGGACGGTTCGCTTCGCGATAGCCCGGAATGAACTCGGTACCCATCCAGCGGAAGAGATAGTCGACCAGGCTCTTCGCCACCGGGATGTCGGGGTTCTTCGTGTAGCCCCACGGCTCGAAGCGGGTGTGCGAGAACTTCTTCACATACACCTCGAGCGGCACGCCATATTGGAGGCTCATCGACACGCTCGTGCCGAAGGCGTCCATGAGGCCGCCGATCGTGCTGCCCTCCTTGGCCATCGTGATGAACAACTCTCCCGGGCGGCCGTCGTCGTAGAGGCCGACCGTGATGTAGCCCTCGTGGCCCCCAACGTTGAACTTGTGGGTCACGCTGCGACGGGTGTCAGGCAGGCGTTCCCGCCGCGGGGCCGCCGTGACCTTCGCCGCGGCCTTGTCGCTCTCGCTGCTCGTGTTGAGCGGCTGGCTTTCCTTCGAGCCGTCGCGGTAGATGGCCAGTGCCTTGAGGCCGAGCCGCCAGCCCTCCATGTAGGCTCCGGCAATGTCGGCCGGCGTCGTCTCCCGCGGCATGTTCACCGTCTTCGAGATCGCGCCCGAGATGAACGGCTGGGCCGCCGCCATCATCTTCACGTGCGCTTCCCAGGCGATGCTCCGCTTGCCGAGCCGCGGCTTGAATGCACAGTCGAACACCGACAGATGCTGATCTTTGAGCGCCGGAGCCCCTTCGATCGTGTCGTTCTTGTCGATGAAGGACAGAATGCCCTCGACGGCCGGTTCATCATAGCCGAGCGTACGCAGTGCGAGCGGCACGGTCTGGTTGACGATCTTGAGCATGCCGCCACCGGCGAGCTGCTTGTATTTGACGAGCGCGATGTCGGGCTCGATGCCCGTCGTGTCGCAGTCCATCAGGAAGCTGATCGTGCCGGTCGGGGCGAGCACCGTGGCCTGGGCATTGCGGTAGCCGTGCTTGCGGCCACCGGAGAGCACTTCGTCCCAGATCTGCCGCGCGGCATCGTGCAGATACTTCGGGCAAGAGGGGTCGATCTTCTCGACGGCGCTCCTGTGCATCTGCATCACGTTGAGCATCGGCTCGCGGTTGGCGGCGAAACCCTCGAAGGGGCCGACCGCCGCGGCCAGCTCGGCGCTCGTACGATTGGCGGTGCCGTGGAGGATCGCCGTGAGCGCTCCGCACAGGCCGCGGCCGGCGTCGCTGTCGTAGGCCAGGCCGTCGGCCATGAGCAGGCTGCCGAGGTTCGAATAACCGAGCCCGAGCGGCCGGTAGAGGTGGCTGTTTTTCGCGATTCTGCGGGTCGGATAGCTCGCGTGATCGACGAGAATCTCCTGGGCCACCAAGAAGATCCGGCAGGCCGCCGAAAACCGCTCGACGTCGAAGTGACCGTCGGGCTTGCGGAACTTCATCAGGTTGATGCTCGCCAGATTGCAGGCCGTGTCGTCGAGGAACATGTATTCCGAGCACGGATTGCTGGCATTGATGCGGCCCGCGGTCGGGCAGGTGTGCCAGCGGTTGATCGTGGTGTCGTATTGCACGCCCGGATCGCCGCACTGCCAGGCACACTCGGCCATTCGGGTCATCACCTCGCGGGCCTTGAAGCTCGGGCCGGCCTTCGAGGCATCAGTGACCCAGCGGGTGGTCCAGGTGTCGTCGCGATCGGCGGCTTCCATGAAGTCGTCGGTGAGGCGGACCGAGAGGTTCGCATTCTGGAACAGGATCGAACTGTAGGCCTCACCGTTGAAGTTGGAGTCGTAGCCCCCCTTCTCGATCAGCACGCGGGCCTTCTTCTCCTCCTTCGCCTTGCACTCGATGAATTCCATGATGTCGGGATGCGTCACCTTGAGCGATTGCATCTTGGCGGCGCGGCGGGTTTTGCCGCCGCTCTTCACCACGGCCGCCACCTGGTCGTAGACGCGCATGAACGAGAGCGGGCCCGACGGCTTGCCGCCGCCGGCGAGTTTCTCCCGCTGGCTGCGGAGCGTGGAGAGATCGGTGCCGGTGCCGGAGCCGAATTTGAAGAGCATGGCCTCGCTCCGGGCGAGCTCCATGATGTCTTCCATGTTGTCTTGCACGCTCTGGATGAAGCAGGCGCTGCCCTGGGGAAACTCATAGGGGTTGTCCGGCACGGCGACGTCGTGCTTGGCCTCGTCCCAGCGCCAGTTGCAGGGCGCGCCTTTCACGCCGTATTGGTGAAACAGGCCCACGTTGAACCACACCGGCGAGTTGAAGGCGCCGTGCTGGTGGACGCAGAGCCAGGCCAGGTCGCGGTAGAAGTTCTCGCCGTCTTGTTTCGACTTGAAATAGCCATCTTTGATGCCCCAATCGGCGATCGTGCGGGCGACGCGGTGGACGAGCTGCTTCACCGAGTGCTCGCGCTCGGGCGTGTGGATCTCGCCGTAGAAATACTTGCTCACCACCACGTTCGTCGCGAGCTGGCTCCAGGCAGCCGGAATCTCGCAGGCCGGCTGCTCGAAGAGCACCTTGCCGTCTTCGCCCTTGATGGCGGCGGTGCGCAGCTCCCACTCCGTGGTATCGAACGGACTCTCAGCCTCCACCGGGCAGAACGTCGGCTGGATGGCGAGCGGCTGCCGGGGAGCGCTGCCGCTGGTCGCCGGGCTGGTGGAGTCCGGGGAGACCGTGGTCGCAAAGCCGGCGGTGGGGTCGAACGCTGCCATGGGGCGGAAACTCCTTGCGGGGAAAGTGTCGAGCCGAGAAAGTATACTTCCGTATAGTGATCGTGCAAACCCTATCGGCAGGGTGAGGGGCCGGGGTTGAGGCGGTCGGCCGGCAAAAAAACGGGAAACCCGCGATTCAAAGAGAGCAGCTCCTTCTGCATGCTATCGCAAGATGTTGTGGCGGTCTTCCCGCGGACCACTCCATATGGCCGGGGCGTGAATGTAGCGTGAGCCCTTTGTGAGTCAAGCAGGTTTTGGCGGGGGTCTGAAAACGCCGTGGAATCTGGGTCCGCAGCGTGAGCGGGGCCGCGTGCAGGCGTGATAGCATGTTCCACCCAAGGGAGGGGTGTTTGCTGCGAGCCCTCGCCCATCGCGGTGTGGCCTGCGAAAATGACGTGCGTCATCATCGTCGTCTCGCCCGTGCCCACCTCCCTTGGAGTTTCCCCCATGCCCCACCTCCCTCCGCTCCACCATCAGCTCGACGGGGTCCGCATCCTCACGCTCGTCGGTGACGACTACGAAGACTTGGAACTGTGGTATCCGAAACTGCGGCTCGAGGAGGCTGGTGCCCATGTCACCGTGGCTGGCGCGATGCAGGGCCGCACGTATGCGGGCAAGCATGGCTACCCATGCACGAGCGATGCCGCGATCAGCGACATGGAAGCCGCCGATTTTCACGGCATCGTGATCCCCGGCGGCTGGATGCCCGACAAACTGCGCCGCGATGAAAAAGTGCTCGAACTCGTGCGTGAGTTTTCCGCGCACGGCAAGCTCGTGGCGGCGATCTGCCACGGCGGCTGGATCCCGATTTCGGCGGGGGTCTACCGGGGCGTCCGCGTCACTGGCAGCCCCGGCATCAAAGACGACCTCATGAACGCCGGAGCGATCTGGGAAGACACCCCCGTGGTCGTCGATCGCCATCATGTGACGAGCCGAAAACCGGCCGATCTGCCGGCGTTCATGGCCGCGATCGTGGAGGTGCTCGCCGGCGTCGCGGTCGGCTGACGGGGGCCATGTGGCGCGTCGGCCGCAGGTGTAGACTGTGCCCATGGCACGACGAGCCAGCCACCAAGGCGCAGACGATATCGAGGCGGTGCAGGCCCGCATCCGCGGAGCGGGCCTCCGATGCACCGCCGCGCGGGTTGCCGTGTTGCAGTATCTGATCTCGGCCACGGGTCCCCTCACGCATGCGGAGGTGTCGGAGGCGGTCGGGCCCAGCAAGGGCTTCGACCGGGCCACGATCTATCGCAACCTCACCGAGCTCACGGAAGCCGGGCTCGTATCGCGGGTGGAACTTGGCGACCACGTATGGCGGTTCGAACTGAAGCGGGCCGGCCACGCACACGCCAAAGGCGAGGATCACCCTCACTTCCTCTGCACGAGCTGCGGCGAGGTCTCCTGCCTCGACGACGTAGACGTCGCGATCACGCCGAAGCCGGGCCGGGGAAAGCCAGCTGGTGGGGCACCGGCCGGCCGCGGGAAGACGGCCAAACATGCCACCGTTCGGTCACGCGCCATCCGCTCGGTGCAGGAAGTGCTGCTCAAGGGGCAGTGCGGCAAGTGCGGGTGAGAGAGCGTGCATCACTCGCCCGAAGAACGTCCGGTCGCCCCGCCGTATCCCCTCGTGAGCCCACTGCCCCAGGCGATCTCGATCGTCATGCCATTCACGGCATTGCCCCGCGAGGTCGAGGCCCTGTCGGCCTGGGACAAGGCGATGATCGTTCTGTTTGCATGCGATCCACGCGTTCACGATCGCGCGCTGCAGTTGGGATATACGTCGATTCTGCACCAGGGTGCGACGGCGGGCGTGATCAAGCCCGGCAGCGACAAGCCGTTCGTCCGGGACATGATCGAGGCGGTTCTGAGGACGTCCCCCGGCGCGGCGTGGTACGGCATCGCCAACTCCGACATCCGGCCCTGCCCACATGCATTCACCAGTCTCTGCCGGGCGAACATCTACCACAGGGTCTCGGTCGACGACTGGGGCGACCCGTACGGGGTGCCGTACTACAACGGCGAAGACATGTTTGTGATGAACGGCGACGTCGCCTGCCAACTGCTCGCCGCGGCTCCGCAGTTGATCATCGGCGCGGCCTACTGGGACTCGTGGGTGGCCGCCTATCTCAAGGTGGCGCACGACGCGCCCCGCTACTACGACCGGATCTTTCACAAGAAGCATCCGATCGGGCACTCCGTGACATCCGCCGAAGCGGCCCACAACCAGGCAGTGATCCGCTCGGACAAATACTGGCGGTACTACTGGAGCAACCGGGCACGCTTCAGCCACGAGGCACATCGGGATGCCGCGCAGATACCGCTGCATTACACGGCGCCTGTCACGTGAGCCAGGATTCGGCGGCCAACCGTCGAAGGAAGCCGCTCACGCGGTCGGCCATCGCCGGCCAGGTGAATCCCGCGGCCCGCTGGGCCCCACGCGCGGCGAGCGTTGCCCGCACCGCGCTATCGTCGAGGAGCCGAACCATTTCGTGGGCGAACCCGGCCACGTTTCGGGGCGCCACGTAGATCGCCGCCTCGCTGCAGACTTCCGCGATCGCCGCCGCAGGCGTCGTCAGTACCGGTGTGCCGCAGGCCATCGCCTCGAGCGGAGGGAGCCCGAATCCCTCGTACAACGATGGGTAGCAGAGGGCGATGGCCCCGGTATAGGCGGCCTGGAGTCCCGCATCGTCGAGTTGCACGAGATGCACGCGGGTGAGTCTGGCCAGGCTTTGGAGTTCGGATTCGAGCGTGGCTGCACCGCCCGAGCAGAGGATGTCGAACTCGTGCGCCCGCGCGCCGAGGGAGTGGAGGGCGCGGAACACGAGCAGTGCGTTCTTGTAGTGGGACCGCGTGCCACTGAGCATGAAATACGGCCGCTCGAGCCCGTGATCCCGGCGGAAGGCCGCGACGGCCCCGGCTGGAGCCGGCGTGAAATCGGTGCCGCAGTGGGCGACGAGCCCCGGGGTGGTCGCAAGGTGCGGATGAAACCAGAGCAGGTCGATGGCTGAGGTGTGGGAGATCGCGATGAACGCCCGCGCCTCACGAACGGCCTGCGTCTTCACGCGCCACATCGGCTTGTCGAGATCGAAGCCCAGCACCTCCGGGATCATGTCGTAGCAGACGAAGATCGAGGGCGTCGCCACAGGCAGGGTGTAGTAGGTCGAGAGAAACCAGCGGGCCCCGACGGCGTCGCAGATCCGCTGGAGGAGGACACGGTCCTGCTCGACGCGTGCCGGGTGATGGCGGGGAGCCGGCACGGTCCGGATGCCCGGAATCGCGGGACAGGTGCCGGCCCGGTCGACGACCACAATCTCCTGGGCGAACGGACCCCCGGCCCAGAGCGAGAGCAGCGTCTGCCAGACCCGGGCGATCCCGGTGCGGCCATGCTGAAAGAACACCGCATCGATGACGATCAGGTGTCACCGCCGAAGGCCGTGCGGGCGTTCGTGCAGCACACGTCCGTGACGAGGGCGTCGAGCCAGTCGCGGCGGTCGGGGAGCCGGCCCGTCTCGACGTCGCTACCCACGAGGTCGCAAAGGATCCGCCGGAAGTATTCGTGGCGCGGATAGGAGAGGAACGACCGCGAGTCGGTCACCATCCCCACGAACCGCGAGAGCAGCCCGAGGTCGGAGAGCATGTTCATTTGCTCCCGCATGCCCCGCTCCTGGTCGAGGAACCACCAGGCGCTGCCCCACTGAATCTTCCCGGGCACGGTGCCGTCTTGGAACGAACCCGGCATTGCCGCGAAGAGGGCGTTGTCGGCGGGGTTAATGTTGTAGAGGATCGTGCGGCCGAGCGAGTTTTCATCGGCGAGCCGTCCCAAAAACCGCACGAGCCCCGGGCCCTGCCGGGCGTCGCCGATCGTGTCGGTGCCCGCGTCGGAGCCCACCGACCGGGCGAGATTTGGATTCGGGTCGCGAAACGGTCCCAGGTGCAGTTGCGTCACGTGGCCGCGGGCAGCGTTCCAGCGGGCCACGTGGAGCACAAGCCACGTGGCAAACCGCACCGTCTCCTCGGGCGTGGCGGCCGTTCCCGCGAGGGCGCGTGTGTATATATGGTCTGCCTCGGCGTCAGTGACGTCGGCATCGGCCAGGTGCAAAATTCCGTGATCACTCGCCCGGCAGCCGGCCGCGGCGAAGTCGGCATGCCGCTTCTCGAGCGCGGCGACGAGCCCGGCGAGCGAGTCGGCACCGCGGCCGGCGATCTCCGAGAGCCTGCGCACCCAGGCCTGCAGGGCCACCGGGCGATCGACTCGGGCCGCAGCATCCGGGCGAAACGTCGGCACGACGCGGGTCTTGAAACCGCTTCGTGCGATCTCCGCGTGCCAGTCGAGCGGGTCGGCCGGGTCGTCGGTCGTGCCCACGAGTTCCACGTTCATCCGCGCGAGGATCCCGCGGGCGGTGAGATCGCCCGTGGCGAGTTGGCGGTTGGCCTCCCGCCAGATTCCGTCGGCCGACGACTCGTCGAGCAGTTCCTCGATCCCGAAGTGTCGCCTGAGTTCGAGGTGCGTCCAGTGGAAGAGCGGGTTCCGGAGCGTGTGCGGCACGGTGCGTGCCCAGGCGCGGAATTTTTCCTGCGGAGGCGCCGAGCCCGTGATCAGATCCTCCGCCACGCCGTCGGCCCGCATCGCCCGCCACTTGTAGTGGTCGCCCGCCAGCCACACGGCATGCAGGTTTTCAAACCGCCGGTCTTCGGCGATGTCCTGCGGGCTCAGGTGGCAGTGGTAATCGACGATCGACTGCCGCGCGGCCACGCGGTGGTAGAGATCGTGGGCCACGGGGCCAGAGAGCAGAAAGTCGGCGCTGCAGAAGGGGGTTGGCATGGAGCGTGAGAATAGGCGATCGGATTCCATGAGACCAATGGGCCCTTGCGGATGGCGACTGTCCGCAGCCACACTGACGCGGAGGTCGGTTCCGGCGGGAGCAATTCATATGGCGTTGCGGGCAGGACTGGTCGTCGGGGCATTCCTCCTGATTTGGGGCACAGGTAGCGCTGCCGACCCGCGGCCCAACGTTCTGTTCATCGTCTCCGACGATTTGAACTGTTTTCTCGGCTGCTACGGTGATCCGATCGTGAAGACGCCCCATATCGACCGGCTCGCCGCCCGCGGCGTGCGGTTCGAACGGGCCTACTGCACATTTCCGCTCTGCGGTCCGAGCCGCAACTCGTTTCTCACCGGCCTCTATCCGAATGCGACCGGCATCCAGACCAACGGCCAGATCTTCCGACAGTCGATCCCGAAGCAGCTCTCGATGCCGCAGGCGTTTCGGCTTGCCGGCTACTTCGCGGCCCGCGTCGGCAAGATGTATCACTACAACGTGCCGATGTCGGTCGGCACCAACGGCCATGACGACCCCGGCTCGTGGGAGCTCGAGATCAACCCTGCGGGCTGCGACCGGCTCGAGGAGGAGCCGAAGATCTTCTCGCTCGAGCCCGGAAAGTTTGGCGGCACGCTCAGCTGGTATGCCTCGCCGAAGGGCGACCGCGCGCACACCGACGGCATCATGGCCGACGATGCGGCCTGGGTGCTCGAGCGCTGCGGCCGCGATCGCTCGCGGCCGTTCTTCCTCGCCGTCGGCTTTTACCGGCCGCACACGCCGTACGTGGCCCCGAAGACGCCCTACTTCGAGATGTATCCCGAGGCCGAGATGCCGCTCGTCACGGGCGTGGGCAAGGATCAGCAGGATCTGCCGAAGGCGGCGCTCGGCAGCCGCAAGGCGGAGCAGGATCGGATGACCGACGACGAGCGTCGTCGGGCGATGCAAGCCTATCTCGCGAGCATCAGTTTTCTGGATGCCCAGGTTGGTCTTGTGCTCGATGCGCTCGACAAGCACGGCCTCGCCGATGACACGATCATCGTGTTCACGAGCGACCACGGCTACCACATGGGCGAGCACGGCCTCTATCAGAAGATGAGCCTCTTCGAGGAGAGCGCCCGCGTGCCGCTTCTGATCGTGGCGCCCGGCCGCTGCAAAGCCGGCAGCGTGGCGAAATCGCCCGTGTCGCAGGTTGATATGTTTCCGACGCTCGCAGCGCTGTGCGGCGTCGAGCCACCCAAGAACCTGCAGGGGCAGAGCCTCGTGCCGCTGCTGGCCGACCCGGCGGCTGCAGGCCGTGGCTGGGCCGTCACGCAGGTGACCCGGGGCAACCCCGGCCGGATCTCGCAGCCTCAGGCCGTGGCCGCGACGGGCAAGCAGTTCTCTGGCTACTCGCTCCGCACGCCGCGCTGGCGGTACACCGAGTGGGATGAAGGCCGTGAGGGCCGTGAACTCTACGACCACGACGCCGACCCGAAGGAACTCACGAACCTTGCTGACGCGCCGGCCCATGCGGCCACGGTCGCCGAGCTTTCGAGGCAGCTCGCTGCTGCTGTGCAAACGACACTCCCGGCAGGTGGCGTGGTGCCCGAGGTGAAGGCAGGGCTTTGGAATCCGAACCTCACGGATCCTTGACAGGCTGAAGCCCGACTTCGTTTTGCGTGGGCCGGCGGTGGTTTGGCCCAGGCATCCCCTGCGACGCTGAGGGCCGCGATCACGGCGGCGGTCCTCAAAATCACGGACATTTGCATGCGACTGGCACGAGTGGCGCCCGAGTGGTGAAATACTGTGCCTGAGAACGTACCAGCGTCTCCATCCCGAGCGAGGAGTGCCCCGATGTCCGAGCCTGTCGTCGCACCCGAGTCCGCCGCCGGAAACCTGTCCCGCCGTGGGTTCCTCGGTGCCTCCACTGTGGCCGCAGGGGCGCTCGCCGCCGGAGCCACGCCCGCCTCGGCGGCCAACGCCAACAGCCGGTTGCGGATCGGGTTCATCGGTCCCGGTGGCCGCGGTTTCGGCGCCCATGTGAAGACGCTCGCGAAACTCCGGAGTGAGGGGGCGAACATCGACCTCGTCGCCGTGAGCGAGGTCTACAAGAAGCAGGAAGATACGGTCTGCGACTTCATCAAGAAGGAGACCGGGGTCGAGGCGAAGCGGTACGTCGATTACACCGACATGCTCGCCGACAAGGACGTCGATGCCGTGTGCATCGGCACGCCCGACCACTGGCACCACCGGCAGATCGTCGACGCGCTCCGGGCCGGCAAGCACGTTTTCGCCGAGAAGCCGATGACGAAGACCGTCGAGGAGGCGATCGACGTCGCGAAGGTGTGGCGCGAGACCGGCAAGGTGATGCAGGTGGGCGTACAGTCCACGAGCCTGAAGGTGTGGGACCAGGCGCGGGAACTCATCGATTCGGGCAAACTCGG
>Ga0315902_10006751_pt1 | contig 15834 bp, 18 predicted proteins | sample LakEriMetagenome_9_FD_203523 | JGI IMG/M metagenome (GOLD analysis project Ga0315902, IMG submission 203523) | Freshwater fungal communities from buoy surface, Lake Erie, Ohio, United States - Buoy 12 MA117 | ecosystem: Environmental > Aquatic > Freshwater > Lake > Lake biofilm | place: USA...
CCGCAAAAGCTGCATTAGCATGAGCATATGCAGAATTAGAATGTGTTCCAGTTGTACCACTAAATGCAGAGTTGGCTCTTAAAAATGCCGCATTAGCATATGACCCCGCAGCGTTAGCAGCTAAAGCAGCACCTGAAACTGCAATTGTTGCTTGACCTGCAAAAGCATATGCTGCATTGGCGGCATCATAAGCTGCATTAGCATAGACTTCAGCCGCAGCCGAACCTATGTTACTTGTTGAAACATTATCAGTAAACTGCCATCGGTCTAAAGTTTCGTTCCAAAGTATGGAAGCATTTTGATACCTTCCACGTTCTATTTCTATGCCAGCATCTTCAGTAGGTAATGCAGATTGTCCTAAATCCGCATTTAAAGTTATAACAGCATCACCTAAATTTAATTGATTCGTTGCTACATATGTTACATTACCCGTAACTGTAAGATTACCAGTAACATTAACATCACCTGAAATTGTACCACCAGAAGAATTAAACTTTGTATTTGCAGTATTGAAAGAAGCATTTGCGTGACGATATGCAGAATTAGCATAACTGCCTGCTGTGGTAACTGATGTTTCTGTTGCAATTACATTAGCAAATATATTTGTTAATAGTATTGAAGTATTAACAGAATTGTTTAGTGCTGTATTGGCAATATTAAAAGATGCATTAGCTTGATCAAATGATAATAAACCTGTGTTAGCAGCCGCAAAAGCACTATTTGCATATGATCCAGCCGAATTTGCAGTTTGATATGCTGAATTAGCATAAGATGATGCTGCAGCTGCAGTAGTATTTCCAACATTAGCTACCGCAAAACTACCATTAGCATAAGAACTTGCAGAATTTGCAGTTGTTAAAGCTAAATTTGCTACATTAAATGATGCATTAGCATGTGCATTAGAATAAATTGCCGTATTGGCGGTTTGATAAGCCGCATTGGCATGATTGTATGATGAATTTGCTTTATTATAAGAATCTTGAGAAAAATCTGCTGCATCTGGAAAATCTATTGCAACATTTGTTACGCCTGTAATTCGACCATCGGCACCAACAGTAAATGTAGGAATAAATCTTGTATTGCCATATGAACCACTTGTAACTGAAGTATTTACAAGTGTAACATTTAAAGTTACATTTGAAGAACCATCAAGACTTACATTACCATTTGCATCACCACCTAATGTGATCGTAAAGTTATTTGCTAATCGTGAAGATGTTGCAGCATTACCATCTAAATTTCCAACAAGATTACCAACAAAAGAATTGGCTGTAATTACATTTCCAAAAAAAGAGCCTTGCGAATCTCGGATTACAATTGAACTTGGTGAAGCAAAAGAAGTATTAGATTCAAGGAGATCAATATATTTTTGGCCACCAATAACATTGGCTGTACCAAAATCATTACCAATGAATAACTTTTTAGATACCTCAGAATAAGCTAATTCGCCTGTGGCTAATACACCAGAGGCTGGTTCAGTATTCGCTGTCGAATACTTTATCTGAATTATTGTCATTAGAAAGTACCGCCACTAATTGTTGGAATGTCTTTATTTACCCAACGTTCAGTACCAGTCTCATATATTAAAACTTGATTATTAGCAGGTGTAATAATATCAACATTATTAATTTGTGCAAGATTAAGGTTAGCTGTTCTTGCAACAGTCACAGAAGATATAGTAGTTTTTCTAGGTTTTACTTGTACTGTGATAGCCATTTTTATCTCGTTACGTTAGGCAAAACGGTAATAATACCTTCAAAAATTCTTGTAACTTCACCTGCGCCGTCATCTATTTCCACATCATAAACATATCTTCCTGGAGTTAAATTTGCGGTATTGGCCGCAGACATAGACATGGTTATTTCACCTAAGGCTGGCGTTGAAACAGAAACTTGAAATTCTTTAGATGAAGAAGTATAGTAAGACCGGCGCATCATCGAGCGAGCCGTATATCCAACTAAATTTTGAGGAGAGCCGGTACCATCATTTACATTGATTACTGTATTGAAAGTTGCACCCTGTTCAAGGGTTAATTCGACAAATTCGGCCAATTGACACTCCTAAAGGACATTTATCGTCTATTTAGTCAAATCAGAAAATCATAGGTATAGATCAACAGGTATGGCCAGACGAATATTTCCATTGAATGGTGTGACTTGGTGATAAAGGAAACTAGGAAAAACTACAAAAGAGTATGATTTTGGCTCGAAAATAAAAGGTTGAAAAAGTTTATCCCACGGTTCTTCTTTATACCCTCTATTTGCATTTGTCCGGGGATCAAAGAAAAAAACATCACCATTTTTATTACCTTCAATTATTAAATAAAAAACAGCAGATAAACTTGCATTTGCGTGATTGTGGTTAACCATATTATACCCAATTTGTGAACCAGAAAACCAAGCTTTTAAATGAAAATTTTTAAAGTCATAAAGTGATGATTTTAAAATTTGTTTAATCCAGTCATCAAAACATGGTTCAACTACATTTTTTTTAAAATCATCAAAATAACTATCTTCTTTAAAAATATTTCTGTCACTAAGGTCACTAATTTCCATATTCTCTAAATTATAATTCTGTAAAATATGTTGAGAAATGGAGTCTACTAAGTCAACATTTTTTATATTACCTATTAATATATTTGTTGGCCATAAATTGTGCATCATAACATAAATTCCTTGACAAAATATTCTTTAACATCAGGCACCATACCTTTTTTCTCATCAAAATTCCAACCTATATGGTTTAAAATTTCATTGTAAGTTTTAATATCTTTTTCATAAGGTAAAAAATAAGGGTCATTATTATAAAGTAATTCAGAATCATTTAAATACTCTATTGGATTTCCTTCAAAATTTTCAGATAACCATCGAGCATAACATATTCCAACCATGTAACTTTTAGATGGGTAAATCCAACCAATATTTGTTTCTTTAAAATAACGAATAGCATTTTCAACAACATTTTTTGTAATTTCAATATTTTTTGTTTTTAAATCATCATCATAATCTTTATTTAACCTATGATAAATTTCTTGTCGGACTTTCCAATCTTTCATTTTAAATTTTACTTTTCATAATAAGGAAAACTATTAGAGGTAATATACTCACTTAATTCTTTTTTAAAATTTATCCAATATTTTTTTTTATTTTTTAAAGTATAATATATTTTAAAAAATTGCCACCATTTTTTAGGATACATAAAAAATTGTAAATCTAAAAAACAATAACTATTATGACTTCGTAAAAACAAATTGTTAATAGAAAAAGTTTCTTGATTTTTTACAAATTTATCTTCTGTTAAAACACGAACTTTTGTTATTCCATTTTCATTGTATAATTCTGTATTAGCACTATTATTTTTTTTAATAAATGTAATGTTTTTATAATTTTTAAAAAGTGAAATAAAATAATCTCTATCATTTTCATTTGCAAAAGCTAATCTTACAGCTGGATTATCCAGATATTGATCGTGTCCTTCACAACTACTAATAACAATGTAATTTTTATTAATTAATGGAAAAACTATTTCTTTTATTCCATCTTCAATTTGAGTTTCAAATTTAGGGTGAAAAGGACTTACAGTAACAGCAGTATAATTTTCATCATCATCTAAATGACTCGCATATATTCTACCATCTTTATGTTTATAATTTAAAATAGGAAATTTTTCTACTTCTTTATTTTTTTTATAATAATAATCAAATTTAAATTCTTTTACTTTTTGAACTATTTCTATTGGATTAAAAATATTATTCATGTTGATTTTTATACCAGTCTATTAAATGTTTAAATCCATTACAACCATTATCTAAATTTTTAACTTCTCGCAAATGCTCAGAAAGACAATTTCCAAAATATTCACATTTAGAACAAAATGTATTTTTTGAAACTCTTATCTTTTCCTTTTCACACCAATTTAAATAATCATTATATGTTTCACAATCTAAAAAATATTCTCTATCATTTAAATCAAATTCCAATACTGCAAACTTACCTTCTGGAGTTATATAAAGATGATCATCAGAAAAACTATTTCTCTTTTTTTCTAAAACATCTTCCAAAAGATACTCATTTATAAATTCAAAGTTTTTTGGTATCGCACTAGTAATCCACTTTTTAACAAATTCACCATATTCTTTAAAGGAAACAGGTAAACAATTTGCTTGATTCTCACTATACGGTTTAATCTCAACACTCTGTAAATTGGATAAAAGATTTAATTGAAAAATCATATCATCCACGTTATGATTAATTATTTTATCACTAGCCAATATAAGAATACTAAATGGTCTGTTTAATTTAATCATATTATTCCAAACTCTTTCATGTTGTTCTCGAACATTAAAATCGTAACTTACAGAAATATAAAAATCTGGATCAGAAATAATACTATTAAGCATTGAAAGGTTTGTATTTACATTAATTGATTTTATATTGTATTTGTGTAATAATTTTTTTAAATTTAAAATATAATCTTCAGATAAAAGGCCAATTTCACCGCCATAAAGATCAACATGATCTATAATATTATTATTTAACACTTCAATTATTCTATTTTCTAATAACTCAAGATCTAGTAATTTTCTATCATTTAACTGTTCAGAAGTTAAATAACAAAAATGACATTTAAAATTGCAATAATAAGTAGGATTAATAGATAGTATCATATTCTTTAACATAAGGTGTTGGTTCTAAATTAACACCATTTATATCAATTATATCTTGTGCTAAAGATTTCATTTTAATGCAATGTAATTCTACCATATCATGGTCTTTTAAGTCTTTAATAGTTTTTTTACAACCATTACAAATTTTAAACATTGGACAAGTAAAACAACTTTCTTTTAAACTTAAAAGGTTAACATCTTGTTGAAGAACAAAAATTTTTTTACCTTTCATTTCTTCTTCAAAATTTATTGAATGGGATCTATCATCACCAAAAGCACCACAACTATAATAATCACCGCTAGGTTGTAAAGTTCTTATTGATTCATCACAACTTCTATTTTGAGGGCATGTGGTATGATTTCCTTTTAATCTTTGCATCATTTGTTTTGTATTATATTCCCATTTCCACAAATCCATTTTATAAATTTTAACATATATTTCGTAAATATCTGCTAAAAGATATGGTTTTCCTTGTTGGCCCATAGTAATATTTTTAAATTTTACTGGTGGACCAGAACTTAGAGCATAGTTTAATTTACACTCAACATTCATTTTTTTAGCCAATTCTACATTCTTTATTGCATCTTTTTCATTTTCTTTAGTAATAACAGAAATGAAATCTGGTCTATAACCTATATGTTCTAACATCGTATCACTTACTTTCCAAAAATCTTCTTCAGAAAATTCAGTAAGATCACCTTTTAATCTTCCACCTCCATATTGAAAACTTGTGGTTACTCCAATTCTCCAATTTAAAAACAAATCTTTCCACTTGTTTACATTTTTATAAAATGGCCACAAATTTGTAGTTAATGATATGGTAGTTTTATAATTATTTTCATCTAACCAATTTATTATTTTCCAATAATAATTGAGTGGTACCATTAAAGGATCGCCGCCATTAACAATAATTGTATTTGTTTCTGGATAACGTTCTAAAAATCTAAAGATATAATCGTGATTTAACTCTGCTGTTTTATCTTCAGTAATATAAGTGCTTGAACAGAAAGTGCATTTAAAATTACATTTTTCTGTAGGTTTGATTATCAGTTCCATTATAAATCAAAATAAAAAGATGACACAATTCTTTTACAATTAGATTTTTCAGCTTTATGTTGAAAATTATTTAAACAATTTACTGCAACTAACAACCCTTTTTGAGGGTATATTTTCCATTCTCGTACTTTATTTCGAAAATAAACTGCGCCACCTTTTGATTCATCCATATCTGAAAAATATAAAAGAAAAAAACAATTTGGTCCTTCTCTGTAATCATTATGCCAATTTAATGCATCTTGATTAACACCTTCCCAAATTCTCCTTTTTCTCATAATTGACTGTGGTACTATATCATTTTGAATTTCATAGTGAATTGTAAGTAAACATTTATCTATAAATTCTTTATTATTTTTAGGATGATAATCATTATTTAAACCTCCTTCATATTCCCATTCTATCTCTGATACATTTATGTATGAAATGTATTTTTTTCTATCAAATACTTCAAAACCATTTTCATAAAATTGTTTAGTTAGCATTTGGTTTATCAAATCCATATTTGTTATCACAATCTTTTGCATAAAGTGTGTCACCTATACTTTCGACACCTTCAATTTCACAAATTTTTTTGTTTATTTCTCTGATTTGTTCTTTTATCATACTACCATAAGGTTCCATATTGTTAATCATTTTCATATAAAGTTCATATTTCTCTTTATTTTTTTGATAAACATGCAATTTAGTGATCCATATATTATAAATTTCAGCACATAAATCTCTTTCTTTCATCAATTCTTCTTTTCTTTTTAAAAGCTCTTCAATCATCTTTTAATCCTACTCTAAAATCAAAACTTGCAACTCTCCTAGTTATAGATGTACTATCTGCTCTATGCCAAAATCCTCTGAGATTATTTACCATAAAAAGGTCTCCAGCTTTTGGCTGAAAACTAGCTATTTCTTCTTTATCTTCTAATGTTCCCCATTTAAAATTAATGGATCCACCAGTCTCCTTAAAAGTATCATCGAAATAATATAGTAAGAAAATGTCATATTCTTCAAACATATCAGTATGCCAACCTTGGTTATCTCGGTCTACACCATTCCATACTATAAATTTATTGTATTTTGCATCAGGCCATTCAGGCTCAATATATTTTTCTTTTAAGTAAAAAGCAAAAGTTTCTAATCTTTTTGTAAGCTCTGGCGAAACATCATTAATGCCATTATCTCTAGTGCGTTCTTCAACATTTATCAATTTAAATTCATTAATTTTTATTAAATCTAACGCACCAGGCTCAAAAAATTTTACAAAACCTTTTGTGTAAATATCTTTTATCATAAAAATTTAAACATTTCGCTTATTATAATAGGTTTATTATTTTCAATTAATTCATCAACAACTAAATTTCTCAATCTACCATTTAATCTTTTAATGTTTTGTGCTTCTGTTTTTGGATCCAGAAGATTTTTAACTTGCTCAAATATTATAGGAAATTCTTCCATTGATGAAATAATATCAAAACAATATTTGCCAAAAACATTTGGTTTCATAAACTGTTCAAACATAGGATATATTTGTTCCAATAATTTATTTTCTGCAAGATTCATTATCCACATTTCACACATTTCTTCATTGGTAAATGAATAACAAGAAGATATTGTTTTGAAATATGTTCTTTTATTTTTATATAAGCTATTTTGATTATCAACACCAAACTCATCTATAAGATCACTATAAACTTCAACCAATTTTATATCATATTTTTCTAAGTAATCTTTTTGCGTCAAATCACTATCAGGCAAAAACATGTAATCATGACGATAACTTGTCCATGCTTTGAAGTTCCACATTATTTCCCACTCAGCATAAAAATCATCAAGCGTACTACCTGGCATACCCATAATAAGTTCGATAGCTGGCACAGGATAACCTTCCTCATGGCAACGCTTATGTATGTGCTCACTAAGTTTTATTTTATCTTCAAAAGATAAATCGGCTCTTTTAGCAACTTTCATTGCTTCATCTGATATGCTTTGAATTGAAACTGTAGGAACAATACTGATATATTGTTGTTCTCCAGAAAATTCTAAAGCTTCTCCTGAACCAATTACTAAAATATGTCCACCCTCTTTAGAATTTATAATTGGACTATGTTTCTCAGGTCCAGATCCTACAACATCAAACCATGCATCAACCAAATCAATTCTTCTTTTTAAATCTTTACTTTTCATTGTGCTAATATCAGTACAATTAACACCATTTTCCCAAGCAAATTTAAATATTTCAATATCCCTATCTTTAAATGCACCAAAGTTAGCATCGGTTAAATATACATCTCTAAATCCAGCCTTCTTTAATGCAAGTAAATCTTTTTTAACTATCTCAATAGGTTTTTTATAAATTTTCGAATCAATACCTCCACCCCATTCACAATAAACACAAGCATAAGGACAACCTCTAGTTGTTTCAATAATGCAAAATGGTTCTAATTCATTTTTACGAGCATAATTTCGAATTTCTTTTAAATAATCAATGTGTTCTTCATATACGCTGTAGTCTGGCATAAATTGATCACATTGTTTCAAACTTCTTAATTCCCATGAAAGAGATTCTATATCTGGATTACCTGAAAATTCAAAATACGAATCGATCAATTCTTGTACAAACACTTCACCTGGCTTAGTAGGTTTTAAAATAAAATCATACATTGATCTATTAATTAGAAATAAAGGATCATTTGTACCAATTTGTGGCCCACCTAAAACACAAATGCTTGTTGGATATTTTTCTTTTATCAATAAAGCTAATTGATCACAGACTTCATAATTCCATATGTAACTAGAAAACAAATAGATTTCATTTTGGCCTATTTCATCAAGTATTTCTTGAACATTAGTATACTTGTTAAATTTATAAGGAGCAGGATTAAAAATTACCTTATCATTATTTTTTCCAAATCTTTTGTAATGAGATTGGAACATAAGATATGCCGCATTATTTGCTAAGCACCAATCTGCATGTGGAGGATTGATAAAACATACTCTACTTCGATTCAACATATTTAAATACTTCCTTAAACACACATTCATCCATATCTTTAACTAAGTTTTTATAATCATTTCTTATGAAACAAGTAAAACCACATCTATTATAATATTCACATGAAAAACAATCATGTTCTTTTAAAAATAATTGTATGATTTTTGTTCCACCCAACTCTTGTGTTTTTGGATCCTTTAATAGTACACTTCCAGAACATCCTTTTGGTGTACTATTGTCATTCATTATGGTAAAACTACTACCTCTTGTACAAGACATTTTATAGTTTTTATCTTTGTTTAGAAAATATTTTACATTGTTGCATTTTGGATAATGATCAACAAGATGTTTATAGAAGGTAAATAATTCGGATTGCTTTGGCATTAATGCATCGTTAAAATTTTTTCCTGGTAGTAACTTATCCCAATCACAAATAAAATTTGAATAAAGATAGTCAAAATAAGAATCACCTTTTAATAACTTATCGATATTTTGTTTTGTGATGACCAAACTTATAATATTAATATATTCTTTAAATTTTTCAATGTTTCTTTTATAAATTTCAAATTGTTCATTGTTAAATCTACCTGCTAAATCATAAGAAACATTCATCTTCAAATTGTTTTTCTTACAAAAATTCACAACTTCATCGATACAGTCATATACTAAATTAGTAACAAAAAGAAATGTTATCTCTTTATCTTGTGACACACTTGATCTTATTGTGTCTATAAATTCTTGATAGTAATTTAAAAATCCATCTTTGACGAATTTATCTTGAAATAATTCACCACCCATGATATGCATCAAAAATTCTTTTTTAGGATTATTATTAATGAATTCTATAATTTTTGGGCACTTGCTAAGTATTTCTTCTTTGCTAGCACCCAATAAATCATTGTGATTTTGAGGGCAAAAAACACATGACATATTACAATGTTCAAAAAATAAAATGACCACTTCTACATAATCTATAATTTTATCTTTTATTACATCATAAAAAAAATCTTCATTGTTTAACATTTTTGTTAAGTTTTAGGCAAAATAAATTCGAAAGAAGCTAATCTTCTTTTCGTATTTGCTGTATCAGCTTTGTGTAAAAATTTTTCAGATTGATTTAACCATACTAACATATCTCTTTTTGGATAAATTTTTTGTTCTCCAAAAGGTCCTTTAACATATAAAGCTCCACCAGTTTTTTCGGACATGTCATCAAAATAAAGTAAAAAATTACAATCTACTCCTTTTCCTTCATTACTATCATTGTGCCATTGTTGTGATCCAAAATCAACTCCATCCCATATGCCTACATTTCCTAAAGTAAAAGAATTGTAAATTTTTTTTAAATGTTTTTCAGCTATTTTTATTTGAACTTTTTTTAAAATTGAAAGAACATTTTTAGGTATATAAGATTCGTATTCTTTTTCTTCAAAAATTTCACAATTTTCTATTTTGTAATCTTCAATATTTTTGAAATGTTTTATAAGATTTGATTGGTGTATAATGCAACATCCTTCTGTTAAAAAATTTTCATATGTTGTCATACGCAATAATATTGAAATTTTTCTTTTGTGTTTTCTTTAACACAATTTAAAACAAAATCAATAAAATAATGATTAACTGTTTCTAAATCTATTGAATAAAAAGTACCAGCAGCATGATTACCTTTCAATTCGAAATCAATAATTTCTTTTAATTCTTCATCTGTCATTACATCTTTGGTTATATGTTTCAAAAATGTTAATTTGTATTTGTCCGATTTATTGAATCTATAAAAATTTTCTTCTTCCCATTCTTCGCCAGAAATTTCAGTAAACTTCATAAAATTATCAATATCATCATCTGTTATATTTTCAAATTTAATATTTCCAGACGTAGAAGGTTTAAATAGTCCTTCATTATTCCATATTTCTTTTTTAAAGAACACTTTTACTAAAGGAGATTCATCATTTACAATATCATAGAAATTAGAAAAATCATAAACTTTTGTTGTTTGTAATTTTTGTTGGAAAGCTTTTCGCAATAAATGTACTAATAATATTTCTTTTATTTCGTAAAAATATTTTTCTAAATCTTTTTTAATTAAAACTTTTAATATTTTTTTAACTTCTTCTGAGGAAGATCCATCAAATAAATAAGATGCAAGTAAAAATTCAATACTAAAAAATTTTTTATTTTCTTTGACAAAATTTTCTTTTTCAGTTTTATTAATATTAATAATTTCAAATAAACTATCAAATAAATTTTTTTCAAAATTTAAATAGTATTGTGTATGACTAATTCTCATTCGACCATTTGAAAATAAATTTTCTTTAAATGAATAAGATTTTAATAGACTATAACATTCATCGCATTTTGGTTCTTTCAAAACCAATTTATACCAATTAATTAAAATTTTTAAAAAATTCTCAGAATCAGAATAAATTACAATTGGTTTATTTCTTTCTTCTAGCTTTAATGAAATTTGATTCATCATGTCAACAAAAGATGAAAATGTTTTATTTTCACCAATTAATTCTTCTAAAGAAAGAGAAAAATAAAATAATTTTCCATCGAAACTATTTTCTAAATCAGAAGATACTCTATAACCGTGATTTTTGGATATTACAATACGGTCTCTAAAAGTATTTAAATTTTCATCTATATCCAAGTAAATTTTTTTAAACAGGTGTAACATTTAATTCAGTTCCTTGTTTGAAATATTTTTCTGCCAATCCATTAGCTATACCCCATGTCATCAAGAAAAGTGGATTATTATTATTTGCCCAATAATAATACAAATTTTTTCCTTTAAACATGTATTCTTTGAAAAAATCTTCATAAAAAAATAATTCATTACTTTTCATATTTTCAAATAATAAATTAAAATCTTCGTATTTAAAAAGATTTACAAAATTATATCCTAAGTCATCACAACTTTTGTGTTCTTTAGATTCAATATCTTTTTTAAAAGTTTCAGAGTTAATACAATAAAAATTATACAAAGACATACTTTCTAATAATTTTAAAATTTTGTTGAGTTCTTCTTTATTTTTTTCAATGAAATCTTTGTAACCAAAATTACCAATGCCTTTCATTTCTAAAAAAATATTTAAAAATTCTTTTTCTAAAGAAGGTATAGATATAATATTTTTAGTTTTTAAATAATTCATCAATAAATTTTGGTGATCTTCTTTGTTTTTGTCAAAAATTAAATCACACGGCAAATCTAAATTAGAAAGATAAATTAAAAATTTTTCATTTTTTAAATTGCTATTATCATAATCAATTAAAAACATTTTTTGTTTATCATTAAAATATTCTTTTAATTTTTCAATCGCAATCGGCGCAACTGTTTCAATTATATTCATTATCTTCTTCCTCTTGAACCATGGCAATTACTATGACATGAATTATGGCAAACACTATATGATGCTGAAAATACGCTCGGACGCTGGTTACTATTGTATTGATTATAACAATCGTCAATAAATTGTATCAACTGACTTGAAAAAATTGTATTTCCTTCGTATATGTTATTAATTGATCCAGGATTTGAAAATCCTCCCGCCGCATAAGCTTGTGTCATATGACTTATACCTGTGCGTGTTTCACTTGTTGCTGCAGGTCCACCACTTGCTGTAACATTTCGTGTAACAGATACATTTCTTATTCTACAGTATTCTACAGATCGACCAATTACATAATCTTTTATGCCTTGATCATCAATTATATTTCCTGGATTTATACTATTGGTACTTGTAGGAGCTAATGGCAAACCACTCGTTGGTCCTCCATAAGCCGATGTAAAGGCAGGATTTGGTATATCAGCAAAATGATAATTATTTGTGCCATATGCTATACCTGAGTTTGCAAACGTAGCAAATCTACTAAAAAAAGTATCATAAAAATCTTGAGCTTGTACTGTTTGTCCAGCTGTTATTTGTGGCATTTAAAAACTCCTTTTTGCTTATTTATATCAAGCCACCAACTTTAAATTCCATACCCTTTTACTATTACCTTTGAGTTCTTTCATTAAACTTTTAGGTGCACCGCAAATATCATCTTGCCACTTCAATTGATGGCAGTCTCCACCACAATATTCAAAAACTTCGCAAGAAAAACACCTAGAGTCTCTATTTCTTTCGCAAGCAATATTTTCTATTCTTTTCGGACTATCTAAAAGCTCTTTAATATTCTGATCGATATGTCCAAATTGGAACTCTGGTGCTGCATTTGGGCAACCAGATATTGTACCGTCAGCATTTAAAGTGAATAATTTTTCTTCGCAATCACGGCAAAAAGTTCCACCTCTATTAAAATTTTTCTCAAACTTATCATATACAGTTTCTAAAAATTCATTTTCGAACCAGTATCTAGCCCCATACTGTTCTGATTGTTTATGCATTTTTAAAAACCATTGATCTTGGTCAATATTGGAAGGAAATATTTCTGGATGTTTGTTTGCACTTCCGTTTCCAGTAAGTCTTTCAAATGCTACTTCTTGAACACCTAAAGTTTTTATCCAAGATAATAAATGTATTGGTTCTATGTCTATCGTATCTTGGGTAACGCTTACAAATAATTTTATAGTTACACCTTCATTTAACAAAGTCTGTACATTTTTATACCAAAGATTTGATTGCTTTTCATTGTCAAATCTTATTTTAGGATCCCAAGAAGTTCCTATTCTACTACCAAGGGGACCTTTGATAAAATCAATATGTTCTTGCGTTAATTTAAATACTAAATTTGTTGTAACGCCCCAAGAAATTTGTGGCCATAAATCTTTACACTCATTCCAAACATACTGCATTTGTTCAACTGGTGCCAGAAAAGGTTCACCACCATGGAATTCGCAATGAAGTGTGCCAGAATTTATAGAAGTAAAGCGTTTGATCCAATCTGTAACTTTTTTGTAATCCCAATAAATTTTAGGGCCATTAATACCATTTGTGAAACAATGTTTGCAGTTAAGATTACATGTTTCAGTTGTTTTTAAATAAAACATATAATTCATAATTTATCAACTAAAAATTTTTCAATACCGAAACTTAAAAATAAACAAGAATCGTTGTGTGTTGCCCAATGAGGTCTATTTGCTTTGATGTAATGTCTATCTTCTTGTTTTAAATGTATCGATACATCATCAAAATTAAGTGTGAATTCACCAAATAAAATTTGTAGATAAACATCATCGGGATCGCTATGTCTAGGAAAACTTTTGGAATTAGGAAATGATCTGAAAGCATGACAAGTCACCGGACCATCATGATTAAATATTTCTGATAATTCAAGGGAGCGTCTATAGATGAAAAGATTATATTTTTCCATACCTTCAACTTTAATTGTTTTTCCATAATTTGAATGAAGTTGACCAAGATTATCTAGATATATTTGCCTACCTAAATCATCTAAAATCGAAATCAACTTCTGTTCATATGCTAAATTATGTTCAATAAAACGGTGAAACTCATCAAGTGTTATCATTATAAAATAGCTGTTTCTACTAACCCTTCTTCTTCCGTATTTTTTGATTCGATAGCTATACCAAAATAGTTTTGCTGATTATACTGTGCCACGCCAGCAGTAGAACTTATACCTAAAGGTTGTCCTTTTTTAACTTTACCTAAAACCCTAACTGGAACTCGACCTTTAATACCTACTGTCGTGCCGCCTTCAAGTTCACTATTCATTGTATATGCAGGTCTATATGATACTACGCCTAAGACCTTAAAGTCGGCAATGGTTGAGGCTGTTACTTCTTTATCGCCGCCAATTGATAAAACGGTACCAATTGGATATTCTCTGTCGGCCAAATATTTTTCTGCCAAGTCAGCATATCGAGCTGAAGTAGCTGTACCTGAGAAAAGAGAAGCAGTTACGGTGTATCCGGAGGCATTTATATCACCAAATGATCTTAATCCAGAATTGAATTGTGCATACGGACTTACAGTAAAGGAACTGCCGCCCATTGAAAATGATCCGCCAGTTTGATTAAATCCAGTACAGTTTTGAATCGATCCGCCATTTAAGTTTGTAGCTGTGCCAGCTGTAGTTGCTGAACCTGCTGTAGTTGCTGATGTTGCTGATGTTGCAGAAGCCGCAGTACCTGAAATACTAATTGGATATGTTCCACTAAATGCAGCCCAAGATGCTGTTGTTCCATTAGTAGTTAAGTACCTACCTGAATTACCTCCTTGTGGTGGTAGTGAAGATAAAGTTCCAGCAACCGAATCAACATATTGTTTTGTAGCAGCATGATTTGGACTACTTGGAGTTTGTGCTAATGTTAAATTAGTACCTGTACCCATGGTCAAACTACCAGATAAAGTTCCTCCTGCTAATGGTAAATAATTAGCGAGTTCTCCTGATCCAATAAAATCTTGGTAAACGCTACCGTTATTTGTAAATCTCCATTTATCCGAAGTTTCATCCCATAATATGTAAACGTTATCAGATGCACCCCTATCAACTTCTATACCAGCACTTTCAATAGGTGAAGCACTTTGTAATATATCAGAATTGAGCGTTATAACTGCATCAGCAATTTTTAACTCATTAGCAAAAATTGATGCACCAGTAGCATTTAAAGTACCATTGATTGTTAAATCACCTGTTATAGTACCTCCAGTAGATGTAATTCCTGTATTTGCTCGAGCAAAAGCAGCATTAGCATGAGTATATGCATTGAAAGCATAATTGTTTATTGTATTTGCAAATGTAAATGCTGCATTAGCATGAACATTAGCCAAAGAAGCTCTAACATTTGCATCAACTGCTTTTTGGTCGGCAATCGCAGCGTTTGTTAAAGCGGTATTTGCAGTAAAATATGCTGAGTTAGCATGAGTACCTGTAGTGCCTGCAAAAGCAGTATTAGCAACATCGTGAGCCGAATTTGCGTGTCTATATGCAAATTGACCTCCAGCATTAAATGCATTATTAGCGGCATCAAAAGCTGCTTGCGCTGATACATTTACAGTATTTGCAAATGCAAAAGAAGAATTAGCATGACGATATGCAACATTAACGTGTGTACCTGTTGTACCATTAAAAGCAGAATTTGCCACATCATGTGCTGAATTTGCATGAGCATATCCAGTATTGGCATAAACACCTGTTGTATTTTGACTTACAAATGCAGAATTG
>Ga0315902_10006755_pt1 | contig 15833 bp, 8 predicted proteins | sample LakEriMetagenome_9_FD_203523 | JGI IMG/M metagenome (GOLD analysis project Ga0315902, IMG submission 203523) | Freshwater fungal communities from buoy surface, Lake Erie, Ohio, United States - Buoy 12 MA117 | ecosystem: Environmental > Aquatic > Freshwater > Lake > Lake biofilm | place: USA...
CCGGACATTTTTAACGGACTCATTTGATTTTATAGATCGAGCAAATTTCAGATTGTTTTTTGTTATTCTTTCAATTGATTTCCAGGTGCTCTCTTTTTCTAAAAGATCTAAACTTGCACATGCCGCAGCACAAGCCAATGGGTTGCCAGTAAATGAATGTCCGTGAAGGAAAGCTTTTTGTTTTGTATCATCTAAAAATGTATTAAAAAGAGCTTTAGTTGCCACTGTCAAACCAAGTGGTAAAACACCTCCCGTCAATCCTTTCGACAAGCAAACAATGTCTGGTGTCTCTTGAATGTAATCCATTGCGAACCATTTTCCAGTTCGTCCCCAACCTGTCATAACCTCATCAAAAATCACGAGTGTATCGTATCTTTTCGAAATTATCACCAATTCATTTAAGAAGTTGGTACTATACATTTTCATTCCCGAAGAACCTTGAATCAATGGTTCCACAATAATTGCTGCATGTTTTCTTTCTTTTAACAAATTTTCAGCTTGGTTCAAAAGTGATGCTTCTTTCTCAATAGTAGGAAAGTCTATAAAATCCACATCAAAAAAGAGAGATTCAAATGGTCGGTTAAAAACACCACGCTCACCAACGGACATTGCTCCGAAAGTATCACCATGATAAGCACCATCGATTGCTAAAATTTTAGTTCTATTTTCATTTTTGTTGTGCCAGAATTGAATGGACATCTTCAACGCTACTTCAACTGCTGTAGAACCATCATCCGAAAAAAATACTTTTGAAAGTGGTTCTGATAATTTTTTCACTACTCGTTCAGCAAGTTCAATGGCTTTACTATGCGTTGCTCCGGCAAAAATAATGTGATCTATTTGCTTGAATTGTTCGTTTATTGCTTTTCGAATATATGAATTGTTATGCCCATGAAGATTAACCCACCAAGATGAATTACAATCAATGTATTCTTTACCCTCACTATCAATCATTAATGATTTATTAGCCTTAGATATATTAATTGCAGGGGCTTCCGTTTTAACTTGAGTAAAAGGATGCCAAACAAATTCACGATCTTTTTCTATTTCTGTCATGAAAAAAGTTGTTGAAATGTTGATTCTTCTTTTAGTCGTTCAGCTTGTTCGAGTATAAAGTCTTTTGAAATAAATGAATTCCAGGGGATAAAATGATAGTGGATATCACCAGCTTTTTTACGAATAATGGTTTCTGATTCTGGATTCATTTCCCCAGTAAAAACAACTCCTGCTAATTCGATTCCGTTGTTTTTCAGAAAATCGATAGATAATAGCGTGTGATTAATACTTCCTAAATAGAACCTTGAAACAAGTATAACAGGGAAATTCCATTTTTTCAATAAGTCAGAGAATAATATTCCGTCTTCTGTAAGCGGCACCATCAATCCTCCTGCGGGTTCAATCAATAGTTTATCTGAATCGGGAACATTTATTTTATTAACATCAATCTTAACTCCCTCCAATTTGGCTGCTTGATCTGGAGATAAAGGTTCTTGAAAGCAAAATGAATTAGGAAAGATCTTTTTTGCATTGGTTGCAAAATGTTCAACAGTTCTAGAGTCGTTATCCTCTTTGGCTCCGGATTGTATGGGTTTCCAATAATTCAATTCAAATGCTTGGCAAAATATTGAGCTAACAATCGTTTTTCCAACCTCAGTTCCTATTCCAGACAATACAATTTTCATCTTTTCTCAACAGTTTATTCTGAATTTAGTTCTTTAATTTTTATGGAAACAGTTCCAATCGTGATTTTCGTTTTTTGAAATTCCTGATTGAATCGATCAATAATTAATATTGCTTTTTCTGCATCATAATTTTTTCCAACCCATTTAATATATTCATCTTGAAATTTCAATAATACACTCTTTGTGCGAAAGCCACTCAACAAATCATTTTTTGATAATTGATGTTTTTTTGCAATTTCTAAAAGATTTTTGTTAGTGATTTGAAAACTTGATTTAACAGGATCGGTGAAAGATTCTACTTCTATTTCTAATTTATTAAATGTTTGAACATACAAAGCAGTTTTACGCAAACGGGAATAAACGGAATCATTTTTTGATGTTGGATAACCGTCTAGTTCTGTCGGTTTTAGGTCTTTAACGACATTATTTTTTTGCCATTTTCCAATTCCGTATCCACCAGCCTTGATTGTGAGGATTGTGCGATTGGCCAAAATTATTTCACTGATTGTTCTTAATGCGAATGAATCAGATAATTGAAATAGATTATTTTTGAGTAAATAACTGTTTGATTCAAACTGATCAGATAGATTAAGATTAATTGTTGCGGAATGTTTTGGATCTTGGTCAATTTTGGAAACATGGAGCATTACTTCGTCTGCAGATGTAGCAATTGCATTATCGGGAATAGAAATTAATCGAACAAAAAATTTCTCCGGCACCAATGTTGGCTGGAATTTGAATTCTTGGGTGCGGATGTCAAAAGTTGTTGAATCTTCAAATAGATAAATTGAATCAACTAAATTGTATGACAATACAACATCTCCCATCGCAGATTTGTAGTAATCCAACTTTTCAGAGAAATAGCTTAATTTTTCAAGTTCTTTCGTTCTTTGATTTTGGAGTTCTTGAATTTCTATAGTTAGCGATTCGTAATCTCGATACAGATCAATCAAATCGGATTTCTTTTTTTTTCTTGATTTAGTTTTTGCTGTTTTACTACTATTTCCTATTAATTCAGAATTTTCAAATGCCTTCTTTCTTGCTCTCAGTATTTTATTTGAAATTTTGGTTTTAGTTTGTGAACCTCCGAAATTTAAGTATTTAGATTCTTCTTTTTGGATTTTGAGATATATTTCTGAACGTTTATTTATTTTGGTAGTTAATTTTTCTTCAATTCCTTTTTTTCCTGATATACGTTCTTTTAATTTACCAACATCTTTGCTTTCTAATTCTTTAATTACTGAGAGCAACGTATTACCGTTTGAATAGGATGAATCTGGGGATAAGAATTTGGTATCGCCTGCTCCAAATAAAACGTAGTTCTTACCATTTTTTTCAATTACAACAGTTGTCTGTTTTTCAGAATTATATCCCCATACATCGAAATGTAGGTTTGTTATCCTATTATTACCCGTTGTGTTCATTTCGATAGTTGCAATTCTTTCCGGCTCAATTTTCTGTGTGTTTAATTTTTCCAATTGATAAGGAAAAAGGCCAATTGCTCGAGGTAGAGATTTTATCCATTTTCCAGATAAATTTTTTTCATATTCTGCAAGTAATCCAGAAGTTGTTCCCCCTTCTCCAGCAGCTATTAAATAACTTTTAAAATCAGATGCAATTCCACCTAACGATGAATAGATTTCAAAACAGCGTTTCTCTAAATAGGTATTAATTGTTGTCGAGAAACCATTCAAAATCTCACGTTTATCATCTTCTGAATAATCTTTGTTCTTGTTTAGAAAGTATACTTTTTGCTTAAAGGTAAGTGCAGGATCGGTAAAAAGGTATAGCTCTTTTTTAGGTTTTTTGATTGTGTCTTGTAATGCGAGAGCAGACAAAGGCAGATTTTTCGTAAAGATACTTTCAAAAAGAATGTATCGCGGATTTTCGAAATCCTTGTTATACAAATAATTCGTCCGTTTTTCTAATAGCAACTTATTTAATTCTAAAACAGCCATTTTATTAGACATTTCGGCAAGTAAGCCTGGAGGACCTTTGGCTATTTCCTGTTTTCGAATAAACAGTAAGTCAGGTCTATTTGTAATAATTTGCTCTATTGAGTCATAGTTAATTTGGCCATTTGAGAATGTTATTTTTGGCCCTGAATATTCAAAGAAAGAACCAAAATTATAATCTAAAGAAGGACTTTTTTTTACAATGTGATAGAGACAAGCTCGTTCAAATGCTAACAAATTTTCATTTTGCTGAGCAAGATAATGATCAGAGCACATGAGAATGCTTAAGAACAAGAATATTGAAGAATAAAATTTTAACAAATCAAATTATTACCAATGCAAGTATAACGCAAAGCAATTGAAAAGTTAAATTATTCTCAACTTTATTATAAAGAAAAAGATGTTTATGATTTACTCTATGGAATTTTACTCGAAAGGTTATTTTTTAATCCTTTGTAATCAACCAAGTGCAATTTCACATAGCCGACAGGAATTTTTGCCTTCACGAGAACTGGTATTTTATTTTCATCAGCTGTAATCCAAAAGTTTAAATCCTTTTCACTTTTAAATACACGACCAGTTTGAACTACTGGAACGAATTTATGACATTTGAATTTACCTGATTTTATTTTGATTATTTCATCACCAATGTATTTTGTTTTCAATGTCCATACTTGGTCATCCATGAAGCATTTGAATTCAATGATTTTTCCCACTTTCATGTCTTTGAAATTCATTGTACGTGCATAATAAAAAGAAGAAATCATATCTTGAATACCTATTGGAATAGCGAAAGATTTTTTTCCGTTTGAAACTAATTTCTTGTCTTGATAAAAGGTATAATCTTGATTGATTACATATCCTCCTTCATTGACTCTTCTGTAAAAGAACCATGGAAAAATTCCTTTTTTATCTAAATAACTCTCATACTTATCATTTACTCGATAAAAAGAATTAAAACTCCCTAATGTTCTTCCGGTTCCTTCAACATGTATTAATTCCCTACCTGATGCTTTTAATTTAGTGGTTTTACACATCATAATTACCTCACCGGCGTCAATAGCGCCATAACTTACTCTGTATTTTAGGTATTCACCCGGTGCGAAGGCATTATTGATTACTACGGGTAACGTGGACTTACTTGAACTACTGATTGTTAAAAGAAGCAACAACAAAAGAGAAGAAGTAATGAGTGCTTTCATGATAATTTATTTTGGATCGATTTAACAAAGTATGTGCCATCAAAGTATTTTTCAACAAAATCAATTGATTATGTAAACTTTATCTATTTTTAAGCATGTCAATTCAAAATTCGATTAAACCCAAATTAGGTGTTTTTGATTTAAGTATCATTGTTATTAGCCTTGTAATAGGGATGGGGATTTTTCGAACTCCTTCCGAGGTTGCAGGAAAAGCAGGTACGCCTGAAATCTTTTTTTTAGCCTGGATATTGGGTGCGGTTATAAGTCTTTTTGGCGCATTGACATTTGCTGAAATAGGATCTAGGATTCCTACTGCAGGAGGATTTTATAAATTATTTTCTATTTGTTACAATCCTGTTTTTGCATTTATGGTGAATTGGATAACTGTAATTTCGAATGCTGCGTCAACTGCAGCAGTTGCTATCATGGGGTCGGCATACATTGCACCCTTGTTGCTCCCCGGATTTGAGGAAAACTTGGCTACCATGATCGTTACCATTGGTACAGTTTCAATTCTGCTTATAATAAATTTACTAGGAATAAAAATTAGTTCTTTAATTCTAAATGGTTTAATGTTGATAAAAATTGGACTTATACTTTTGTTAATTAGTTGTTTATTTGTTGTTTTTGGAAAAGATAGTTCACCTATCCTATCTAATCCTATTCCGGTAGAAAAAGATCCTCTCAAAGCTTTTATTATGTGTTTTATTCCTGTATTCTTTACTTACGGTGGTTATCAGCATACTATTAATTTCGGAAGTGATATAGCGAATCCATCGAGAACTTTACCTAAATCAATTTTTATTGGGATAACCATTATTTTGGTATTATACTTGGCTGTAAATTTTAGTTATTTTTCTGTATTAGGATTTGAAAATTTGGCAACAACAAAAACGCTTGCATCTGATATGATATCTATTTTGTTTGGTAAAACAGCATCTATTTTTCTTTCCGTAATCATGTTTTTTGCCGTAATGGCGTATGTTAATGTATCCATATTGAGTAACCCAAGAGTTTATTATGCCATGGCCGAAGATAAAGTTCTGCCATCAATTTTTATGAGGGTTAATAGTAAAACTCAAGTTCAAGAGGTTGGTGTAATAGTATTTTGTTTGTTCATTTTTGTTACATTGTTTTTTATGCAATCCTTTCAAAAAATCTTGGAATATGTGATGTTTTTCGATAGTATTAGTCTGATAACAGCTGCAGGTGCTATTTTTATTTTAAGGCACAGAGCTAAAAAAGAAAAAAAGGATGAAAATGGTATTTTCAAATTAAAGCTCTATCCATGGTTACCAGCTTTTTATATAGTTGTTTATACCTTAGTTAATATAAGCGTTTTCATATCCAACAAGGAGGCTTTCGGATGGGGTGCGGTATTATTTTTATCCGGTTATCCCTTGTTTTATCTGATTCGAAATGCAATAAGTTGATTCAAATGATTATGAAAGACTTGTTTTTACTTGATCCTGAAATTACGTTCCTCAATTTTGGTTCTTTTGGAGCCTGTCCAAAACCTATTTTCCGAAAATACCAAGAATGGCAATTAGAATTGGAAAAAGAGCCTGTCCAATTTATTGTAAACAGAGCAATAATAGAATTGGAACGTGTAAGAATTGATTTAGGTAAATATGTTGGTTGTGGTGATAAAGACTTAGTCATGGTTACTAATCCTTCTTATGCAATAAATACAATCGCAAAATCATTTCCGTTTAAAAAAGGCGATGAAATTTTAACTTCCAATTTGGAATATGGTGCTTGCGACCGTACCTGGGAGTATTATTGTAAAAAACACGAAGCAAAATATATTCGTCAGAAAATAACTTTACCCCTCATTTCAAAGGAATTATTTATTGAAGAATTTTGGAAAGGATATACAAGCAAGACCAAAGCGATTTTTCTCAGTCAAATTACGAGTGCTACGGGATTGATTTTACCGGTAAGAGAAATATGTGAAGAAGCAAAACAAAGAGGGTTAATAACCATTATTGATGGAGCTCATGTTCCAGGTCATATTCCATTGAATTTATCTCTATTGAACGCAGATATTTATACCGGGGCATGTCACAAATGGCTAATGGGTCCCAAAGGATCATCATTTCTTTATGTTCATCCCGATCAACAATATTGGGTAGATCCATTGGTAATAAGTTGGGGTTATAAAAGCGATTATCCATCTGAATCAGAGTTTATTGATTGGCATCAAACAACAGGAACAAGGGACTATGCTGCATTCCTAACTGTTCCTGAATGTATAAAATTCAGACAGGAGAAAAATTGGGATGATGTTTCTTTAACTTGTAGAAAAATAGTTTTAGATAACGCTACTATGTTTTGTGAATTAGTAAATTCAAAACCTCTTGCACCAATAAACGATAGTTTTTATGGTCAAATGTTTAGTATTCCTGTGAATACTCCAAAACCTATTCTACTTCAAAAACACCTTTATGAAAAATATCGAATAGAAATTCCTGTAGCTGTTCAAAATGGAAATTCATATCTCAGATATTCGATACAAGCATTTAATTCTCAAGAAGATTTAAATATCCTGTATTCCGCATTAGAGGAAATAGTTTCCGAAGGTCAATTGCTATTTAATTCAGGGAAATAAGCTTCTCCGATTAGAATTGAATTGAAAACAAAATATTGACATTTCACAAGATCTTTACCGTTTATTTCGCACCAAAAGCTATCCATATCGTCAGAGGTTAATACTTCCGCAAATTCATTTTTTTGAGCTTCCTTTCGTTTTATCCGAAACATTCTTAATCTTGTTGTTTTTCCGTTTTTTTCTTTTAATGTAAGAATTGAAAAAGGTTTAGACTGTTTCAAGCTATCCACCTGCTTCTGGTTTAATTCATAATTTGCCAAATTGAAATGGATTTTCTTGAAATTCTGAAGGTAACGGAAAATCATCATAGTATCAGGTTGAGTGAGCAGTTTACCATTTGAAAGCACTTTTGGTGTTTTTGATTGATTATCAATTTGAAAATTTAGATTTGGTTTGTCTATATTTTGAACGTCAACAGTAGCAATTTGTGATTGTTTCAATTCGAAAATTTTAGTACATACCCATTTTCTTTTATCTGCAAAAAATCTTGGTTCAATAATACCCCTTATATCTTTTAGCTTCATGATAACAGGTTGTTTAGCTTTTCCTTGCCCTTCAGTTTCCAAAAGCATTATTTGTCCATAATGATCTTGTGCAGCAGGTCCTATATACCAAGTCTTGTTCCAATCACCATCAATAAAGATTTCGACTTTGGTATGTTGAGCTGTCATTAAGTTTGTGAACTTTTTCACTGATTTTTCTGGAAGATATCCCTTAAATTCTATGTTCTTAAAAGCTTGAAGAATTAGCTGAATATTAGTTTGTGCAATACAACCTCCCTGAGCGTCAGTCCAGTTTTTTCCATCTCTTTTTAATGTGATTTTATTCGAAAAAGCATCAGTAATCACAATTTTATCTACTTTACTGGTATCTGAGATACTAAAATCAAGTAAATCTTTATCGGATTTACCACTGTCTTTGATTACGCGATAAGTCACAAATGCCAATAATGCAATAGTAAGAATGGATCCTAGTAGAAGAACTTTTTTATTCATCATTTAAGTTTTGCATATTTTCGCTTCCGAATGAAATAAAATGTAAAACCAAAAATAAGAATGATACTAACCGGTAGAAGGATATTTATTACTCTTAACATTCCTGATTTTTTCTTAATTTTTTCTTTATCAATCGGCCGCAAATCAACTTGTTTACTTCGTATATCTATAATGGAATTTTCTCCCATCATGTAATCTACTAAATTTTGCAAAAATTCTTGATTACCAAATACCAGTGGAACATTCATTTCAGCAAGTTTAGCATCGTATTTTAAATCATTTATAGATTTAGGTCGATACATAAATTTACCGTCTTTTCCTTGAATTGAGTCATATGAGTTTTTTAACCACGAACCATTTCCAACTAGCATAACTTTTCCTTCTTTTATTCCCTTGTCAAGGTATTTAGAGTTTGGATTTTTGGCAAATTCTTCTACAATTCTATTTTTGAAATGAGATTGAAACTTTCCTTCAACCAACCCAGCTAGACAAAGTTTATTATTCTTATCCTCTGGATTTTTCACCAAATTTGGATTGTTTTTCATTAATCTGGGCATTTCTAAACTAATGATTGGAGCCATGCCTTGAGAATTTGAATTTGTTGAACTTGTCAAAACTGCTGAATAGGCGATGCTATCTTTTTTCACAAATTCAATTCTACTGGCATATTTCAATAAAACAGGTTCAATATTTCGCGAAATCGGATGCTCAGTTGGACTTGCCATGATGTGGTAATACCAGGGTGCTAATGAATTTTTCGAATATGGAAAAAGCATCGGTGCACAATTCGCATCGAGAACATAATCATCTTGTAGTTTTAGTCCGTAATCGAAAAGCATTTTATCCAATCCGGTATTTAACCGAGTTGAATAGGTGACTCCATTAACTTTTAGTGAGTCTTTGTTAAAATCTAGAGCATCGGCGAAACACATTAACCTTCCTCCTCTCATGACAAATTGATCCAAAATATAGAGTTCTTTTTGAGAAAATTGTTTTTTAGGCCCGGCAATGATTAATCCATCCAGATCATTTAATGCTGCTAGAGAATCACCAATGGTTACATCTTTGATTTTATAATAAGGTTTTAATAAGGATCTTGCCCTCAATGTTTGGGCATAAGTCAACTCTCCATGACCTTGTAAAAAGCCTATTTTTGGTTTTGTTTTTTGTATAGATCTTCGAATTGAACTTATGATATTGTATTCCAAATTATCAATAGCCTGATCAATAATTTCAGACATTTCATTCAGTGCCAATGGTTTGCCACTTTGAGAACCAGGTAGAAATTGTATAACATTTACGGTTGTTCCACCATAGTCAATTGTGGCTCCAGGCCATAGTAGTAATTGATTTTGTGTTCCATCTTTCATGTAGGACAAATCCAACGGGATAATCCCTTTTCCACCATCATATAAAGTTTTGAAAAGTTCTTTTTTCTCATCTTCAGATCCTTTGTTGGGATCGATAAAAATATATTCAATTCTATCTCCAACTATTGATTTGAATTCTTTCAATCGATCTTCCAGAGTATTTCTAAATAACCTTATTTCCGCAGGTAGATTACCATCTAAATAGATTTTTATGCTTAGTCTGTTTTCAAAGTTATTTTTATTTTTAAGAAAATCTACGGTTCCTTGAGATAAAGAATAGCGTTTATCGGAAGTTGTATCAATTCGGAAATACAAGTAAGCTCCTAAAACATTTAATATAATTAATCCGACCGCTAAAATCCCTAGAAAAGACCAATTAAATGCTTTATCGAAATATTTTTTAATGTCCATAATTATTTTTTAAAGGATTTTAAAATTGTCATGGCAGTAAAAAGAAAAAAAACAATCAAACTTAAAAAATAGAACAAGTCACTCGTATCAATAATACCTTTCTTAATTGAATCGTAGTGTGTGGTCATACCAAAAGAACGAACAATTGTGTCCATTTCACCGAGTAAATTATACGATCCGAGTAAATTGAATCCGTCATAAAATAACCAACACAAAAACATGGATGAAATAAACGCTACAATTTGACTTGAGGTTATCGAAGAAGAAAAAATTCCGATTGAAATAAATGAGGCACCTAACAATATCAATCCTAAATATGAAGTAATAGTAGAACCTGTATCAATGATTCCAACAGGGGATCCAAGATAATACATCGAGAAATAATAAATAATCGTTGGGAAAATAGCAATAATTAAAAGTGTTACAGCAGCAAGATATTTTGCAAAGAGAATTTGAAAATCTGAGATGGGACGTGTAAAAAGTAGCTCTATGGTTCCAGTTCTTCTTTCCTCAGCAATTGAACGCATCGTTATTGCAGGTATTAAAATTAAAAAGATTACGGGCGATAAATTAAAAAATGGAATTAAATCAGCCTCTACTCCTTCTAAAAGATTTGTATTATAACTGAATACCCAATGAAATAATCCCGATGCAATTAGGTAAATTAAAATAAATACATAACCTATGATGGAACTTAGAAAACTCTTAATTTCTTTTAGATATAATGCCAACATATTGCCGAAATTTTCAAGTTCAAAGTTAGCATTTCATTATGAAATAAAAAGCAATAATAAATCTACTTTCTTTTAGTTATAAACGAAGAATTTAACAAATTCAGGGTGTCCTACGAATAATAATGAAAGGATTTTTTTCCAGATTACCTCAACAGATTGACATGTCCAACATAAATTCGATTAGAATCTTCGTTGCTCAGCTTAAAATATAGCTTCCAAGTATAAGTGCCATCTTGACAATTAAATCCTCCATTTTGACCATAGGTTCCATCCCATCCATAGTCTTTGTTTTGACTCTCGAATATCAATTCGCCCCATCTATTGAATATTAGTAATTTATATGACATAGGGTCAATTACATCATTGATAACTGGAATAAACTCTTCGTTTGCACCATCGCCGTTTGGTGTAAAGGTATTAGGAACATAGAATACAAGCTCCTCGGTAACAGTTATAGTGAAATTAGCACTATCAACACAGCCATACTCATTCGTAGCATACATGGTAACATAGTATTCTCCTTCTTCATCGAAATCATGAATCGGATTAACAGCAGTACTAGTTGACCCATCATTGAAGTTCCAAAAATAAGTTTGTCCTCCAATTGTTTGATTAATAAATACGGCAGTTGGATCATCTACTAATAGATTGGGATTTTCAACAGTGAAGTCTGCAATTGGATTTTCGGCAACACATACAAGTTCATCAATGGTTTGCGACATCACACATCCGTTAGTTGCCGTGACAGTTAAGGAAACATCAAAACATCCGGTACTATCGTATTGATAATCTGTATTTCCGTTTTGATAAGATATTCCACCATCACCAAACTGCCAATATAAGTCTGTATTTGGAGCATTTATCGTATCTGTAAATACAAGATTTACTGTTTCACAAGCAATGGTTTGAGATACAGTGAAACCAACTTCCGGACTTGGAAGAATTGTCAGCGTTTGAGATATGCTGTCTAAACAACCTGTTACTGCATTAGTCGCTGTCAACCAAACGGTATAACTTCCTGTATTTTGATAGATATTTGATGCATTAGTGGTTTGTGCAGTATTTCCATCACCAAAAGTCCAATTATAGTTGTTATTTCCAAAAGTATTGTTTAGGAATAGGATTGGCACGTCATCACAAGTTGGATCATTTTGCACCGTGAACGCTGGTACTGGCAGAGGATTCACGTGAACAACAATTTGAGTATCTGAAGGACAATTGTACGGCAATGATATCATTCCGATATTATATGTTACATCTTGCTGGATACCTGTATTGTTTATAAGTTGGTCATTCATATAATTTCCAACTTGAATAGGAGTGAAGCTCTCACCTTGTACAGAAGAATTCTGAATGGCTTGCCATGTGAAATTTGAATTTATATCACTCGTTAACAAAAGTTGAGTAGAATCTTCAGAACAAATTGTAAGTTCATTTGGAACTGTTAGGTCTGCAGTTGGATTCACTGTAATTGTAAATTGCTGTGAGTTACCGTTACATGTCAAACCTGCATTGGTAAATGATGACTGAACGGTAATTGTTCCTGAAATTGGATTTGATGAAGAATTTGTCGCAAGGAAGCTAGAAATATTTCCTGTTCCATTTGATCCTAGACCGATTGCAACGTTGTTATTATTCCAAGAATAGCTTGTTCCGAGTACATTACTACTGAAAATAACAGGAGTTGAATTTTGGAGATTACAAACCACCATATCAGCAGGATCACCCATAGTAGGAATCGGATTAACGGTTATGGTAAATGATTGGTTTGTTCCAGAACATCCAACGTTTTGATATGTAAAGGTAGGTGTAACGGTTACTGTTGAAGTAATAGGATTTAAGAATGGATCATCAGCTGTAAATGGATTAATGTTTCCAGTACCAGATCCAGCTAGTCCTATATTAGTATTAGTATTTGTCCAAGCGTAAGTTGTTCCATTAATATTACTTGAAAATGCAGTAACTACTACGTTGTCACCAATACAATGAGCTAAATCAGCAGGATCTGCCATAATTGGACGAGGAACAACCGTAATGGTAAACGTTTGAGGTTGACCCAAACACGTATCTTGTGGTGTATTACCCGTATTTACTATGATTGGTGTTACGGTGATATTGGCTGTTTGAACTAGGTTTGTGTTATTTATAACATTGAAACTTGAAATGTTCCCATTGCCATTGCCTGAAAGTCCGATAGAAGTATTGTCATTCGTCCATTGATAAATTGTTCCAGAAACACTTCCGATTATTTGAATTGGTAAAATTGGATTACCAGCACAAAGAACTTGGGCGTTGTTACTAATACTTGTTATGGTTGGTGTAGGCGTAATAGAAATAGTGAATTGCTCAGGTGTTCCAGTACATGTCAATCCATTTGATGTGAAGGTTGGTATTATGTTTATTAGTGAAACATTGGCTGTGTTGATAGTATTTGAACCCGTAAATGATGGGATAAATGAAGTATTTCCATTTACCTGATTAAGGCCTGTAGTTATATTATTGTTTGTCCAAGTATAATTTGTATTCAGAACGTTAGAACTGAAATTTAGAGGAGAGCCATAATTGAAGACATCACCATTACATAAAGTTGTATCATTGGGATCAGTCATATCTGGTGTTGGCACAACCGTAATCGAGAATGGTAGTGGTGTGCTAGTACAAACTGTATCTGGATTAAGTAGTGTAGGGTAATAATAACTTGATGTTACAGTGTAATTGGCTGTAGTTACTGCTGTAATTCCTGAATTGGTTGTATAGGAGTTTAAGTTACCAGTGCCAGAAAGAGGATTAGTGGTTGAACCTAAATTAGTAACAGTCCCCCAGTTATAAACAATCGCTCCACTTCCAGATACATTTGTTCCGAAATTAACAGTAAGCGTATTCGCACCTCCACACAAGGTTTGTCCAACAGGGTTAGCTGTTACATCAGGACTTGGAAGAACGGTTATTGTGAATGTAGAAATATTTCCGAGACACGTATCTCCGTTGTATATGTACATTGGCTGAATCGTAATAGTTCCTGTAATAGGTACATACGGATTCGGTAAATTTATTGGGTTTGTTCCAATGAAAGATGGTATTGTACCAGTTCCACTTGCAGGGAGTCCTATGTTTGGATTACTATTCGTCCAATTGTAAATCACTCCAGAAACAAATGGGTTAGAGTTAAATACCACTGAAGTTGTCGGTGATCCAGAACAAACAATTTGATTTTGAGGAGTTACCACGTTCGGATTAGGTATTACGCTAATCACAAAGCTTATAGGATTACCATAACACGTATCAAGATTGTTATTAAATGCATAGAAAGGTGTTACGGTTATTGTTGAATTCAACACACTTGATGTACTGTTAGTTGTAGTAAATGGAGGTAGGCTAGTTCCTGTACCTGAGACAGGTAGTGATCCAATGGCAGGAGTTGAATTTGTCCACAAGAAGTTTGCTGATGCGAAGTTGCTGTTTAATGGAATTTGAGGAGTTACTGAATTCGCACAGAATGTTTGATTTGCAATTGAACTTACGTTCATTGTCGGTACAACATTTATTGTAAATATTTCAGCTGGTAGGCTCGAACAGCTTACCCCATTGTTAACATAAGTTCCTGTTACTGAGAAATTCCCTGAATTTATTCCATTTGTTGTATTCAATCCGGTGAATGCAGGAATATCTCCTGTACCTGAAGTGCTTATTCCAATTGATCCATTCGTATTTGTCCATGTGTATTGAACACCGTTTACATCGCTTGTGAAATGTATTAAATTAGTTTGAGTATTCACACAAAGTGTAGTATCATCAATATCAGCCAGGATTGGTCGTGGATTGATTGTAATTTGGAAGGTCTGTGGAGTTCCAAAACACTGATGACCTGATAAAAGATTGGTAAACCCTGGTGTTACTGTTACATCTGAGGTTTGCGGTCCACCAGAAATATTAGCAGGATTGAACGTTATGTTTCCATTTCCACTTGCTGGAAGGCCTGTAGCTGTATTGGTATTTGACCATGAATAACTAGTAACGACAACTCCAAGTGCTGAGCTGAAAGTAACACTTACCGGTTGATTTGGTGATGGATTTTCACAAACAGTTTGATTCGCTACAAAATCAACGGTTGGAACAGGATCAACAGTAATGTCAAAGATTTGCGGAACACTTGTACAAACTACTCCATTGTTGGTGTAAGTTCCTGTTACCGAGAAGTTACCAGTTATTGGATCATTTGTCGTGTTGGTTCCCACAAACGAAGGGATATTTCCAGAACCACTAATACCAATACCAATTGCTCCATTAGAGTTTGTCCAAGTGAACTGTGTATTTGTTACATCACTCGCGAAGTTTATTGAAGCAACAGTTGAATTCGCACAAACCGAGGTATCATTAATTGTAGAAATAACTGGTGTTGGGTTTACAATGATTTGGAATGTTTGCGGTGTTCCAGTACATTGATTACCTGAAATTGGATTGATATAAGTTGGAGTAATGGTTATATTTCCAGTTAAAGGGCCACTTGTTGAGTTTGTAGCATTAAATGTGATATTTCCATTACCAGAAGCAGGAAGTCCAATATTTGCATTAGAATTAGTCCAATTGTATTCAGTATCTGCCACACCAATAGTAGAAGTAAAGTTTACAGCAACAGTAGAACTTTCACAAACCGTTTGATTTGTTACAAAATCAACGGAAGGAACCGGATCAATAGTAATGTCAAAGTTTTGCGGAGCACTTGTACAAACCACGCCATTGTTGGTATAAGAACCTGTAACAATAAAGTTTCCGGTTATTGGACTATTCGTTGAATTGGTAGCAGTAAACGAAGGAATGTTTCCAACGCCACTAGCTCCTATTCCAATAGATGTATTATCATTCGTCCAAGAGA
>Ga0315902_10006757_pt1 | contig 15825 bp, 10 predicted proteins | sample LakEriMetagenome_9_FD_203523 | JGI IMG/M metagenome (GOLD analysis project Ga0315902, IMG submission 203523) | Freshwater fungal communities from buoy surface, Lake Erie, Ohio, United States - Buoy 12 MA117 | ecosystem: Environmental > Aquatic > Freshwater > Lake > Lake biofilm | place: USA...
CATTGAGAAATATTCCGCTTATTAGCCGAATATTAAATTATTCTCTAACACAATTTACAACCACTCGTGCAGTATATAGCATGCTAGCAAATGCTAATCCGAAAGCAACAATAATATCTCTTGGCATGTTTGTGTCTATAGTGTGTGATTTAGTGTACAAAAATAAAAGGCGTAAACCCTTCAATTTTTTTGTCATCGGTTTTTTCATCTGGCTTCACATATTCTGTAAATTCAGAAGGTAAATCTGTCTCTTTTAAGCTATCTCCCATTTTTTCGCGAGCTTCAGTTGCATCTTTATCCTCTAATTCCTCATTTTGTGGATCACGTTTATCCAAATTTTTTGAAAGTAGTCCACGTCCTATTTCACTCTGCGACTTGTCAAAAGCACCTCTACCAGATAAATTACCTAATACTTGATCTCTATCCATGGATTTGACAGCCTTTTGTATTTCTGGATCATCTGCGTATCGTTTTAGTTTCTCTACATCACCCGATTTAATATTATCTGAAATCTCTTTATTCATGGCTGGATCATTCATATAACTGGCAAAATTTATAGTGTGTTGCGTGCCAAAAACACTAGTAAAACTAGCATTTACATTTTTATCTAGTGTTTTTATAGTCTCCTCCCTATTACGTATCATCTCTTCACGGTGTTTCCTATCAGCATCAATCTGTGCCTGTAATTTGTTAGCATAATAGTCTATTTGGTCTAGTCTATTAATATAGTCATCAATAATAGATGCTAATTTTGGATCATCGCATGACTTTGCTACGTAGCATTTTTCTGTAGGTGGTCTTTTTAAATCTATTTTGGGCAATTTAATATTTTTATGGCGAGCCACTTTCATTAAAGTAGCATGAATTTGTGTATAATACTTCTCCACACTAACAATATGTTTTATAATTCTATTCTTTTTTTCATGTAGACTAGTTTCAAACTCCTCTATAATATTAGAATTTAGCAATTTTAGACAATTCTCTAGATATGGTATCCAAATATTAGCTAACCTAATTCGTTCATTTATAAAACCCACCTTACATTTAAGACAACTATCTTCTGTATCAAAATATTCTACACTTTTTTTAGCAAAATAATAACTCACACACCATATGTATACTATATAGATAACTAATAATAACACGTATATAAAAATCATACGTATATTGATATATATCTTAATATATATATATTAGGATTACCAGTTTTTTATAAACCTAATAAATATATATATTGTATGTTTCCTAAAGGATTTAGTTTTAAATATAGAAATCGGGAAAAATTATATGCTTTTGCTATACATAATTTATCAACTCCTAGTAATAATGTAATCCAAACAGGTGGAGATCTTATAGCGGTAGGAAATGCTGGTTGCGTATTCAAACCTAATGTATATAATAAGTCAGAAGGTGATGTAGTGTCTAAAATATATTATAATGAAAATTTTAGTGAAGACTTATTATTAGATAAGAAATTAGGGGAATTAGATATGGAAGCTAAATACCATGTAAAGTTGTTAAGCTTTCATAAGTTGGATCTTAAAAAACTTAGTAATCGTGACAAAATACAATTTGTGAATTGTAGGAAATTTACTACTGGTATTAATGACACTAAATCAGGTAAATTTGTCTTAGCAAATTACGAATATGGTGGCAAAAATATTAAAACCTTGCTTTTACAAGGTATGAATGAGAGTACACATAAAAAAGTGTTGAAATTATTTAGAAATGTGTTTGATGGCTTATACTATTTTTATGATAATGGTATTAGTCATAATGATATTACTGCTGAAAACATAGTATTTGATGGTAAATCCGTGCGTTTATTAGACTTTTCTAGTAAAAATAATCACAGTACATACAAAACTATCATAACAGATATTAATAATGCTCTTAGAGTATTATTAACCTTAGATAATACTAAGGAGAATACTATTAATACTTTGATAGAACAGGGAAATAGTTATTTATTGATAGATAATAATCAGCTATCGGATGTAAATATATATGATTATTATAAGCTAATTGTAAATACACTATGGGTCAAGCTTTAATATTAGGGCTCGTATTAGTTTAAAAGGTGATAATGCTGGTACTAGTGTTCCTATAATACTAATTATTAACATATTTCTAATAAATGTGCTAGCAGTCTTCATGCGTATATAAATAGGCGTAGCTGTCATATCAGTATCTATATTGGCAAATAATGTCATTATACAATTATTATCAAAAATATAGTAACTTATATAGATTAGACCTAAATATATAGTGTAAAATACTAAATATTTTGGTGGTAGAAAGATACCTATATAGATGAAGAAGAAGCCTATAATATGTAAAATGGCAGTAAAAACAGTGGGAAAATCATAGCTGGGAAAAGTATTATCTATACTTTGTTTTATATATAAATGTAAGATATCTTCAAACCATGGTAATTCAGTCATCTTATATTATAGATTTGGTTTTATTTAATAGCCATAAATAATTTAAATCTATTATCTAAATTATGAACACAGCGTTCTAAGTTAGATAGTTCACCCATAACATTTGCCCCATATAACCAAGACACATATTTGTCATTATGTTCTATTATTTTACGTTGTATATTATCTAAACATACATGTATGCGATCTATCATTTCACTCACTCCCTGCATTGCTATTAATAGAGTATTATTATCTTGTATTAACATGGCATTACTACTATGACGACGTTTAGACCTACTAATTTTATCTGGCATTGTTTTAAGATAACTCTCTATTACCTCTAGTTTATGTCTTATATCTAATCGCATAATTGTATCCTCTACATGTTTCTCACCACCATAAATAAAACCACTTAGTAGATTTATAATTTTTCCAGTAGTCATACTAGTGGATTTCAAAATTAAATCCCTCTCCAAAAATCCTGCTACAATCTTCCCACCCATATATAGATTACTAACTGTTGATGTTGCTAACATTAAAGACATAGTTTTATTATATTATTTATAGATTTTAGATTTTTATATTGATTTGTTAGTATTTAAATTTAAGGTGGAAAATATAATATACTAATACTATTATTAATCATGAAGACTTTCCTATTTCTAATAGAAAATAGTGTTAAAGCACTAAATACTCAAATCATTAAAAACATATCCAAAGACAATACTATTATATATTTTGATAAATATATAGAAAGCTATGAAACTATAATACGTAAAATCAAAAATTTATATTATAGTGGTGAGGAAATAACAGCTGGTATAATTATATGGACTAGTAATATTAACACACCATATTTTTCCCTCCTATACAATGAGGATTTTATGATATATAAAAATGTGGCACATTTGGATAAAAATCTAAAATCGTGGGTAACATTTAGAACCGAATTTATAAATGTGGTGAGATGTCCGATTTATATGTTGGGAATATCTGCTAATCCTGATATAGAGTATATCTTTAATAGTCTAAATGTTGTTGGACTACACATTAAAAATGGTGTATTAGTATCATATGATAATCTACCCTTAAAGACAGAAAATCCATTCATAAATAAAGTAGGTGAGATAGTAGTTTCTAATGAAACAGGGTTTTACAATAGTGGAACTATTATACAATCAGATCTTCGGATAAACTTGGTGGACAATGTGACTAATTATGAAAATATAATATCCTTTTGTGAAAGTAAGTTTGGAAATATTTATATTATTAGTGATGGTTCATTGATATATGATCGTGTTACTAATTGTAGTCTAACAACTTTTTTAGATAATAAACAGAATATAAAGGCTGTATATTGTAATAACTATTGTGTATGTTTGGTAAGTATTCAAAACACAATCTATATTTGGCATAGTGCACAAAACTTAGATAATTATGAATATTTACATAATTTGGAGTGTGACCCTGATATAAAAATAGTGGATATACAACAAACAGTGGGTAGTTTTGTAGTTTTGTATAGTAATGGATGTGTTGCTAGTTGGGGTGCGTTAGCTCTTGGGGGAAATATTGAACTAGATAGTGATATAATTATACGCAAAGTAATTACCAACACAAACACCATAATGTTAGTGGATGAAAATGGGTTTTTTAATACATATGGACTAGTAGATATAGATGATTGCTATCCTAAATGTATTAATAACACACCACAAATATCAAGTGTTATGGTAATAAATGACCATTTCGTATATAATTATCTAAATAGCAATAATATGGGTGTTTTGCCATACTATAATGTTTGTTTGAAAGATGAGCCAAATATTTTGATAGATATTGTTAAATGTGTAGGTAGTGGTAGTAATTTGTATTTTTTGCGTAAAAATGGATTTGTCTATAAAATGGATACTAACTACTTTTTTACACTTTGTTACAAAAATTATATTGACATTATTCCATGGAATAATGGAGATGTTATAGGTATTAATTTTAGTCTACATCCTGTTATTAATACTGATGAATTAGATATAGAAGTCTATACTATTATACCATGTAATAATATTATATATGGTATTACTAAAAAATACCAGATCATTAAAATAAATAAAAAGATAATAGAAACATGCTTTCAATTATCACATCCATATAAAATATTATCAAATCATAGTAGTTGTAATAGTTATAATACTTTAGTAGTATTAAGTGCTGGGATAATATCTATTATGTTACATGATAGTATTCATGAGATAAGTGATTATAAGTGTAATGATATATATCTGGTAAATAATAATATATATGGAATGCGATATATACGTCCTCCACCATTTGTGGATATACCTACAATAGATTATGATGGTGTCTTCCTAAATTTACTGAACATTAAACTATCAAAACATTTCTATATTAATAACACTAGTTATGTAAATGTAAATATAAATAATGATAATTATCTAGTATTACAGCATGGTGTGTATTTGTTAAACAATATGGGACTATATAATTACATTGAATATTTTAGTGTAGATGGTGATCAATATAAGTTTTTAAACAATAGATTGGAGTGTGAGTATGTAGATACTTGTCCATATGATATAGAGTTAGAATTGATAGAGGTATATGAACTTTCCCCCGCCAATACTATTGTTGGTTTTTTTATAACATCTGATACTACCAACTCTATGGTTAAATCAAAAACCTATAATTATGAGATTTTAAGCTATGATCATAATCGTTTTTACATAGATGGCAATTCACTAAAGATAATAAATAATATTAGTGACCTAGAAGCAGAGAATTTCTATTATAAAATAAAGGTTAAGAGTACTGATAAATATGGATTTGGCTATGTTAAACAGTTTGAATTTAAACTAAATATTCGGCCAATAGATAATATTAAAACCAGTATTGCGTTTAGTAATATCTATTTTACAAGAGGAAGCTTTATAGTATCTAAATTATCCATTTCAAGTAATGTGTTTCGTGGTATAGTAAGTGAAAATATATTTAGATTTAGTAAAAATACTATATCTGACAATGACCTATTCAATATACATAATAATAAATTTATTATTACAAATAGTAAAGCAGATTATTCAAAAAAAATAGAATATACGTTATGTTTGGAAGCAGTTAATATGGCAGGTGAAATTATAGTACATCCCAAAATATATCGCATTTTTTATGATACATTGGATAACACTATTAATACTGTCATAATTACCAGAGATACTATATTTGCAGATTATAATAATCTATATGTGGGTACTATTATTAAGATTGGTGACTTATCTAATTATACAAATACATTATTTAAACTAAACACACATATTGATATTTTTAAATTATGTGGTCAAGAGTTATATTTACGTGACTATGCCATTGATTTCATGGCTGATAAATATACACTAAATATATCACATGGCGAATTTTATGACTATGAGATTAATATTTATATTAAAGATAGAGTAGATAAATCACTACATGTAGATATTAGTGAATGTAAGTATTATGATGGATCTAATATTGATATAGTTGGTCAGATTATTGTTACTAATGTTTATGATGGATATAGTATAAGTTTTAGTAATACATATGATGGTATTAAGGTAGAAAACGCTAACTCCTCATTTGATATTATTAATATTGGTGAACATAGTTATAAATTAGTGTGCGTAAAACCTATACTATGTAACGCACTTGTAATTATTAAGATAGTTAAACAAGTTAGTGCTGTTACTTCTCATTATAAAATACCAATACACTATGTATGTGACGATAATAGTATAAAGATATCAGGGAATTCTATTTTAGAGGGAACTGGAAATGGAGTACTATGTAGTGTATCGGATGGTGTACAATTAGTAGATAGTTTAGGAATAGTACCTATTTTAAGTGATAATAAATATTTCAAAATAGTGGATAATAATTTGATTATAAGTAGTGTAGTATATTTACCAACAAATACACACTTTGATGTTGTTTTAGCTAGTTCTAGTTTTATACATAAATACACTATTTATGTAGAGAGGTCACCTTATAGACCTAGTAGTATTTCTCTGGATAATTTGATATTAAAATATGATAGTAACTATGTATGTAAACTTAGTTTACCTGGATTGGATATAATTAATTATAATATTTTGTTAGATAATGAATATTTTAGTGTTATAGATGGTAGTATATATAGAAAGTCAGTTTTAACTTCTGATTTGGAATGTAATATATATGTGGAATATAAGTGTGATGCTAATCTAAATTATAGTGAAAAGTTTAAATTTAGTTTTGAAACGGTGGTAATACCAAATATATTTTACACAAACAATGAGAATTTGTTGGATATAGTGTTGTCAAATTATTGTTTTAGTCCAGATAATAATGTGGTAGGTGAACTTACAACTACGTCAAAAATTATATTTGGAAACTATATTTATTTTATGGATCGGGATTACTATGATAATGACTATTTTACTATTATAGATAATAGGCTAACGTTTATAGGTAGTCTAACAGATGTTACTAAGACCAGATATAATATTACAATTAAGTCATTCGTAAATAGTGATAACTATATAGAGAAGAGTTTTATAATAGATAAGAACACTAGTATATCATATAAAAAGATAGAAACACATACAAATATTATATTATCAAGGACATTAGTAGGTCATGATAGTGGTGATAATTATTTGGTTGGATTTGTAAAATGTGTTGATGTTGGTCATTATAATAAAGATAATAATTTTGGTGGTGAGTTTATTCTGGCTGATTCTGATATAGAACAATTGGACAATAGTTATTTTGTTATAGAAAACGACCAGCTAATTCTACTAAAATCTAGCAATTATTTTACAAGAGATAAATATAAAATACGTATATGTACCACTAATATGAAATATTTCCGCACTTTTATTATCATGGTTGACAAACCAAAGACTAGTGTGACTAACTATTGTAATTTAGATGAAGACTATCCAGATAATATTATAGTTACTTCAACTATTATTAGTAAATCACATGACTTAGTATGCTATTTATATGCTGTTTCATGTGGAAATATATTGTCAGGCTATAGTTTTAAATTGGCCAATCATGTTGATTTTTTTAATATAGTTGATGGAAATAGACTAGTTATAAACGCAGAGAATAAGGAATATATTAGTCAGCCACACTACCGGTTAACTATTATTACCTGGTTAGATAACAAATTCCATGAGCGAGATGTATTATTTACACTTAAGGACAACTATGAATTTAGAATATTGTTAAATAAATCCATTATAAAATACCCAGTAGATCCAAAAGCAAATGTGGGTTATATGTTGGGCAAACTATCGGTAGATGGTGTTGAAAATCGGACTATATTTAATGATGAAAAATCCTGGCAATATACTTTATTGGGTATGTCGTCCTATAGTATAACGGATGATGTTATCTATGTTTCTAGAAAACCACTAGATGATAGTTTTTTAGTTGTAGGTAAGAACAAACGATTAGACCATGAGTTTACTATTGAAACCAAAATAGAATTGGATTTTATAGAGGGTAATATTGAGATGATAGATGTGAATATATTAGATCATACAGTGAAACAGACTAGTACTACCTTTTATTTTAATTTGGTGTATAAGGATAAAGGATTAATGTTAACCATGCCACAAATTAGTGATCCAGATAATAGTTTTGTATACTATGGAAGCAAGAGTATAGACCACAAAACCAAAATAGATATACGAAAAAGTAGCATGTTTAAGTTTGTGTGCACAAATATTAATAGGGACTATTTCTGTGAATTTAATTTAGTGGACCAAAAAACTGATGTAGTTGTGCGGCGTTTCAACCTATATATATGTATTTATGACCGATACTATTTAGATAAACGCTTATTATCAAATAAACTAGTGGTTTCATTTAAAAATACTATTATTAATAGTCTAGAAGTGAAACAATATAAAATAGAAATAGTCAATGGTATTAATATTTCCACTAGTGAAACAGATGGTTTCACTCTTACTATTCACTACTCACCACAGACCAAGTTTTTAGCCAAAACTACGTATTCTGTTTATCTTTTACTAAACACTTACATAATTAATAATGGATATTATTTCTACTTTGATATTATAGATAATAATGGTGTTAGTATTATAAAGAATGAGATATTTACTATATATATATTAGCGCCAGCATTATTAAATAATAGTGTAGGCTCTGGAAATAATCTATGTATAAGACGTGTTAGCTATGTTACAGATGGTTACGACTACTTCTATAAAAAACTGGAAAAAATGTCATCTATATCGCGTGTAATCGAATCAAAATATATATTTAACACATCTATAAATGGCTTATTTTATATTTCTAGTAACTAGTTTTTTTTACCATTTCCCACATTTTTTTAGATTTTTTTCTAGTTTTTTTCCTAGATTTTTTTTTACCATTTCCCACATTTTTTTAGATTTTTTTTTACCATTTCCCACATTTTTTTAGATTTTTTTCTAGTTTTTTTCCTAGATTTTTTTAGTTTTTTTTTAGGTTTTTCATATAAACCGCTATAAAACGAAAAACGGGCATTACCCGAATTATTATTTTTGCCTCTTTATCTATTTATTTTATGCAGTCAAGTAAAACCACAAAATAAATAGATAAATATCTATTTTCGTTTGACAAATATTCCGTTGAATAGCTGTAAAAAAACCTAAAAAAAAATCTCTATAAAAAGGTTGGAAATAGATATTCACGAGTTCTTCCAAAAAATGGTTAGTTTATGGCAATACCCACAAAAATATGTAAGCTTGACTAATGTAGTAAAATACATTCCATAGTAATTTTAATAATAAAACTAAGTATATATATTATATATATTATATTGGTATAAATGCTTACTATAGAAAATAGTAAAATAAGTTTTGGTGAACATTTTGGTTTGTTAAAATTTAATGGTAGTAGTAATTTTTCATATTTTTTTGATGCTTCTAAATTAGATAATCACTACTTTCAAATAGATGACATACACGAAATAGAATTATTGCCCCAATATAAATTTAGACCAGATAAATATCATATTGTTTTAGATATTAATAATACTAGTTATTATTTAACTTTAGAATTATTAAAACCGGTCTTACAGTTATCAAATACAGTGGTTCATCTAAATGGCTCAAAACACGTAGGATTTATTACAAACTCAGATTTTACTAGTAAGTACGAATATATTATAGATAGTCCTAACTTTCAAATAATTAAAAATGACTTGTTTATTATAGATAATAGTTTTGTATCTAAACATAATATTGATATTGTGGCATGTGGAAATAATGGAACGGTATCCTATAATTTTCAAATTTGTGTATATCCTACAGTAACACTATCAAACAAGGTAGTCTATCTAAATAATGATGATTTCTATATAGCAAATATAGAAAACACAGACAATGACACTGACTATATCTACACCTTAGATCAAAACGTGGGAGATAATAAGTATTTTAATATTATAGATACAGACAAACTAATAATTAATAATTATAATGATCTTAATAATAAGGATGATATTTATAGTGTTGTTATTAAAACTAGTATAGCAGGTGATAGTGATACTGGAATATGTTTTAGTACTAGTATATATGTTAACATTAATAAGGTAAAAAATGTGTATACAGATTTAAAAATAGAATTGTCTGATAATCAGAAATATAGATATCATTTTAATAAGCAATTATCGGACATGGTGGAGTTTTCTATAAACTCTTTGGACCATGAGCGTAAAATTAAGTTGGTTTTTTTGAGTGGTGGAACTCTCTATTTATCTGGTAGTAATAAGATAGAGGATAATACACTTATCTATTTACAACCTAACGTAGAATATTTTTTTCAATATCAGAACAAAGAGTATGACACAAATAAAATTATGTTTCATGTGATGGATGAGAAGAATAATTTTAGTGTGCTAGAAATTATGATCACATTAAATAATCAAATATTCAATAAGGTTCACATTAATAATATGGAAAATATATCAAAAGCTAATTATAGAACAAGTGTAAAAGCACTAAATACTAATGTACCTGATACACTCAATGTTCAGGTATTTAAATTGGATGATAGTCTAAATAAAAAATGTGTTAGTAAATTGGTTAATGGTCTTCAAATATTTTATACACATAACTGTACAGAATTATCAACTAGATCTCTGAGTAGTGCTAGTTTAGTAATAGAACCAATTAAATTAGATGGTCCCATGAGTAATTTGCCGGCGTTCTATATTAAATATATAGATAATGATACACTAGATAGCCTAGTCACTATGACTAATCCTATTAATCTGGTACTATATCTGCCTAACTATAAGGGTGCTACTAATTTATCAGCCTATAGACTACATGATACTATGAGTGGATATGATGGAACACAGTTTCCATTAACACCCTATTATAATACTACAAATAATACACATTATAGTTTGACGCTAACTACTAATAGTATATATACAATAAATAATACAAACTATGGTGCTCAATGTTTTTTGCGTGGTAGTAGTATTTTGACTCCTGATGGCTATGAGAAAGTGGAGAATTTAAAAGTGGGCGATATTTTACTCACCCACCAATTACAAAAGATTACCATTAGAGACATAGTAAAATTGGAGGTTCCCAGCAACAAAAATAATGATCCATACATAATACCTAAAAATAGTTTTGGTGCCATTTGTGACTTATATTTATCACCACTACATCAGGTTTTAATTGGTGATACTTTTGTTCCTGTTAAATATATACCTGGACTACGTCAACAATTTATGGGATTTAACCTTGAATATTATCACTTTAAAACAGATGACTACTTCCGAGACACTGTCATAGCAGATGGAGTTATCACAGAAACATGGTCCGGATTTGATCCAATGGAAACAGAATTTAATGAGACATTTCTAACTACATATAATGATGTGAAAATGGAGCATAGTTATCGTAAATTGTTAGTGGTTTAAGCTTTTTAGTATAAAAAGAATTGAAACATTTATTTATATATCAAAAATTTCAATGAACATAAAGCCATCTGATCCTAAAAATAAAATAATAGAGGGTTTTGAAAAATCTAGAAATGATCTAGATAGTGCGACAACTATTAAATTATATTCATACACAAATTCAGATTTTTCATGTGTCGAGATTAATGATCATTTTTATGGTAAATTAAATTCACAAGAAATAGGCGATTTTTTAGAATGGTGTTTTGATTATTTACCAGAACTAAATAGACTATTCATACACTATCCAATAAATACTATACCTAATATATCTAAACTAAAATTTATAACAATAAATAGTAAATATATAGATGTGCTGACTAGTGCTAGTGATAATATTTCAAGTGTTACTATTAGTGATATAATAGATAATATTGAAATGGTACCTAATATTATTGCTAAGATTTTATCAATCTTTTTGGATGTATCAATATATATTTATGTATTAAAACATAATGTAGAAAAAGTTGTGAATTTACTAGATAACCAGTTAACATTACAATATAGTAGACAGACAGGATATTATATGCCGTATCTTCTAAAATTCATACCTAATAATATCATATTGGTAAAATCAGCTGGGAAAATTTAAGTTAAAGATTTCTATAAAATTATTATAGAAATTTTTAGCCATGTTTTTTACTATCAAGGTTTCTATGACCACAATTTTTTAAATATACTACCAGTCTCTTTATTATAATAGTGAAATAGATCACTAATACTGGTACCCAGTGTTTCATGTGTATTACTAGCAACCTTATTTTCTATGTGTATTTTAGCTTCATAATTACTTTCAAATGGCATAAATTTATCTACAATGTGTTTTTCTATCTTAGTTTTACTAAATTTATTCTGACCATCTATCACTGGTTTGTAATTGTTTAACATACCCAATAATAAATAAAATAGATTACTATGTTGTCTAATACTATTATAACATGTATTACACAACTCCACAAAATATTTATAGTCCTTACTCTCAAAACCACCCATCATATCTATCATGTCATTTGTTAAACGTATTTCACTACCAAAAACCTTTGGATCATATCCTAGAATATAACTAAAGTCTATATGAAATAGACGACCATCACGTGTTAACATAATATTATCTAGATGCCGATCTCCTATACCCAACAAATACGTAATAACACAATAACCTGCACATGTTTTAACAAATTTGTCGCGCAATTCTCCCACCGTTTTATCACTATTATTTTCCGTTATAAAATTCTGGATAGTAAATTTAAATTTCTCATGAATGTTATAGATTGTGTCACAATCAGCCACCATTTCCACAAAGCCGGATGTTTCCGTTATTGGTAGTATATTATAGTGAACTAACTCCAAATCTATCTGAAGTTTTTTGGAAATTATCAAATCCATTAACATTATAATCTTACCCACAATATAATCCTTCCTAACATCCTCATGTTTAAATAGTGCACAGAACGAGTAAATACTATGATTATTCTTATCTATACGTTTTATACAATTTAATGGTATTTCTATTGGACATGTAGCACTCTGTTTTACATTTATACCATCCTGACTTACCCCAATTACCAAATGTGATGGGTCTATTGGTAAACTAACTGGATAATCCCTAAAATATTCTTGTTTTAGTAGATGATCTCTTACCAGGTCTTTTAGTAATTCCACATTGTTACTACTCTTAAATATGTTATTAATACTCTTTATAAAACTTTCACTATTTAGGAGAACATGTTTATTATCCTCTGATATACGATCTAATAATAGGATTTTGATACTATTATACATATTTTGGTGTTCACAATCCATCATTTGAATGTTTAGTTCCCAAAAGAAAAAGTTTAAAAAGGTGAAATTCTGTGTGCTAATGTGGATTAATAAATTAGATATGTTACACTTATTTCTAGCTCGATTATAGTAAAACCTTATATTATATACTAAATATGGCAAGTAACATAATAACTCATCTATACTAGCATTAATTAGTTGCTTGAATATATAATTTCTAATCTCCTTCTGTGATATAACTGGATATAAACAAATAACACTATCCTCACTTGATAGACTACACATACAATTATGTCCACAACATAGAAAATTACAATCCACTACTCTATTATTATTGGTTATTATATTAATAAGCTCCTGTTTATATCGCACACTAAGTTTTTTCCAATCAATGGAACGTATTAGTGGTACTAGCCATTTTGTATGACCTATAAAATAACGACGGTTTATCCATAGCATCTTTTTATCACGTTCTGTAAGAGGCTGGTCTGGTAAATAGTATTGAATTTGTTGTATTTGTTGCAAATAAAAAATGGCCACTTTATTCCAACTCTTACACACACACGCCATCTTTTTATAACAATTTATATCCAACACTATATTATTAAATATACGAATAAGATCACTAATTTTATTCACATTTTGTATACGTTTATAACATATACTACATACTCGCTCCTCCTTAACATTATAACCTAACACCTCCAACGTTTTACTACGTAGTGTGCTTGGTATGTAGGTTTTAATATCCAGAGGGTTATATTCTGGTTTGGGCATGTTTCCTATAAAATTGGGAATACATATAAAATTATTACTACATTCATAACAAAACACCCCACCACAACTACGACAATGATGTCGTCGTCGTGTAAAAGTAGAAAAAGTCTTCTCACATATAAAACATTTATTACTAAGATCATCTTTAATCCAACTAGGTCGTTTACGCTCGTCAATGAAGTTTATACCATCATCTACAATATAAAAACTATCCTTGTCCATTCATATACTTATATCAGATCTCTTTTTATATTATTTTAACTTGGTTAATATAAAACCGAAAGTATAATATAAAGATGGAAACATATCTAGATACTATTTATGATGAAATTATGAGTATAACTGACTATGATGAGTTACTAAAATACAAAATAAAGTTAGAAGTCTCTCCATTTTGTGGTGTTCAGTATTGCTATGACCTAGAACGCCTTGTGTTTAGTAAATTTACACAAAAACAATCAGCCAATGTTTTAGACCACATTCGTAAACTAGGTATTGGAAGAAAACAGACATACCATATTTTTACCACATTTGAATATTATAGAGGTATACCGGAATATATACGCGTATTTATAAATAAACACTACAACTATATTACAATATTGTCCAGTAATAAAGAGGTAAATGAAATAGTCTATAGAAGTACACGGGATAATGTCTCTATTATTAGTGAACTCACTATTGATACTAAATTTGATAATATAGAATATAGAAACACTATATTAGCAGATATGTTAGTAATGTCTATTAATAATTATAGTAAAATTTTTCCAGAGTTTATTCCTATATTTATAGATAAGTATAGTGATGTTACTAAATTTGTAAAAAATAAGGTGGAGATTTGTCTATTAGAAGGTGATAATTTTAGAACAGAGGCTGAATTAATGGCTCATTTCTATAAAATACTACAAAAAGATAGCCAACTTCCACTAACTTCTTCACGATCTGGAAAAGTTTGAGGTTCCAGCATTTTTTCTAACTTCTCCACACATTCTTTTAATGATATTCTTAATAATGGAACATTATAACCAGTATAACATGATAGTATTATTATATTATAAAATCTATTATCTATTAAATACTGGTGTGGTATGGTGAAATCCTCTATCATATCACATTTATTAATTACTAATAAATATTCATGTTTTATAGCCAACTGTTGAGAGTTAGCATAGTTATACCAATATTCTATTTCTTCTGTTAGTTTTTTAGTATCACTTAATACCGTAGCCTCTATTACTATCATTACTATTTGGGCACCTCTTATATAAAATGGAATAAGACTTCTAAATCTTTCTTGTCCAGCAGTATCCCATAAATTAAGTTTCTTGTCATCTATAACTAAGCTAACAAATTGTCCTCCTATTGTTGCCACATTATCATATGTATTAAATTTATTTGTGGTTAGACGTGTAAATATAGAAGTTTTGCCTACACCACTATTACCTAATAATATTACTTTATACGCCATATATTTATTTGTGTGAATTAATTTTATACTACTTATAGAATGAGTTTTTTCAACAGTATATCTTTTATCCAGTTTTTTTACATTCACATATACTATATTAAATACTTTTTGTCTATGTTCTATTCGCTCATTAGCGGAGTATTTATAAAACGAAAATAAATATTTATTTATTTATTTTGTGGTCTATCTTAACAACATAAAATAAATAGATAAACATGCAAAAATAATAATTTGGACAATGTCTACTTTTCGCTTTATAGTGGCTATAAAACTTTACACTTTTGTGAATATTAAAATTATGGTGTCACTTTTTAATTATTTATATAAAGTGGTGTCGACAC
>Ga0315902_10006759_pt1 | contig 15819 bp, 12 predicted proteins | sample LakEriMetagenome_9_FD_203523 | JGI IMG/M metagenome (GOLD analysis project Ga0315902, IMG submission 203523) | Freshwater fungal communities from buoy surface, Lake Erie, Ohio, United States - Buoy 12 MA117 | ecosystem: Environmental > Aquatic > Freshwater > Lake > Lake biofilm | place: USA...
CGCGCCCTTCAAAGCCTCTTGATGCCTAGTCATCCCCCATGCGCCCTTTGTAGCTTGACCACCCGAATCGAGTGCTCGCGAACGAGCCCGATATCGGATGCACTACATGCCGGACCATCGAATTGCCTGCTGCAAACGCAGAAGGCTCGGCCCGGCATAACGATTCTCGCTCTTTTCAGGAGCCCTGCCCTGCGAACAAGCCGCACGGCAAAGCTCTTGAGCCTTGGGAGAACGCTTCCAGAGAGCCGCTTGAGACGACTCCCCTTCGGCATTCTTTCAAGATGCCAATTACCACGACCAAATTGTCAAAGAACAAAACGAGCCGACAATGGGACGCACACATCCGTGCACGGCACACTGGCGGCTCGTGACTGTCATGGACAGAGGTTCGCCCCGGCGACCGATAGATCGGTCATCCGGACCGGGCCTCGACCCACGACCCCCGTCAAGCCTGCCGACATCGCCATATTTCCGGCGAAGCCAGCCGACTCGTTGGAGCCACGAGCGGCGAAGCGGGAACCGATCCCCGAGAAACTGGGATCGGCCGCATCTGTGAGGAAAATTAACGGAAGGCTTCGGCACCGTCAAGCGGCTGAAAAAAGAGGCCAAAAAACGGGGCTTTCCGGCCCGAATCGAGGATATAACGGGGATGTTCGGCCTGCCTCCTGCCCTGATCAAGTTCACCATGTCGCCCGTTCCACACGGCCATCGCTTGCGGTTTCAGCGCCCCGCATCGGGATTGGCCGCATGCGCCATCGCCGCCTGGGCAACCTGTGCTGCGGCTGTGCCAGATCAGGCCGCCGTACCGGTGGTCGTGGCGCGCGTCACGATGGCTGAGCAGGCTGCCGGGCAATCTTTTGTCGGCACCGTGATGCCCGCCCGAGTCAGTGACGTGGGCAGCGCGGTCGACGGCCGGATCGTTGACCTTCCCATCGTCGACGGCCAACGAGTGACCGAGGGGCAGCCGCTGGCCGAACTTCTCCGCGGCCTCCTCGAAATCGAGCGGGAAGGGGCCGTCGCGGAACTGCAGCGGCTGCGCCAGGTGCTGGCCGAATTGAGGGCCGGCTCCCGGCCGGAGGAGATCGAGCAGTCGCGGGCGCTGGTGGCGGGCTTCGAGGCTCGGCTCGCCTACGCCCGCAGCCGGCTCACCAGGCTGGGCCGGCTCGCCGAGCGGGGCACGAGCACGGTCGACGAACTGCAGGACGCTCAAACCGAACTCCAGCAGATCGAGGCGCAGCTCCGCGGCAGTCGGGCGGCCTTGGCCCTCGTCGAGGCCGGACCGCGGGCCGAGCAGGTGTCCCAGGCCGCGGCGGCCGTCGCCGTCCAGGAGGCGGCCGTCGAGCGGATCGACGACCAGTTGGCCAAGCACACGATCCGGGCGCCCTTCAACGGCTGGGTGATCGAGCGGTTCACCGAGAAAGGCCAGTGGATCGCCCGCGGCGGCCTCGTGGCGCGGATCGCGGAGCTCGACGACGTCGAGGTCGAGGTGCGGGTGCCGGAGATCTCCGTGGGCGGACTCGAGGTCGGCGTGGAGGTGCGGCTCGAGTTCGACGCCGCCCCGCATCACACGTGGATCGGCCGGATCGCACGGATCGTGCCCCAGGCCGACGTGCTGAGCCGGAGTTTTCCCGTGCAGATCGCGCTGGAGAACACCATCGTCGATGGCGCGCCGGTGCTGCGCGGCGGCATGCTCGCCCGGGCATGGCTGCCCGTCGGCCGGGCGGCGAGCGTAAAGGTCGTGCCGAAAGACGCGCTCGTGCTGGGTGGTTCCACGCCGATGGTGTTCGTGGTCGATGGACCGAACCCCACGGCGCCGAGTTCGACCGGCACCGTGCGTGCGGTGCCGGTCGAACTCGGCGCCACCGTCGGCGGGAACGTCGAGGTGCGCAGCGACCTCGACCCGGGCCGCCTCGTGGTGGTCCGTGGCAACGAGCGCCTGCGGCCCGGGATGGCCGTGGCGTTCGAACCGCCGCGAAACTGAACGCCCGGCACGGCAGGAACGGCCATGAATCTGATCGCGGCCTGCGTCGCCAACCCGGTGAAAGTCACCGTGGGCGTCTTGCTGCTGGTCCTCTTCGGCGGCCTCGCGTTGGTCTCCATGCCGGTGCAGCTGACCCCGGAGGTGGAGATTCCCACGATCACCGTGGAATCCCGCTGGCGCGGCGCCAGCCCGCAGGAGGTGGAGCGGGAATTGGTCCAGCCGCTGGAGGAGCAGCTCCGCAGCGTGGAAGGGCTCGTGAAGCTGTCCAGCGAGAGCGCCGACTCCATCGGCTCGATCACGCTCGAGTTCACCGTCGGCACCGACATGTCCCAGGCTCTTGTGAAGGTAAACACGCGGGTGCAACAGGTCCGCGACTGGCCGATCGATGCGGACCGGCCGGTGATCAAGACCGCCAACGTGAACGATCGTCCCGCCGCCTGGCTGATCCTCGGCCAGGCACCGCCCGCCCCGGACCGCCTGGCCGAGGCCAAGCGGCTGCATCCGGAATTGGCCGCCGACCTCGACCGGGTGCTGCGGGCCCGGTCCCCGAACCTCGCCCTCTACCGCATGCGGCGTCTCGTCGCCGCACATCCGGAACTCGCCCCCTTCTGTCCGCCGGGACAGGAGGTCGAGTCGATGCGCCGCATGGCGGAGGACGAGATCGAGGCCCGGCTCGAACGGATCGAGGGCGTCGCGACCGCCGACCTGGTGGGCGGCAGGGCCGACGAGTTGCAGGTCGTCATCGACCCCCAGCGACTGGCCGCCCGCGGACTCACGATCGACGACCTCCGCCTGGCGCTCGTCAATCAAAACCAGGACACCTCCGGGGGCGACGTGTGGGAAGGAAAACGCCGGTATGTGATCCGCACGCTGGGCCAATTTCGCTCCCCCGCGCAGGTCGAGGGCGTGATCATCACGCGTCGCGACGGCAAGCCCGTCTACGTTCGCGACGTCGCCCAGGTCCGACTCGGCAAGAAGAAGCCCGACGGGCTCCTGCGCCGGTTCGGCACCAGCAACATCGGCATTCGCATCTCCCGCGAGCAAGGGGCTAACGTGCTCGAGATGATGCGCGGCGTGCGGGCGGTCACGACCGATATCGACCGCGGCCTCCGGCCCCGCGGCCTGGCACTCGAGCTCGTCTATGACGAGACGACCTACATCGACTCGGCGATCGGTCTCGTTCGTGACAACATCGTCGTCGGCGGCCTGCTGACGGTGATCACGCTGCTGGTGTTCCTGCGGAACGTCCGCTCGACGCTGGTCGTCGCCCTGGCGATCCCGATCAGCGTCGTGGGCACGTTCCTGGTGCTCGCGGCCGCCGGCCGGACGCTCAACGTGATCAGCCTGGCCGGCATGGCCTTCGCGGTGGGCATGCTGGTGGACAACGCGGTGGTCGTGCTGGAGAACATCTACACCCGCTGGACGGCCGGCGAAGACGCCCGCACGGCGGCCGTCCGGGGCAGCGGCGAGGTGTGGGGCGCGGTGCTGGCCAGCACGCTGACGACGGTGGCCGTCTTCCTGCCCGTGCTGTTCGTCCGCGAGGAAGCGGGGCAGTTGTTCGGTGACATCGCCCTGGCGATCAGTGCCGCCGTCTTCCTGTCGCTGGTGGTGTCGGTGCTGGTCGTCCCCACGGCCACGGACCTGCTGCTGAGGCACGCCCGGCGGCCCGATCCGACGGCGGTCCCTCCCCTCTCCGTCCGCCTCGGCCGCAGCTTCACCGGCGCGGTGCTCGGCATCGACCGTTTCCTGCTCGCGACCCCGGCCCGGCAGCTCGTGGCGGCGACGGCGATCGTGGCCCTGGCAACCGCGTCTGCGTGGGCCCTGCTTCCCAAGGTCGAGTACCTGCCCGACGGCAACCGCAACCTGGTGTTCGGCATCCTTCTGCCGCCCCCCGGCTACAACCTCGACGAGCTGCTGCGCATGGGCGACACGGTCGAGGATCGGCTGCTGCCCTACTGGGACGTCGATCCTGGCACGCCGGAAGCCGCGGCCCTCGACGCCCCGATTCTCGGCGACCTGTTCTTCACCGCGCGGGGCAAGAGCGTGTTCATCGGCGTGCGGGCGCTCGATCCCACGCAGGCGGCGCGGCTGGTGCCGCTCGTGAAGCGGGCTTCCGCCGGGCTGCCGGGCACGTTCGCCATCGCCAAGCAGTCGAGCCTGTTCGAGAGCGGCATCGGCGCCGGCCGCACCGTGGACGTGGAGATCGCCGGCCCCGACCTGGCCAAGCTCGTCCAGCTCGGCCTGCAGGTGATGGGCCGGCTGGCCGAGGCGACCCCCGGCAGCCAGAACCTGCCCAAGCCCTCGCTCGACCTTTCGAGCCCCGAGGTGCAACTGGTACCCAGGCTCGAACAGGCCGCCGACATGCGGCTCGACGCCCGCCAGCTCGGCTACATGGTCGACTGCCTCGTCGACGGCGGCTATGCGACCGACTACTTCCTCGACAGCGACCGCATCGACCTCGTGATCAAGGGCGAGGACCGATTCGTGCGGCGCACCCAGGACCTCCGCTCCCTGCCGGTCGTGACTCCGGGCGGGCAGCTCGTGCCGCTGGAGAGCGTGGCGGAGGTTCGTGAGTTCTCCAGCGGCCCCGAGCAAATTCTGCACCGCGAGCGGCAGCGGGCGATCACGGTGCAGGTGTCGCCACCCCCGCGGATGCCGCTGGAGGAAGCCCAGGAACGGATCCAGCGGCTGGTGGTCGCGCCGCTGGTGGAGTCGGGCGAACTCGACGGCGGCTACGCGATCACCCTCGGCGGCACGGCCGACAAGCTGCGGGCCACCTGGCGGGCGCTGTGGTTCAACCTCGTCCTCGCGGGCCTGATCACCTACCTGCTGATGGCCGCGCTCTTCGAGTCGTGGTTCTATCCGGCGGTGATCATCGCCTCCGTGCCGCTCGGAGCCGCCGGTGGACTCGTCGGACTGGCGGCGCTCAACGTCCTGGGCAGACCGTTCGGCATCTTCCAGCCGCTCGACGTGCTCACCATGCTGGGCTTCGTGATCCTCATCGGCACGGTCGTCAACAATCCGATCCTGATCGTCGAGCGGGCCTTGCAGCTGGTGCGCGACCACGGCATGCCCGCCGTCGAGGCCGTGCTCGAGGCGGTTCGCAGCCGCATCCGGCCGATCTTCATGACCACGCTCACCACCGTGCTCGGCCTGCTGCCGCTGGTGCTCTTTCCCGGCGCCGGCAGCGAGCTGTACCGGGGCCTTGGCGCCGTCCTTCTGGGCGGGCTGCTCTTCGCCACGCTGGTCACGCTCGTGCTCGTGCCGGCGCTCCTCGGGCTGTGCTTCCGCATCATGCCGCCGCGGCGTCAGGCGACCCGATCGGACTCCACCGCCGCGGCCCCGAGTGACGCAGATGCCGCGCCGGTGGCCGCCGGCGTGTAATCCGCGATCTCGGCGCGGCGCATCGCGAGCCAGTAGCCGACGGAGAGCCCCGGCCAGAGGGCCGTGTTCCGACCGTCGCCCGGGGCGTACCAGCTGGAGCACGGCAACTGCCAGGCGCTGCCCGGCCGGCTCCGCCACACGGTCCGCTCGAACCGCTGCTGGAGCGTCTCGTTGTAGGCCCGCTGCACGTCGGCCCGCACCTCGACCACCTCCAGCCGCCGCTCGTCGAGCCACCGCAGGCACTGCAGCACGTACCGCACCTGGGCCTCGATCATGAACACGATCGAGTTGTGGCCGAGGCCGCTGTTGGGGCCGACGAGCAGAAAGTGGTTCGGGTAACCATGCACGGCGACGCCCCGGAAAGCCTCCGCGCCGCCCCGCCAATCGTCGGCCAGCGACCGCCCGCCGCGGCCCCGCACCCGCAGGCCCGCAGACGCATCGAACGTCTTGAACCCGGTGCCGTAGATCAGCACGTCGCAGGGCCGCTCGACACCGTCGGCCGTGACGAGCGCGTCCGGCCGCACCTCCGTGAGCGGCGTCGTGACCAGTTCGACATGGGGCCGCGTCATCGTGGCATAGAAGTCGTCCGAGAGCAGCATCCGCTTGCAGCCCAGCGTGTAGAACGGGTTGAGCTTGAGCCGCAGGTCCGGATCGGCGATCACCCGCTCCTTGAACCGGGCCGACTGCTTCTGCCCCCGGCCCATCAGCTTGGGCTTGTAGGCGAGGCCGAGGGCGATCGCCTCGCGCCGCCAATACTGCACCGCCCGCCAGCCGCGCAGCAGCCCTGGGCCCCACGCGAACAGCCCTCTGACCGCGGTGGGCACGGGCCGGTCGCGCCGCGGCAGCACCCACGGGGGCGTCCGCTGGTAAACCGTCAACCGTTCCACATGCGGCGCGATCTCGGGGATGAACTGCACGGCGCTGGCGCCGGTGCCGATCACGGCCACCCGCCGCCCCGTGAGGTCCACGTCGTGCCGCCAGCGAGCCGAGTGGAACTTCGCGCCCGCGAACCGATCCAGGCCGGGCAGGTCGGGCACGGCCGGCACATGAAGCGCTCCCACGGCGGAGACCACGACGCGGGCGGTGAACGAGCGGCCGTCGGCGGCCGTCAGCCGCCAGTGCCGCGCCGCCTCGTCCCAGACAAGCTCCGTGATCGGCGTCTCGAAGGCGATCCGGCGGTGCAGGCCATGCCGCGTGGCGACGCTCTCCAGGTAGGCGAGGATCTCCGGCTGCGGCGCGTAGGTCCGCGACCAGCGCGGGTTCTGGGCGAACGAATAGGAATAGAGGTGGGCCGGCACGTCGCAGGCGCAGCCGGGATAGGTGTTGTCGCGCCATGTGCCGCCGAGCCGCGCGGCCTTCTCGAACACGACGAAGTCGTGGCGACCGGCGGCCTGGAGCTTGATCGCCATGCACAGGCCGGCGAAGCCCGCGCCGAGGATGGCGACCTCGACGTGGCGACCCGGGGCGAGGGGCGGCCGGGCTGCGACGGTCGGACCGGTGAAGGCAGCGGCGGAAGTCATGCGGGCAGCCTGACGCGTGCGGCCCGGACCGGCAATCCCGGATTCGGCCGCAGCGTCACCCCCGGGTCCAGCCGCCGTCGACGAACCGCCACGGCCGGCCCGGGGGCGGCGGGTCGCGCAGCACCTCCGGCAGCCGCGTCTGCGCCACGCCGTCGAAACAGACGCGGCGCCCGAACCGCAGGAGCGTCCACGGAAAGCCGACGGCCGAGAAGAATGGCGGCCCGGCCGAGGGCCACGGACCACCGTGCTGCATCGGCGGCACGACGGCCAATCCCGTCGGCATCCGGTTCTCGATCACGCGGCCGGCCCGGGCGGCGACCAAGGGCCCGACCATGGCCCAGGCCGCGTCGTCGGCGCCGCTGCGGGCGAGATAGACACTCGCTCCCAGCGCGCCGCCGACACACGCGACCGCCCGGCTCAGTTCCTCGAGCGACCCGCAGCGCACGAGCACGGTCGCATTGCCGAAGGCTTCGACGATCAGGCGATCCGGATCGGCGACGAGCTCCGCGGCCGTCACCTCCAGCAGCGTCGGCCGCTGCATGCACGGCCCGCCTCCATCGACCGAGTCACCCCCATCGCCGACGAGCAGCCGCGCCCCCGCGGCCCGCAGCCGGCCGAGCGCCGCACGGAGGCGGTCGCGGCCCGTCGGACCGAGGAGCACCTGGGCGCCGATTCCGGCGAAGGCGGTCGCGGCTGCCGTCACAAACGCCTTGCCCGCCGCGTCGTCCACGAAGAAAACCAGCCCCGGCTTCGTGCAGAACTGCCCCGCCGACCCGGTCACGCTCGCGGTGAGATCGCCGGCGATCTCGCCGCCGCGTTCGGCCAGCGATCCCGGCAGGAGCACCACGGGGTTCACGCTGCCCATCTCCACCCAGATCACGCGGCCGGCCGCACTGGCCGCCGCGAACAGCGCCTGCCCGGCCTCGCGGCCCCCGGTGAAGCCGGTGGCACCGACTCGCGGATCGGCGACGAGCCGCTCACCGTCGGCCGGCGACAGTCCATGGAGCAGCTGCACCGTGGCCGGCGGCAGGCCAACTTCATGCACGGCCGCGTGCGCCTCGCGGGCCGCGAGCAGGGAGACGGACGGACAGCCCGGGTGGGCCTTGGCGATCACGGGATTGCCGGCCGCAATGGCCGCCGCGAAGTCGCCGCCGGTCACGGCGCCGTACGCGAGCGGGAAGTTCGCCGGCGGGAAGACGACCACCGGCCCGAGGCCCACGGCCAGGGAGCGGATGTTCTTCGCGGTGTCGATCATCGCCATCCGCCAGGTCTGCTCGCGACATGCCGCGGCGGCCTGCCGCAGCTGGTCGAGCGTCCGCGGCAGTTCAACCTCGAGCAGCCGCGGACGGATCGCCAGGCCCGATTCGGCGTGCGCCGCGGCGCCGATCTCGTCGGCCCGCGCGGCGAGCCGCGCGGCGTAGCGGTCCAAAAACGCCCCGCTCGCCTCCACGGACAGCCGCGTCAACGCCGCCGCGGCCCGCACTGCGGCGTCGAGGGCCGCATCGACGTCGGACCAGCCGCTCACCGGCCACACCGCGTCACGGACCGCGCCGGCAGTCGGATCGAAGGCCCGAAAGGAATCGACGGCGGTGGCCGGCCGCCAGACCCCGTCGATGAGCACCGGCTGCATGGTCGCGGGCGGGCGTGTGTTCATGAAGCGACCCTCGCGGTGCCCCGCCACGACGAAGCCACCCCGGTCGGCGCCGGCGGCGTCAGATAGACGTCATAGGCCGTCTTGAGCACGAGGGCCGCGACCACCGCGACGAACACCGCCCGCACGAAGGCCGAGCCATGCCGGAGGGCGAGCCGCGATCCTGCCCAACTGCCGGCGATGTTCGCCACGGCCATCGGCAGCGCGAGGCTCCACCACACGTTCCCGGTCCACGCGAACGTCGCCAGCGCGCCGAGGTTCGTGGCCGCGTTGAGGATCTTGGCGGCGGCGACCGCGTGCAGGAAGTCGAAGCCCAGCAGGCGGACGAAGAGGTGGATGAAAAAACTTCCGGTGCCCGGCCCGAAGAATCCGTCGTACAGCCCGAGACCGGCCGCAATCGCGGTGCCGGCCGCGGCCTCGGCCCGCGGCGCGAGCCACGGCGCGTGCACCCGGCCCGCCTTGTGGTGGAGCACCGTGTGCACGAGCACCAGCCCGAGCATCAACGGCAGGAGCGGCCGCAGCCAGTCGCTGGAGACGATCGTCACCAGCCCGGCGCCGGCCAGTCCGCCGACGAGCGCCGCCCCAATGGCCGGCCCCAGCATGCCCCACGGCAGGCGGACGTGCCGGCCATACGACCCCGCCGCCTGGAGCGTGCCACAAACCATCGCCGCCTTGTTGGTGCCGAAGAGGGCGGCCGGCGGGGCCGCCGGGAACAGGCCGAGGAGGATGGGAATCGAGACGAGCCCGCCACCGCCGGCGATCGCATTGACGAAGCCCGCCGCGGCCGAGGCGACCGTCGCGACGACGAAGGGAATGTCGGGCGTCATCGGGAATCCGCGGTGCGGCTCACGGGCGGCCTGCCGCGGCCTCGTTCCGCGGCTGCCATTCGCCGCACCAGTCGCGCTCGTCGGTGTGGGGCCAGAGCCCGACGTGAACCAGTTTGTCGTCGCGGATCGGCGGCAGCGCCGGGGGCATCCGCCGGCACCGCCCCCAGCCGGCCTCGTGGCCGACATCCTGGTCGGCCCGCCAGAACATGCAGGTGCCACAAGCCTGATCCGGATGCGGCCGCGAATGCGTGTCAACCATGGCTGGCAGTCTACTCGGTCTTCACTTTCTGGGCGGCCATGCGTACGGTTCCGGTATCGGATCCGCTGCAGCACGCGGCGGCGGGTCACAAGGGCACGACGCCGAACCACACCGGCGGCGACACCCATGCTGAACCGCAGTGCCGTGGTCATCGGCCACGAGCCGGCCTTCTACGGCTGGCTGAAGACGGCCGGCATCGCCGACGAGGCGATCGCCGACCGGCGCGAGATCGCCGAGAAGACCGTCTACCTGATCGCCGGCTGCCACTTTCCCGAGGAGATCGAGGAGGTCGTCGCCGACCTCTTCGAGGAGATTTTCCGCCGCGAGCTCGCGGCCTGGCAGCCGGACGAGAAGCTTTGGCCCGACACCGCCGACTTCGACCTCTTCACCCGCTGGTTTACGGTCGAAGGCTTTTCCGTGGTGGCGGATCTGGGCCGCGGTGCGATCGCCGAAGAGGCCGGCTGAGGCGGGTCAGCAGCAGCCCGCGTCGCCGACCTTGCACTTCTCCGGCGCGAGGCAGGCCGTATGCTTCGTGCCGAGATAGAAGAGCAGCCCGGACGGCGTGACTTCCACGCCGCCGATCGGGTACTGGGAAATCACTCCCTCCTCGTACTCGACCTCCACGGGCAGGTCGTCCGACTGCAGGAGCGGGCCGGCGATCCGCATGATCGACGCCAGCTTCTCCGTCTCCAGCCGATGGTCGACGTCGTTCGCGACCCAGACCTGCAGCACGCAAGCCTCCGTCGAGCGGATCGTGCCGCCGCAGTCGATGAAGTCCTTCCGCACCCGGCCGACCTCGGTGATGTGATAGTGCGCCGGAACGAACGACTTGTCCGGCAGCATCCAGTGCATCTTCGCGCCGGGATTGGCCTCCAGCGCGTGGCAGAACTCTTTCACGGTCATCGGCATCTCCTCACGGCGCGGATCCCAAACTCGCGAGCAGGTCGACGACCTTGCGTTCGATCAGGTCGCGAACGCCGCGAAACTCCTCGGGCGTCATGTCACGCGGATCGGGAATCTGCCAGTCCACGCGTCGGCCGGCGTGGACGAGCGGGCACTCGTCGCCGCACCCCATGGTCACGGCCACGTCCACCTGCCGACCGTTGAACGCCTCCAGCCCCTTCGATGTGTGCGTCGTCAGGTCGTAGCCCAGTTCCCGCATGGCGGCCACGGCCTTGGGGTTCACCCGTCCCGACGGCTTCGACCCGGCGCTGGCCGCATCGATCCGGCCGGCACCGTGGATGCGGGCGAAAGCCTCCGCCATCTGACTGCGGTTCGAGTTCTCCACGCACACGAACAACACGCTCTTCATCGGCAGCCCCCTGCCGCCGCCCGGCAGCATCCGGCCGGCTGCACGCATCGACAGACGGCCACGCTGGCGATGGCGCCCACACATGGCGCCACGAGATACAGCCACAGATGCTCGAGCCGCATCGACACGAGGGCGGGAGCGAGCGAGCGGGCCGGGTTCATCGACGCGCCGCTGATCGGGCCGGCGAACATCGCCTCCAGCGCGATCACGGCGCCGATGGCCACGCCCGCCAGCAGGCCCTTCTCCTGGCCGCCGGCCGACACGCTCAAGATCACGAACATCAGGATCAGCGTGAGCAAAAACTCCATCACGAACGACTGCAGAGGGGCACCGGCGGGCTCCGTCGCCCCCAGCGTGCCGCTCGCGGGAAACAGCGCCCGCAGCACGACGCTCGCGACCACCGCTCCGGCGCACTGGGCGAGGATGTAGGGCAGCACCACGCGGCCTTCGAGCCGCCGGGCGGCGTAGAACCCGAGCGTGACCGCCGGATTGAGGTGGCATCCCGACACGTCGCCGAGGGCATAGATCATGGCCAGTACGATCAGCCCGAAGGTCAAGGCGATGCCGACGTGGGTGATCGCGCCGCCGCTGGCTGCGTTGACGACGATGGCGCCCGTGCCGGCGAAGACCAGGGCGAAGGTTCCAAAAGCCTCGGCTGCCAGCTGGCGTCTCAAAGCAACCATCCGGACATGCCTCCTCGAGTGCGGGCATTCTACCGCCCGCTCGATGGCAGCTGCCGAACACAAAAAACCCCCGCAAAGCCCGGCCGAGCCGGGACTTCGCAGGGGTCTTCTGTTGAGAGGCTCCGGTCGGAGTCGAACCGACGATGGCGGATTTGCAATCCGCTGCCTTAGCCACTTGGCTACGGAGCCGGGTGTGAATCGCGTTTTACGCTACGGCAGATTGGGTCGCTTGGTCAAGTTGTGCGCGTCGCGAAGACGCTGCCGGTCCTGCCGCGGATGGCGGTCCTGCCGGCCACGCTAGGCATCGGCCAGCGGAGGCCCCGGTCTTCAATCCGTTCCATCTCCCGGGCGCCGCGGCCGGCCTTTGGTCGGCGGCCGTCGCTGCCGATATAGTCTGCGGCATCGCGCCACTCCCCCACCTTTTCATGCTGCGGCGGCCAGCCGCGCCCCCCAGGAGCCTCCCCCGAATGACCCAGCAGGCGACGTGCGACATCGGACTCATCGGCCTGGCCGTGATGGGCGAAAACCTCGCCCTCAACATCGCCAGCCGCGGCTATTCCATCGCCGTCTACAACCGCACCACGAGCGTGACCGACGCCTTCACGTCCGGCCGCGGCAAGCTGCCCAATGTCGTCGGCTGCCACACGCTCGCCGACCTCGTGGCCGCCCTGAAGCCGCCCCGCAAGGTGATGATGATGGTCAAGGCGGGCCCGGCCGTCGACGACCTCATCAAGACGCTGACCCCCCTGCTCGCCAAGGGCGACGTGCTCATCGACGGCGGCAACACGCTGCCGTCCGACACCGATCGCCGCACCCGCGAGGTCGAGGCGGCGGGGCTGCTGTACATCGGCACCGGCGTCTCCGGCGGCGAGGAGGGCGCGCTCAAGGGCCCGAGCCTGATGCCCGGCGGCTCGCCCGCCGCCTGGCCGCTGGTGAAGCCGATCTTCCAGGCCATCGCCGCCAAGGTCGGTCCCCAGGGCGACATCCCGTGCTGCGACTGGGTGGGCCCACGCGGCGCCGGCAACTACGTGAAGATGGTGCACAACGGCATCGAGTACGGCGACATGCAGTTGATCTGCGAGGCCTACTGGCTGCTCAAGCACGGCGCCGGCCTCACCAACCCCGAGCTCGCGCAGGTGTTCGCCGACTGGAACCGGGGCGACCTCGACAGCTACCTCATCGAGATCACCCGCGACATCTTCACGGCCCGCGATCCCGACACGGGCGGTTTTCTCGTCGACCTGATCCTCGACAAGGCCGGCGCCAAGGGCACCGGCAAGTGGATGAGCCAGCTGGCCCTCGACCTGGGCGTGCCGAGCACGCTGGTCACCGAGGCGGTCTACGCCCGCTGCCTGTCGGCGCTGAAGGATGCCCGTGTGCGGGCCAGTCAGGTGCTGCAGGGGCCCGACATGGCCAACCGCGGCGACAAGGCCGAGTTCGTCGAGCAGGTGCGGCAGGCGCTCTACGCGTCGAAGATCGCCAGCTACGCCCAGGGCTTCGTGCAGCTCGCCGCCGCCGCCAAGGAGCAGGACTGGCCGCTCGACTACGCCTCGATTGCCATGATGTGGCGCGGCGGGTGCATCATCCGCGCCCGGTTTCTGGAGCGGATCGCCGAGGCCTACCGGGCGAAGCCCGACCTCGAAAACCTCATGCTCGCCCCCTACTTCACCGACGCCCTCGCCAAGGCGCAGAAGGCATGGCGGCACGTGGTCGCCACGGCGGCCACGATCGGAGTTCCGGTGCCGGCCTTCATGTCGGCCCTGGCCTACTACGACGGCTACCGCCATGCGAACCTGCCGGCCAACCTGCTGCAGGCCCAGCGTGACTACTTCGGCGCCCACACCTACGAGCGGACCGACAAGCCGGGCACGTTCCACTCCGAATGGCTCGAACTCCGCAAGCCCGTGACCTGACAAGGAGCCCTTCATGGCCGATGCGTTCCTGGAAAACCTGTTCACCCTGAAGGGCCGCACGGCCGTGGTTGTGGGGGGCACGGGCGTGCTCGGCGGCGCCTTGGCCGATGGCCTCGCCGGCGCCGGCGCCTTCGTGGTCGTGGCCGGCCGCGGGGCCGACCGGGGCGCGGCCCGCGTCGACGCGATCCGCGCCGCCGGAGGTGACGGCACGTTCGTGAGCGTCGATGCCTGCGACCGGGAGAGCGTCAGGGCGTTGCTCGACGCCACCGTCGCGGCCCGCGGCCGGGCCGACATCCTCGTCAACTGCGCCGGCGTCAATTCGGCGGTGCCCTACTTCGACATCCCCGACGAGGACTTCGCGAAGATCATCGACACCAACCTCAAGAGCACGCACCTCGGCTGCCAGATCTTCGGGGCCCACATGGCGGCCCTCGGCGGCGGCGCAATCCTCAACATCGGCAGCGTGTCGGCCGACAAGCCGCTCTCGAAGGTCTTCATCTATTCGGCCTCGAAGGCGGCCGTGGTCAATTACACGAAGAACGTGGCCCGGGAACTGGCCCCCCAGGGGGTCCGCGTGAACGTCCTCTGCCCCGGCTTCTTCCCCGCCGAGCAGAACCGCAAGATCCTCTCACCCGAGCGGACGGCCACGATCATGGGCAAGACGCCGATGGGCCGCTTCGGCACGCCCGACGAGCTCGTGGGCGCCGCGATCCTGCTCTGCGCCCCGGTGGCCGGCAGCTTCATCACCGGCGCCGAGATTTACGTCGACGGCGGGTTCACCGGAATGAGCATCTAGCTTCACGCAAAACACCGGCCTCCTGCCGGTTTTTGCTTGGGCCTTCGCGGCCGCAGCCAAGGTGCGGCCGGAAGGCCGCGCCGCTCGCACCTCCAGGCTCGCAGGGCCGCCGCTGAGCGGCGGCTGTCGCCCCCCGCCGACAGAGCTCGGCGTAGGGGGCGACCAGCCGTGTGACCGTGCCGCCGGTGCACAGTCTCCTCCTTCGACGATCTGCGTAGGCGTGGGGCGGCCCGTGCCACGAGAGCCGGCGTATGCCGACAAGCGGAGCCAGGATGGCGAAGCGAAGTCGGCATCCGAGTGAGCGAAGGTCAGGATGACCGAAGCGAACGTCCGGCGACGGGGCATGGGCCGCCCCACGCCGGGTGGGGCGACTGAACGCCGAGGCTCGCCTTCAGCCCGCGGATCGCGACACGGTACACTCCACCCCATGCCACACACGATCGTCATCTTCGGGGCCTCGGGCGACCTCACGAGCCGCAAGCTCGTGCCGGCCCTCTACAACCTGACGCGGGCCGGGTCGCTGCCCCCCGACACGCACATCGTCGGCTTCTCCCGCACGGTGATGAGCGACGCCGACTGGCGGGCGAGCCTCCGCGAGACCACGGCGAAGCACTGCGACTGCGTCCCCCTCGACGCCGCCTCGTGGGACGCCTTCGCCGCCCACATCCACTACCAGCCGGGCGACATCGGCAAGGCGGAGGACTTCGACCGGCTCGCGGCGCGACTCAACCAGCTCGAGGCGGGGGAGCCAGCCACGCGGGTTTACTACCTCGCCACCGCGCCGCAGTTCTACGAGCCGGTGGTCACGGCGCTCGGGTCCCACGGCATGGCCGCCGAGGAGCACGGGCCGCGGCGGATCGTGGTCGAGAAGCCGTTCGGCACCGACCTGGCCACGGCCCGCGACCTCAACGCCCACCTGCACCGGGTGTTTCACGAGAGCCAGGTGTTCCGCATCGACCACTACCTGGGCAAGGAGTCGGTGCAGAACATCCTCGCCCTGCGGTTCGCGAACACGATCTTCGAGCCGGTCTGGAACCGTCGTTACATCGACCACGTGCAGATCACGGTGGCCGAGGAGGTGCAGGTCGGCCGGCGGGGGGCGTATTACGACACCGCCGGCGTGCTCCGCGACATGTTCCAGAACCACCTCCTGCAACTGCTCATGGTGACGGCCATGGAGGCGCCGGTGCGGTTCGAGGCAACCGCCGTGAGGAACGAGAAGGTCAAGGTTTTGGAGGCGATCCGGCCGCTCGACATCGGCGAGGTGCCGGCGGCCGGCGTCCGCGGCCAGTACCGCGGCTACCTGGACGAGCCGGGCGTGCCGCCGCACAGCCAGACGGCCACGTTCGGCGCCGTGCGGCTGGAGATCGACAACTGGCGCTGGCAGGGCGTGCCCTTCTACCTGCGCAGCGGCAAGGCGATGAGCTGCCGGACCACGCAGATCGTGATCGGCTTCCGCCAGCCGCCGCTGGAGCTGTTCGCCGCCGGCCGGC
>Ga0315902_10006760_pt1 | contig 15819 bp, 11 predicted proteins | sample LakEriMetagenome_9_FD_203523 | JGI IMG/M metagenome (GOLD analysis project Ga0315902, IMG submission 203523) | Freshwater fungal communities from buoy surface, Lake Erie, Ohio, United States - Buoy 12 MA117 | ecosystem: Environmental > Aquatic > Freshwater > Lake > Lake biofilm | place: USA...
GACGATCACACCGATTTCGATCAGTACGGGATTGAAAAGCGGTACGAGGTCATCAACGAAACGCTCGACATGTTCTCGACGGCGGTCCTGGGGCTGACGTTCGAGTGTTGCCGATGTCACAACCACAAGTACGACCCGCTGCCGCAGCGGGATTACTACCGACTGATGGCCTGTTTCGAACCGGCCTTCAATCCGCATGCCTGGAAGAAGCCCAAAGACCGCTACCTGGCCGATGTCTCCCCCAAAGAACGGGTGGCCATCGATCGGCGGAATACCGAGATCGACCAGCAGGTCGCCGAATTGACCAAAGCCGAAACAATGCTGCGGCAGCAGGTTCGACAGCGCGTGCTGGAAACGCGTCTGGCGTCGATTCCCGACGCGATCCGCAGCGATGTCCGTCAAGCGGTGGAACAGCCGGCGGATCAGCGCGGCGAAGTGGCGAAGTATCTTGCGGAGAAATTTGCCAAGTCACTGGCGATTGCCGATGCCGACGTCGACGCGGCGCTCAGCGATACCGAGCGCGAGTCCCTCAGGACGAGTGCCGACCAAAGAGCGGCGTTGCCTGCCCGGAAGCAGACTTACGGTGTCATTCAGGCGCTGTGGGATGTCGGACCGCCGCCGGTATCGCATGTCCATCGTCGGGGCAACGTGAAAACGCACGGCGTGCTGGTGCAACCTGGATTCCCGGAAATCCTGCAACCGGTCGCGACCCCGGCAAGTGCGGAGGGGACAGGGTCTCTGGGGGAGACCAGTGGGCGTCGTCTGGCGCTCGCCCGCTGGTTGACGCGACCCGACCATCCCCTGACGGCGCGGGTGTTTGTCAATCGCGTCTGGCATCATCACTTTGGCCGGGGCATTGTCGAGACACTCGGCAATTTCGGCCACTCGGGAAGCCAGCCGTCGCATCCGGAACTGCTCGACTGGCTTGCCGTGGACTTCATCGAGCACGGCTGGAGCGTCAAGCGGCTGCATCGTCAAATCCTGTTGTCAACGGCCTACAGGCAGTCGTCACGTCGCCCCGGTCGCGGCTCTGAAGAGTCCGGGACCGACGTCTCGGGCGAGAGTCTTGACCCGGACAATCGGCTCTTGTGGAGAATGAACCTGCGTCGGCTGGAAGCGGAAATCGTCCGCGACGCGGTGCTGGCGGTTTCCGGTGCGATTGATCGGTCGGCCGGTGGTCCGCCGGTCGAGATCACGAATCCCGCCGATGGCTTGTCTGAGGCGAAGCCCGCTCCCACGCCGACGAGTCCGAATCGCCGGAGTGTGTATCTCTTCGCACGGCGGGTCTATCCGCTGAAAATCCTGGAGATCTTCGATGCCCCCATCATGCCGGTGAACTGCACGCAGCGGACGAATTCGGCGACGGTGCTGCAATCGCTGGCCGTTCTCAATAGTGAGTTCCTGTTCACACACTCCGAGCGGATGGCGGAGCGCATCCGCGAGATGGCTGGTCCGGAGATCGGGCAACGGGTCAGGCTCGGATTCCAGATCGTATTCGCACGACAGCCGATCGAGAGCGAACTGGCGAGGAGTGTGGCCTTTCTGAATGAACAGGAACAGGGGTACGTGTCCACCGGGAACCCCGTCGAGAAAGCAGGGCCAATGGCCTTGGCCGACTTCTGCCACATGCTCCTGTCGTCCAACGAGTTCCTGTATGTGGAGTGATCGCACCATGCATCCGAATCGACGGGAACTGCTGCAATCGCTGGGGAGTGGTTTTGGCACACTGGCGCTGGCCGGGTTGCTGGACCAGGCGGGCCTGTTGTCGCCTGCACGGGCAGCGGAAGTCTCGCGCAGAGCGAATCCACTCGCTCCGCAGCAGGGACATTTTCCGGGTCGGGCGAAAGCCGTCATCCAGTTGTGCCAGAACGGTGGTCCATCGCAGATGGATCTGTTCGATCACAAGCCGGAGTTGTCCAGACGGAGCGGGCAGGCACATCCGGAACAGGTCGAGGTGTTTCAGTTGGGAAACAAGAACGTGCTCCTGGGGACACCGTTTCAGTTCGCCAGGCACGGGCAATGCGGGATGGAACTCTCGGAGTTGATTCCGAATCTGGCCGGGGTCGCGGATGACCTGTGCCTCATCCGCTCGATGTTCACGGAAAACAACAACCATCCGTTCGCGCTGAACATGCTGCAAACGGGCAAGACGTTCAATGGTCGCCCGGCGATGGGGTCGTGGATCGGATACGCGCTCGGCACCGAGAATCAGGACCTGCCCGGCTACATCGTGCTGCGCGATCCGGCGGGCTACAACACGTCGGGGAAAATGGTCTGGTCGAGCGGCTGGCTGCCAGCGGTGTACCAGGGGACCGAGTTCAGCTCATCCGGTCCCCCCGTGCTGCATTTGAATCCCGCGCGGCCGGTCTTTGCCGAGGCGCAGGCACGTTCGCGCCGCTTTCTGCAGGAACTCAACGCGACCCATCTCAAACAACGGCCCGGCGAAACAGAACTCGAAGCACGGATCCAGAACTTCGAACTCGCCGCCCGCATGCAGCTTACGGCAACCCAGGTGCTCGACCTGCAGTCGGAGACCGCAGCGACCCGCAAACTGTACGGTCTCGACAACCCGGCGACCGCAGGGTACGGCACACGCTGCCTGATGGCGCGAAGACTGGTCGAGTCGGGAGTGCGGTTCGTGCAGGTGTTCCCGCCGCTCGATCCGTCGTTCCAGCCGTGGGACAACCATTCCAATCTCAAGAACGACCTGCGCAAGATCTGCGGGTACGTCGATCAGCCGAGCGCGGCGCTGATCACCGACCTGAAGATGCGGGGTCTGCTGGACGATGTGATCGTCATGTGGACGGGAGAGTTCGGTCGCCTGCCCATCACCGAGGGTGCCGACGGTCGCGATCACAACCGGCATGCCTTCAGCACGATCATGGCGGGGGGCGGTTTCAAGGCGGGACACATCCACGGAGCCACCGACGAGTTCGGATACAAGTCGGTTGAGAACCGGGTCAGCGTCCCCGATCTGCATGCGACGATCCTGCATCAGCTGGGGATCGACCACACGAAACTGACCTTCACCCACAGCGGTCGGCCGGAACGGTTGACCGATCCCGATGTGACCGGCGCGCGAGTCGTCGAGGAGTTGCTGGCCTGATGTCCGCAAGGGGACCGCAGCGGCTGGACCAGCGCGAGATTTTGCGGCGTTGCCCGGCAATTTGCGAAGAGCGGTTCGAACCATGTGTCGTTCGATTGGCCATCATCGGTGTCGATGAGAAATTTCCCCGACAGGGAACGTGCACGGCGGGCATTGTGCGTGATCGGGGAAGTCGAGCTGGGATCGGGCGCTTCCACCAGCCAGCTGACGCTGAGCCGTTCGCCGACGCGCGGCGAGGCCGCGGGTTCGTGGGACAAATTTGAAGATTTGTCCGGGCGACGTTGGTGAGGTGGAGCGGGGCGGGCTCAATCCGCAAACCTGGAGGTTGCCCCCCCGGCGTGGCCGTTTCGCCCTCCCCCCAGCCCCCTCCCGCAGTCACGCGGGTGTTGTTGTCCGGGCGTCGTCTCGCGGGAGAGGGAGCCGACGCGCGACGGGGCGTTGAGCGACTTTTGGGCGCTTCCACCAGCCAGCTGACGCTGAGCCGTTCGCCGAAGCGCGGCGGGCCGCGGGTTCGTGGGACAAATTTGAAAATTTGTCCGTGCGACGTTGGTGAGGTGGAGCGGGACGGGCTCAATCCGCAAACCTGGAGGTTGACGTTACGGCGCGGCCGTGTCGCGCTCCCCCCAGCCCCCTCCCGCAGTCACGCGGGTGTTGTTGTCCGGGCGTCGTCTCGCGGGAGAGGGAGCCGACGCGCGACGGGGGGCGTCGTGCGACTCTGGGACGGTTCCACCAGCCAGCTGACGCTGAGCCGTTCGCCGACTCGTGGCGGGGGATGGGCGCGCCCGGGCTCCCGGACAGCACGACGTTGCCGGGCGATGGAACTCTCCCGGGACTGGCCGGCACACGTCGTCCCGACTTGGATGGGTCACAATGCGGCACGAGCCCAGACACACAATGAGCGAGTCCAGCCCGAAGACATGGTGCGGGCCAATCGGGTGGCACAACCCGGTTGCCACTGCAGGGGCGGATTGGAAGAGATTGGAGAGTCTGCCGGAAACAGAAAAAGCCGCGAGAAACTGCGAGAAAACTGGGTTTCTCGGCAATTCCTCGCGGCTTTCAGTACTCCCGGCGTGATTCGAACACGCGACCGACGGATTAGAAATCCGTTGCTCTATCCAACTGAGCTACGGGAGCAGGGGGCAGGTCCCGGCACGGGGCTGTGGAAGTTGTGCGGGGGAGGTAGTGCAGGGCCTGTTTCCCAGCAGTCTACCGTCTGATCCCGGGAACGACTACGTTGCCAGACCGCTGTTTCCGACAGACACTCGGGACGGCGGCCCGGTTCACGGGAATCGGCCGGCTGATCCCCCGGGGGAGTCACGGCACAGGCGGTCCGGTTCGACAGTCAGGAGAGGAAAAATGACGGCGGGTTATGTGCTGGCGGTGCTGGCCTCGGCACTCTGGGGACTGACGTACTGTCTCGACGAACGGTTGCTGGAAGGGCAGTCGATCTATCGGCTGTACTACCTCCACGCCCTGGGAGGGGTGCTGCTGACCGCTCCGCTGTTGTGGTGGCAGGGGGACACGCTGCTCCCCCTCGCGGCCACGTCTCACGGCGAGGCCGCTCCGTCGCCGTCGTGGCTGATCGTTGTCACGATGCTGGTCGCCACCATTGCCGCATTGTCGATCCTGAAGTCGATCCAGCTGCTGGGAGCCCAGCGGGCGGCCGTCTTCGAAATCTCGTACCCCCTGTTCGTCGTCCTGTTCGGGGCCCTGCTGTTCGGTCAATCGGTCTCCCCCCGAGTGCTGATCGGGGGAGCGCTGATTTTTGTCGGGGCGTTCGTCATCATGAAATCCGAGTGACGAGTGGGCTTCGGTTTTGGCAGATCGACAGCGGTGACGCCTGATGCTGACGGAGTGCCTTCCGCAATGACTTCCGGGGTGAACTCCGAAGTGCCCAACGAAAGCCGCCGCAGATCCACCCGGCGGACGGCATTTCGCCTGAGACGAGTCGTGCCAGTGCCAGAGCCATTGCCACAACGGCAGGTTTCGGCGGTGCGGCTCAGTCGGTATTGAGCGTGCCGTCGCGGATCGTCAGCACGAAGTCGCCCGGCTCGATGTGGCTGCGATCGTGGGTGACGACGACGATGGTCGAGCCGTGCTGATCGCGCAGTTGACGCAGGTGCCGATAAATCTCGGCTCCCGAGGTCGAATCGAGTTCGCCGGTGGGCTCATCTCCCAGGACCAGCAGGGGGCGTTTGAGCAGTGCCCGGGCGATGGCCACCCGTTGCTGTTCCCCCCCCGAGAGCTGGTTGGGGCGGTGGTCGAGGCGCTTGGCGAGACCAACCTGGGTCAGCAGTTCGACCGCCTGGCGGCGGAGGTCCGGGGAGATTCCCTGGGGGAGAAACGGGACCAGCACGTTGTCGACAGCCGAGAGATTTCCCAGGAGATTGAAGTTCTGGAAGATGAACCCGACTTCCCGGCGGCGGAATTCGTCCCGCTGGCGGTGCGAGAACTGGGTGAGGGGCCGGCCGAAGACGCTGATGTCTCCCGAGTCGGGGCGGTCGAGCCCTCCCAGCAGATACAGCAGGCTGCTCTTGCCACTGCCAGAGGGCCCGACGATGAAACTGAGCCGGCCCTGGGGAATCTGGCAGGTCAGCCCGCGCAGGGCCCGCACTTCGTCGACTCCCCGGCGGTAGGTCTTGACGACGTTGTGGACGTCGATGCAGGGGGAATGGGCAGCAGGGGCGTCAGCCACGGCGGATCGCCTCCATGGGGGCCATGCGGGCCGCCCGCAGCGCGGGATAGAGCCCCGCAAGCATCCCCAGCACGCAGCTGAACAGCAGGCTCAGCAACAGCAGCTTCGGGCTGGCATAGAGATGGATGCGGGTGGGGAACCGGGCATTGACGGCATGCGTGGCGATCCACCCCACGAGTGCCCCGAGGACTCCCCCGGCCAGACCGAGCAGGGCACTCTCGCACCCGATGAGGGTCAGCACATTTCCGGAAGACCATCCATTCGCCTTGAGGATCCCGAACTCGATGATGCGTTCCGAGACGCTCATGAGCATCGTGTTGACGATCCCCACGAAGGCGATGGTGATGCCGATGGTGGTCATGATGGCGAGGAACAGGTCGAGGTCGGCGGTGAATTGCTGGACCTGGTCGGACCAGTCTTCGGGGCTGCGGATCTCGATGGGGGCGTCGCCGGGGGAAGGTTTCGGGGCGTTGGCCTCACCGGCGGCGGCGAGGGCGGCCTTGGCCAGCGGAGCGAGTTGCTTGACGGCCGCGTTGTCTCCCGCGAGGTCGAGGGCCTGGTCGAGAGTCGGCTGCCACGCCCCCGGGCCACGATTGGCCAGCAGGGCGTTGATGCGGTCGGCGATATCGGAGTAACGGACGGCTGCCTGCGGCTCGACATAAAAGTTGCAGACCGTGTCTTCTCCGACCTTCCCCATCTCGCGGGCGAGGGTGATGTCGATGATGATCGCCACGTCGAGGAACAGCGACTTGGTGTCGTAGATCCCCACAATCTCGAGATCCTTGCCGTCGACCTTGAGCGTGTCGCCCACAGCGCGATGCTGCTCTTCGGCAATCGCCTTGGAAATGACGCAGTGCAGGGTTCCACGATCGTCGGCTGTCAGGTACCGGCCCGCGGTCATCTTTTCGCGATAGATGCTGTAGAGCAGCCGGTCGGCCCGTGCGAGGTCCGAGCCAAACAGGAAGCGGGGGGGACTGATCGCCGCCTTCCCATTGACGAGGTGCGCCCGCGCCCAGACTTCGGGATGCACGACATGCACCCCTTCGATCGCTGACAGTTCGGCATCCCAGTCGGAGGGGAGCCGGGAAAAGAGCGGAATGGGGGCTCCCGGCTGGATGATGACCAGGCCGGGCATCTTGCCAAAGGTCGACTGGACGGTGTCCTGGATTCCCTCGGCAACCGAGAACAATCCCACCATCCCGGCAATCGCCACGGTGAGGCCGCACAGGGCCAGGGCACTGCGCAGAGGGCGGCTGAGAAGGTTGCGGAGGGCGAAGGCGAACATGGGAGGAATTGTAGTGGGTGGGGGCGACCTGTCGAGGAGGGGCTTGGCGGGGCTGCTGGATTCCCCCGCCCAAGCCCCGTAAAATTCGACTTGCACTCCTGTTCATTCCCCGACAATCCGCATGCCACTCGACCCGTACAAGACGCTGGGCGTCGAAAAGACCGCCTCGGAAGAAGAAATCCGCAAGGCCTACAAGAAACTCGCGCGCACCTACCACCCCGACATCGATCCGTCGAAGGACGCGGCCGCGAAGTTCCAGCAGGTCCAGCAGGCGTACGAGATCCTGTCGGACAAGCAGAAGCGGGCGAACTTCGACCAGTGGGGTTCGGCCGACGGCCCCGCCTTCAATCCGCGCACTCCCCCCCCCGGCGGCGGCGGACGACCCGGCGGCGGGGGAGGGGGATTTCCCTTCGGATTCGATATTGAGGACCTGTTTGGCGGGGGACGGGACCCGCGTGCGGGGCGCAACCCGTTTGGCGGGGGGTTTGGTGCCTTCGATGGGCAGGATCAGGACATCGAGATTACGGTTCCCTTCCAGATCGCAGCCGAGGGGGGAGACTACGACCTGTTCCTGCAGCGCGGCAACCGCGACGAACATCTTGTGGTAAAGATTCCGGCCGGGGTGGATACGGGAAAGATCATCCGCCTGGCGGGCCAGGGGCATCCCGGGCAGGGGGCCGGCCGGCCTGGTGATCTGCTGGTGCGGGTGGTGGTTGAAAAGCACCCGTGGTTCCGCCGCGAGGGACGCGACCTCATGGTCGATGTTCCGCTGACTCCCACCGAAGCAGCCCTGGGGGCCAAGGTGGATGTTCCCACGCTGGCCGAAGGGAAGATGGAAGTGACCATCCCCCCCGGCACCTCGTCGGGGAAGAAACTGCGTTTGAAAGGGAAGGGGGTCTTGTTCCAGGCGTCCAAGACCCGGGGGGACCTGTATGCGATCATCAAGATCGTGCTCCCCCCCACGCTTTCGCCCAGGGCGCAGGAACTGCTCAAGCAATTGGGCGAAGAAGCTCCTTACAATCCCCGGAGTGGACTGTGGTAAACCGCCGTGTGCTGCTGGAGTCCGGAGTGGTGACCCTGGCGATGACCGGGATGGCGGTCCATACGTCGTCGCTCTCAGCCCAGGAGTCTGTGGCTGCGGAGTCGGCGGTTGGGGAATCGGCAGAGAGGGAATCGGCAGAGGCGGAATCGGTCGCGCCTGGCGGGACGCCGTCGCCGGCGGGCGAACGGGTCCAGGTCGATCATCCCGAGATCGAGATTGTGACCTCGGGTCACAGATTTGATCATTCCGCCCCCCCCGAGAATGAACGCTCGAACCGCATACTTTCGGCAGCGTTCCTGCTGTTGATGGGAATCGTGACGCTGGGGGTGCTGCTGCTGGCGACCGTGCTGCTGCTGGGGAGTCGGGCCCGGCGGGTGGCCCGCGAACCTCTCCCCGAGACTCCCCCGCAGGATCCCGACTGGTTCCTGCGGAAGAAGCTGGAACCTCCCGCCGGCTCTCACACTGCTCCTCCGGAGTGATGGGGCATGGGTGAGGCAACGTTTCCCAAGCACCGGCACCTGCGCCGACCGGCGGAGTTTGACCGGGTGTATGCCCACCGCTGCACAGCCCGCAACAACCAGGTGCTGGTGTTTGCCGCCCTGTCGGACGTGGGCCCCCGCATTGGCCTGAGTGTCGGGCGGAAACATGGCGGGGCGGTGGTGCGCAACCGCATCCGCCGGCTGCTGCGGGAGGTGTTCCGGCAAACACAGTCCGACTGGCCCGTCGACTGCGACTTCGTGCTGGTCCCACAGGATGCCAAAGAGCTGACCGTGGCCGAACTGCTGGCGATCCTGCCTCAACTCGCCCGCGATGCCGCCCGCAGGGCCCGCAAAAAAGGACCGGTCGAAATCCCGGCGACGAAGCCCCCCAGGAAGCGCGGGAAGTCCCGCTGATGGATGGCCCGAATCCCAATGCGGGTTGGTGGAAGTGGCTGCGGCAACTCCCCGCCAGCCTTCTGATTGGCCTGGTACGGGTGTATCAATTCACGCTCAGTCCGTTCATCGGTCGCCAATGCCGGTTTGAGCCGACCTGCAGCCATTACTTCATCGCCTGCGTGCAGCAGGAGGGGGCCTGGCACGGCACCTGGCGCGGGCTCAAACGAATCGCCCGCTGTCACCCGTTTCACCCCGGTGGCTACGACCCTCCCTGATGGTCCCGCGGAAGAGGACTGTGGCACAGCCCTGCTCATGGGGTGTCACTCAGCGGAGGCAGGCCGGGACGGCGGTGGGCTCTTCCCGTCGACGTGGCCGCGTGGGAAGAGGTCGTCGCGCGGGTTACGGGTTCTCTTTCAGCTCCCGGCAGATGGCCGCCAATTGTTCCAGGGCTGCCTCGGGAGAGAGCTGGCGGGGGTCGATGCCGCGCAGCGTTTCGAGGACCGGGTGTTCGACCACCCTGAAGAGCTGGAGTTGGCGTTCGCGACGGGGTGGCGGGGGGGGCTCGCGCGGGGGGACGTTGGGTCGGCCGGCGGCATCGTGATGCTCACTCTCGAGCGTGTTGAGGATGACGCGGGCCCGCTCGATGACCCGGGGGGGAATGCCAGCGAGCCGGGCGACGTGGATCCCATAGCTCTTGTTCGCCGCTCCGGGGACAATCTTGTGGAGAAAGGCGACGCCATCCCCCTGCTCGCGGACGGCGACATTCCAGTTGCGAACCTCGGGCAACGATTCCGACAGCTCGGTCAGCTCGTGGTAGTGGGTGGCGAAGAGGGTCCGGCTGAGGGCCGAGTCATGCAGGTATTCCGTCACCGCCCAGGCGAGCGAAATCCCATCGTAGGTGCTGGTCCCCCGGCCGATTTCATCGAGCACCACCAGGCTGCGTGGGGTTGCCCCGTGCAGGATGCGGGCGGTCTCGGTCATCTCGACCATGAAGGTACTCTGCCCGCGTCCCAATTCGTCGCTCGCCCCCACGCGGGCGAAAATGCGGTCGGCCAGGCCAATGCGGGCCGACTGGGCGGGGACGAACGATCCGATCTGCGCCAGGATCGTCAACAGGGCGGTCTGCCGGATGTACGTGCTCTTTCCCGCCATGTTCGGGCCGGTGATGATCTCGATCCGGCCGTGAGGGCCACCCAGCAGGGTATCGTTCGGCACGAACTGTCCCGAGGGCTGCAGCTTGTCGAGCACCGGGTGCCGTCCTTCACGGATCTCGAGCACCGGATCATCGGTCAACTCGGGACGGCAGTAGTTGCGCTGCAGCGCCAGCGTGGCGAGTCCCGCCAGCACATCGAGCTCGGCCAGTGCCTCGGCCGTCTGCTTGAGGCGGGCTCCCTGTGCGGCGACCCCCTGCCGCAGCGTGGCGAACAGTTCCTGCTCGAGGCTCTTCGACCGCTCCTCCGACCGCAGCACTTTTTCTTCGTGCTCTTTCAGTTGCGGGGTGATGAACCGCTCCTGGTTCTTCAGCGTCTGCTTGCGGATGTAGTCGGCCGGGATGGGGGTCTTGGCCGCCTGGGCGGCGGTGATTTCGAGGTAATACCCGAAGACCTTGTTGAACCCGACTTTCAGGCTGGGGATGCCGGTGCGCTCGATTTCGTCCGCCTGGTAACGGGCGATCCATTCCTTCCCGCCCCGTGCCAGGTCGCGCAGTTCATCGAGCAGCGGATGGAAGCCGGGGCGGATCAACCCTCCCTCCAGGAGGTTGGCCGGTGGCTCATCGACCAGCGCCGCCTCGATGGGACCACGGACATCCCCGCAGGGATCGATTCGGTCGCGCAGCCCCTTCAGCCCGGGGCTCTGGCAACCCTGCAGCCGGTCGCGCAGGGGGGGAAGCAGTGCGAGTGTGTTCGCCAAAAACCGCAGGTCGCGGGGACTCGACCGCCCGGTCGCCACACGGGCGGTGAGGCGGGCGAGGTCATACATCCCGGCCAGCATCTCGCGCAATTCGCGCACGAACGCCGCCTGATCATGCAGTTCCTGCACGGCATCCAGCCGGGTTTCGAGCGTGGCCCGGTCGGTCAGCGGGTTCGACAGCCAGTCGGCCAGCAGGCGGGCCCCCATCGCCGTCTGCGTTTCATCGATGGCGAACAGCAGCGACCCGGCCCGCGCGCCATCCCGCAGGGTGCGGGTCAGTTCCAGTGACCGGCGGGTCGCCTCGTCGATCAGGAGGGTGGCCCCGGGTCGGAATGGTTCCAGCCGTTCGATGTGCGGCAGGGCGCTCTTCTGCGTCTCCTGCACGTATTCCAGCAGCACCCCGGCGGCCACCAGGGCGGGCGTGTCGATGCTGTCCCAGCCAAATCCCTCGAGGCTGCGCACACCAAAATGCGTCTGCAGGATTTCCAGGGCATGGGTGACCCCATAACACCAGGGGGCCCGGTCTGTCAGCAGCATCCGTCCCGGTGTGGGCTGACCCCTCCCGGGCATCGTCAGTCCCAGGGTCTCGGCCAGCGGAGCGAGCCGGGGGTCGTCTTCGGGAACCAGGCATTCGGCCGGCTGCAGGCGGCCGAGTTCATCGATGACCTGGGGGTGCGAAATCTCGGAGGCCTGGAACCGGCCGGTCGAGAGTTCGAGCCAGGCCAGTCCCGCCTTGTCGCGCTGCCAGCAGACGCACGCGAGAAAATTGCTCTCGCGCGGATCGAGCAGGGCGTCGTCGGTGAGGGTGCCGGGGGTGACCACGCGCGTCACCTCGCGGCGGACAATTCCCTTCGCCTGGGCGGCCTCTTCCATCTGCTCGCAGACCGCCGCCCGATAGCCCGCCTGAATCAGCCGGCGGAGGTAGTTGTCGAGCTGGTGGAAGGGAAAGCCCGCCATCGGGATCGGGTTGGTCGATCCCTTGTCGCGCGTGGTCAGGGTGATTCCCAGCGCGCGGGCCGCGTCCTGGGCATCTTCGTAGAACAGCTCATAAAAATCGCCGATGCGAAACAGCAGCATTGTGCCCGGGTACTGCGCCTTCACCTCGAGGTAGCGCTGCATGGCGGGAGTGGGCTGGCGATCGGCACTCATGGGGGGGGAGTGAGGGAGGAGAGGGTGGAAAGGGGAGAGGAGACAGGGTTGAGACGCGTGGTGACCCGTAAGAAAACAGCCGCGGGATTGGGTCAGCGCCCCCGCGGCCGTTCTGGTTGCCGATGCGCCACATGTCCGGCCGACCGCCAGGGGCGGGGCCGGGCTGTGGCGAGAGACAGGTTACTCTTCGCTGGCCCGCAGCTTGGCCAGCACGCCGTAGTCTTCGAGCGTGGTCGTATCCTGCACGCGCTCGCGTCCGGCGGCGATGTCGCGCAGCAGCCGTCGCATGATTTTTCCCGAGCGGGTCTTGGGGAGTGCGCTCGTGAAGCGGATCATGTCGGGGGTCGCCAGCGCGCCGATCTGCCTGCGGACGTGTTCCTTGAGCTGCTGCTTGAGGGCGTCGTCGCCGTCACCGGTGGTGAGGGTGACGAAGCAGCAGATCCCCTCCCCCTTGATCTCGTGGGGGAAGCCCACGACGGCCGATTCGGCGACCAGCGGGTGCGAGACCAGGGCGCTTTCGACCTCCATCGTGCTGAGGCGGTGACCCGAGACATTCAGCACGTCGTCGACGCGTCCCATCACCCAGAAGCAGCCATCTTCGTCTTTGCGGGCCCCGTCCCCGGCGAAGTAGCAACCGGGGATCTCGCTGAAGTACGTCTTGAGGAACCGCTCGTGATCGCCGTAGAGCGTCCGCAGCATCGAGGGCCAGGGCTGCTTCATCACCAGCAGCCCGCCGGTGTTGGCCGGAAGCGCTTCGCCTTCCTTCGTGACGATCTCGGGGACGACCCCGGGGAGCGGGCGTGTGCAGCTGCCGGGCTTGGTGGTCGTGGCCCCGGGGAGCGGGCTGATCATGATCGAGCCGGTCTCGGTCTGCCACCAGGTGTCGACGATCGGGCAGCGCTCGCCGCCGATGACCCTGTGGTACCACATCCAGGCCTCGGGATTGATCGGCTCGCCGACCGAGCCCAACAGCCGCAGGCTGGACAGGTCGAACTTGTTTGGCCAATCGTCTCCCCAGCGGATGAAGCTGCGGATGGCGGTGGGGGCGGTGTAGAAGATCGTGACCCGGTACTTCTCGATCAGCTCCCAGAACCGGCCTTCATTGGGCCAGTTGGGAGCCCCCTCGTACATCATCACCGTGGTGCCGTTGGCCAGCGGGCCATAGCAGACGTAGCTGTGCCCGGTGATCCAGCCGACGTCGGCCGTGCACCAGTAGGTGTCTTCGTCCTTGAGGTCGAAGACCCACTTCGAGGTCAGCATTGTGCCGAGGATGTAACCCCCGGTCGTGTGCAGCACTCCCTTGGGCTTCCCGGTACTTCCCGAGGTGTAGAGGATGAACAGCGGGTGCTCGCTGTCGAGCGAGGCGGGTTCGCATTCGAGGGGGGCCTCGGCCATCAGGTCGTGCCACCAGTGATCTCGGCCGGGGACCATCTGGACCGGGCTGCCCGTGCGGCGCAGCACGACCACCTGGCGGACCGAGGGGGATTTCTCGAGGCTCACGTCCACCGCCGACTTGAGTTCGACCTCCTTGCCGCGGCGCCAGCCGGCATCGGCGGTGATGACCACCTTGGCCTGGGCGTCGTTGTTGCGCTCGGCGACGGCATCGGCACTGAAGCCGCCGAAGACGATGGAGTGGACCGCCCCGATGCGGGCACAGGCCAGCATGGCGACGATGATCTCGGGGACCAGCGGCATGTAGATGGTGACACGGTCACCGGCGACCACGCCCAGGCTCTTGAGCACGTTGGCGAACTTGCACGTCTCGCGGTGCAGGTCGAGGTAGGTGAGCACGCGGGTGTCGCCCGGTTCGCCTTCCCAGACAATCGCCGCCTTGTTGCGCCGCCAGGTGTTGAGGTGCCGGTCGAGGCAGTTGTACGAGGCGTTGAGCCGGCCTCCCACGAACCACTTCGTGTTGGGCATCTCCCCCTCCATGACCTTGGAGAAGGGTTCGAACCAGTCGAGGTTGGTCGACATCGAGCCCCAGAACGCGACCGGGTCATTTTTCGCCTGCCACCACAGCTCTTCGTACTCGGCATCCGACTTCACATGCGCCTGGGCGGCGAACTCGGCGGGGGGGGGAAACGTGCGGGTTTCCTGCAGCACGCTGGTGATGTTGGTGGAAGACATGAGGCACAGGCTCCACGGGAGAAACAGGCGTCGGGGAGAGCAGGACAAGGCCGCGGCGGGGGCGTGGGGACTGCCCGGAACCGCGGCCGAACGGGTTGGCCAGGGGCGGGACTACATCTCGCCGCCATCACGGTTCGACCACCACGGCAGGCTGACGCCGCCGTCGATGGTGAGGGTGCTGCCAGTCATGTAGTCGCAATCGGGACTGGCCACGAAGGCGATCGCCCCGGCAATTTCGTCGGGGGTCCCCATGCGGCCCCAGGGGAGCTTCGAGGCACCACTGCTGATCTGGTCTTCACTGAAGAATTTCCGTTCCCCCGGGGTGTCGATCCAGCCCGGGTGGACGATGTTGACCCGCACCCGGTGGGGGGCCAGCTCAATGGCGGCGGTGCGGGCCATGTGGTCGATCGCCGCCTTGGCCATGTTGTAGGCCATCGCGGTGGGAATGGGGATCACGGCATGGGGCGAGCTGACGACGACGATCGAGCCTCCCTTCCCCTGCTGGACCATCTGCTGGGCACTGGCCCGGACCCCGAAGAACGCCCCCCACATGGTGACGTCGATCGTCCGCTTGAATCCTTCCATGTTGGCGTCGATCATCCGCTCTCGGTCGCTGTAGACGGCGTTCGAGACGAACACATCGAGGCTGCCGAAGTCCCGGACAGTCTGGGCGACGATTCCTTCGACCGACTTCTGGTCCGACACATCCGCCTGGACCAGGATCGCCTTGCGACCGAGTTTTTCGATCTCGGCCTTCACTTCCTCGGCCTTGTCGCGGTGCGACCGGAAGTTGATGGCCACATTCGCCCCCTGCTGGGCCAGCTTGACAGCCACGGCCCGACCAATTCCCAGGCTGGCCCCGGTGACCAGCGCGTTCTTCCCGGCAAACTTCATCGAAAACTCCTGCCGATCGGCTGAACGACCTCCGGAGAGGTGGTCTTCCGATCATGTGTTGTGGTGTCGCGCGACGACTGCCGCGTGCATGCCGGAGAATAGCAAATCCACCCCCGGGAAAACCAACAAGCCTCTTGCGGATAGCCGGGGTCCGGTCGAGGGGGCGGCCCGGGAGTGGATGCCCCGACACCATCCGCAGGTGTTTCACGCAGGTGTCGGGAATGCCGAGTCGCCGCTTGGGACGTGAGACCGGGGGAAGATCGTCCCAGGTCCTCGGACCCTGCGATCTCAGGCCGTGATCTCGCACAGCCCATGAAGTCACACAGCCCGTGAACTTAAACAGAAGCGAAATACCGCACGGAATCTCGGGGACCTTGCCGTTCCGTCGCGAACCTCAACGAGCATCACAGCACCTGTGGTGCCCGGTCGGATACGATCGCGCATGTCGGTTGAGCTCTGCACGAAGAGTTTTCAGCTTGCGAAGAGTCTGGGCCTCCTCGTAAGTTCGGCTTGTCAAAACGTCCACAGGTCACCAGCGCAGCCACGCGAATCCGCCGGTTGTGACGGAGTGGGTTTCGCCATTTGTCTCTCTGAGTCCTGCGGGGCGTGATGTCGATACAACAGTGGTCGAGCCGAAAACGCTTGGCGGTGATTTGCGTCCCTCTGTGTCTCTCGGCGGGGCTGTCACTGCTGATGCTGTGGAAGTTGCGGGTGCCGTTCCCCTGGATCGACGTC
>Ga0315902_10006761_pt1 | contig 15814 bp, 18 predicted proteins | sample LakEriMetagenome_9_FD_203523 | JGI IMG/M metagenome (GOLD analysis project Ga0315902, IMG submission 203523) | Freshwater fungal communities from buoy surface, Lake Erie, Ohio, United States - Buoy 12 MA117 | ecosystem: Environmental > Aquatic > Freshwater > Lake > Lake biofilm | place: USA...
CCGAATCACGACAAGACAACGGTGCAGATGCCAGTTCCAGGCCGTCCAGGACGGCGACTATCGGCCGCCCATGCGTCAGTCGGGCTTCCCACAGGCTTCCAGAGACCGTTTGAAATCCCTATGCGCACGCCAGAACGTCTATGGTGCTGGCGCGTCAGCCCCTTCCTAGGTCTGCAACAGGCCTTCCTCATGCCGTTGCCAACAGTGCCAACGCCGTTGCGATCATCACGGCGATGCCAAGCCGACGAAACACCACTTCCGAGATCCGCCTGGCAAGCCAGACGCCGACTGGCACGCCCAACACGCAGGCCGGCAACAGATGCAGAGTCAGGTCCAGCGCGAGCCTCGACGGCGTAGCGACCAGCGCCTGCGCCAGATAGGCGATCGGGTAGGACCAGAGGAACAACGACAGCGTTGCCGAGCGCACAGCTTCTTTGGGACGAGTCGTGCGTCCCAGGTGGGCGGCCACCGCTGGCCCGGGCATGGCCAAGCTCGCGCTGAGCGCGCCCGATATGACGCCCACAACCAGTTGCTGGCCAGACTCGGAAGCCGACGATTTCCAAGACAGCCAGCCCAGCATCGACAACACGTTGAGCACCGTGATGGCAGCCGCAAGCAGTTTCAGAGCGCTGAGGCTGAGCATCGTGAATGCAGCGATGCCCATAGGCGCGCCGATCAACGTCCCCATGACGAGCCTCTTCAACAAGGGGCGTTCCACACCGCGCAGTGCGCTCGGGGCCAACAACAAGGCGATGGCGAAGCTCAGGAGAATCGAGACCTGAACCGCTGCAGAGCTGTTCGTGGTCATCACGATCATGGGGCCGGCGACAACGCCGAAGCCGATGCCCGACGCCGATTGCAAGATTGACGCAAGAAATACGCCCAAGGCCAGCAGCAGTTGTTGCTGGAGTGCAGGGTCGGTCATGTGGCGTGGCACCCTGGGATCGGCGGCAGTGGCATGTAGCCGCGCAGCATGGCATTGAGCGCCTGGCGCACTGAGCCGTCGCGTGTCGAGATGCCAGCCATGAGATCGGCCAAGGAGTCGATCGCGGCGCATGAGTCCATGGCGGTCAATTGCTTGGTAAGTAGGCGCGCGCGAACGAGGGCGTCGGCATGCGACATCACCTCGGCCTGTAGGGCCTTGAAGTAGGTCTCCTTGTTCGGGACGCGCAGGTAGAGGTTTCCCACGGAACATCCGCAGCGTTTGACGGGGTCCGGCATACGCAGCGAAGCTCCTCAGCCCGGCTTGGCGAGCTTGTCCTGGATGCGCGCGCGGGCTTTCGTCGCGTCCTTATAGAGGTCCAAACGGTCCGCATCCAGCCGCAGCAACTGGTTTAACTGCCCGCCCAGGGTCATGCCGTCGGCCAGCGGCGCATCTTCGGAGGCCAGCATGAGCGCCTTGGTGCGGCGCACCGCCCAGGGCGCGTTGGCGTTGAGCACCTCCGCGAAGGCCGCGGTCGCCTCGTCGAGCTTGCCGGGTTCGGCCAGCCGGTTGACGAGGCCCCAGGCATGCCAGGCCTCGGCGCCGTGGATCTCGCCCGTCATCGCAATCTCCAGCGCGCGCCGCCGCCCGAGCTGGCGCATCAGCAGCACCGCGTTCAGCGCGGCCGGGAAGCCGTAGGTGATCTCGACGTTGCCGAACCTGGCGTCACGCTCAGCGACCAGGAAATCGCAGGCGAGCGACATCGCCTGGCCGCCGCCAAAGGCGAAGCCGCGCACCGCGGCGATGGTCGGCTTGGGCGCGGCGATCAGGCGCCGCAGGGTGTCGGTGAAAAGCTCCACGGTTCCTTCCAGCGAACCGTCCTCGAGCGACACCCTCCGCGAACCGGCGGTGCCGACGTCCTTGCGGTCGCGGCCCGCGGTAAAGCAGTCCCCGGCGCCGGTGATCACGATCGTGCGCACGGCCTCGTCGGCGAGCGCGCGGTCCAGCCCCGCATTCAGCGCCACCAGCAGCTCGTCGCTCATGGCGTTCTTCTTCGCCGGCCGGTTGAGGACCAGCTTCGCCGTCGCGCCCTCGCGCAGTTCCAGGACCGGCACCTCGGCGTTCATGCCGCCTCCTTCTTCACCCGGCTTGCCTGGCGCGCCGCGCCGCGGGCCAGCATGGCTTCTATCGTCCCCGGATCCATCCCGATCCTGCTCAGCACCTCGCTGGTGTGCTCGCCGCGCAACGGCGGCGCCGAGAGCGCCGGCATCAGGCGCTCGGAGGAACCGAAGCCCGGGCCCGGCACGCGCACGCTGCGCCCGTCGGCATTGCCCAGCCGTACCTCCGGCCACCGGGCGGCGTCCGCCTTGGCCAAGTCATACGCCGCCGACGGCGCCAGCGCCTCGGCCGCCGGAACTTCGTGCGCCCGGAAGTGCTCCTCCCAGGCTGCGGCATCGCGCGCGCGCAGCCTGGGCTCCAGCCAGGCATGCGTGCCCTCGACGTCGCGCGCGCGAACTAGGGATTCGAGTCGTGACACCTCCGCCTCGTCGACTCCGGCCGCGCGCATGGCGCGCAAGAAGGCGACCGACTGCGCGTCGCTATTGCACACGATGGCAAGGAAGCCGCTCGCGGCGGCGAAGGAGCCCGACAGCGGGTTGCCGGAGAACGCGGTCGCGCGCGAGGCCTTGCGCTCGATGCCGCTCACGGCGTGGCTGGCATAGGCCGGTGCGCTCAGCGTCAGCGCCACCTCGTGCATCGCCACGTCTAGCCATTCGCCGCGCAGGCGCGAATGGCCTTCCGCCCGGTCCCGCCAGCGCCGGTGCAGCGCCGCAAGGATCGCCAACGCCGCCTGCGAGCCAGTGGCGTAGTCAATGATCGGCAGGCCGATGCGCTGCGGCCGGCCCTCGGCGTCGCGGTTCGCCGCCATCAGGCCGCTGGCGGCCTGGATGACGTGGTCGTAGGCGCGGCGAGCAGCGAGCGGGCCCACCTGGCCGAAGCCGGTGAGCGAGCACACCACCAGGTCCGGATGGCGCTGAATGAGTTCCGTCGGGTCGAAGCCCAATGCGCGCAGCTTACCCGGGCGGAAGTTCTCCACCAGCACGTCGGCGCTGGCGATCAGGCGCGCGATCGCGGTCTTGGCGTCGGGATCGCGCGCATCGAGCGCGATCGACTTCTTGCCCGCGGCTTGCATCACGAAGCCCTCGCCCAGCTCCAGCGCGGCGAGCGCCGGGTCGAGCGCGGTGCTACGCGTGATGTCGCACTCGTCGTGGCGCTCGATGCGGACCACTTCGGCCCCGAGCAGCGCCAGGTTGTAGGCGGCGAACGGGCCAGCGAGGATGTGCGTCCAGTCGACCACCCGCACGCCCGCCAGCGGCGGGCGGGCAGCGCTGTCCGTCGCGCCGCGCATCGGGCTACTCACCCTTAACACCGGTCTCGCGCACGTAGCGCGCCCACTTCACGATTTCGTCCTCGACGAACTTGCGCGAGTACGCCAGCTCGCCGCTGATCTCCATGCCGGCGCTGGCGACGCGAAGCTCCTGCCATTCCGGCGACGCCATCATCCGCCGCGCTGCGGCGTTCAGCTTCTGGATCACCGCCTCGGGCGTGCCCGCCGGCACGAACACCGCGTTCCAGCTCAGGAAGTCCATGTCCAGGCCCTGCTCTTTCGCCGAGGGCACCCCGGGCAGCGAGGCAAGGCGGCTGTGCGCCGCCACTGCCACCGGGCGGATCCGGCCCGAACTGACCAACGGTACGGCGGCGCCCATGTCCGAAATCGCGAGGGTGATCCGCCCGCCGGCGAGGTCGGTGAGGGACTGGCCGTTGCCCTTGTAGGAGATCGGCACGATGTCCGTCTTCGTAAGGCGCTTCAGGATCTCGCAGGCCACCAGCGTCACCGCGTTGCCGGTGCCGCAGCTGGCGCCCTTGGGCGAGGCCATGGCCGAGGCCACCGCCGCCTGCACTGTGTCGCCTGCGATGCCAGGCGCGGCGAAGATGACCGGCGGGGTGACGATCAACACCGCGACCGTGGCGAAGTCCCCCGGCTTGTAGGTGATGCGGTCGGCATAGAGCGCGTAGTTGGTCGCGTTCGCGGTGCCGCTGCCCATCAGCACCATGTAGCCGTCGGCAGGCGCCCTGGCCACCAGGGTGGCGCCAATCATGGCGTTGGCGCCGGGCTTGTTTTCCACCACCGCAGTGCCGCCGGTTTCGTCGGCTATGTACTTGGCGTACATCCGCGACACGATGTCAGAGCCGCTGCCCGGGCTGAACGGGGCGACGATGGTGATGGGCTTGGACGGCCAGGCCTGGGCCAGGGCGCCCGCGGAAACAGTGGACAGGGCCGCGCCGGCAAGGGCGGTGGCAAGCAAACGGACGGTCAGTTTCATGGGTGGATCCTCTTCGTCGCAAGTCTAATGACTCCAGGCCAGCCTGCCATAAAATCCCGCAGATCACCTATTCCAGATTGGCATTCCTATGCGCGTGGACGACCTGACCAATTTCGTCGCCGTGGCCGGGGCGGGCTCCATCGCCGCCGCGGCGCAGAAGCTGGGCATCACCCAACCCACGCTGTCCAAGTCGCTCGCGCGCCTGGAGCGCGGCCTGCGCGTGCCGCTGGTGGAGCGCCATGCGCGCGGCGTACGCCTCACGGAAGCCGGCCGCACGGTGCTTGCCCACGCCCGCAACGTAGACTTGGACGTGCGCGACGCGCTCGCCGCGTTGCGCGATCTGCGCCAGGGGCATGCCGGCACGGTCCGCGTCGGCGTGGGCATCGGCATCCCGCAGGCGCTCGTCTCGTCGGCGTGCAAGCCGCTGCTGAAGTCCGCGGATGTTCAGCTGGAAGTGCTGGGCGGGATGTCGGATTCGCTATTCCGTGCGGTGGCCTCGGGCGAAGCCGATCTCGCCGTGACGGGGATAAGGCCGCCGCGCGAGACGCGACTCGAGTGGACGCCGCTGTTCCGTGACCCGATGATTGCCGTGGCGCATCGCTCGCACCCGCTGGCGTCGGCGCGCAACGTGGGCTGGGAAGCGCTCGCGCGCGAGACCTGGATGGTGTCCAACGTCGGCACCATGACCCGCGCCTGGTTCGAGCAGCAATTCCGCAACAGGGACCTGGCGCCGCCGGCGCGCATCATCGGCCTGCGCGGCTACCCCGTCTTCTACGACCTCGCGGAGGCCGTCAGCGCGCTGGTGCTGGTGCCAGCCTGCGTCCCGCGTACGGCGCGCGACTTCGGCGACTTCGTCGAGGTGCGTCGGCCTGCGGACTGGGATTCGGATCGCACGGTGGGCACGCTCACGCGCACCGGGGGCTACCTCGGCCCCGCCGCGCGCCGCCTGAAGGAGAGCTTCGCGGTCACGGCGCGGCGCATGTTCAGGGCATCGGCGTTCTAGCGCCGAGTTTCCTGCGCCGAACTGCTCGCGGTCGAAACCTACCTGAAGGAAGTGACGCCGCAAACCGCAGAAGTAGAGGCCGCGTTGGCCGTCGTATTTGCGGTAGGTGCCATCAGCGCCAGTCAGCCGCGCTTGGAAGCCGTGCGCCTAGCGCTCGGGCTAGACCTAGGCGAGTTGCCGGCGTGGTCGGCATCACCCGAATGGGCACTTTTCGCAAAGCCGCTGGCACCGGTGCCGCACTGGCGACTACCGAGGCCCAACTGGTGCAACACGCCAACGAGGGCGGCCAGAGCTGGTCGCGCGATTCCCACCATCGGCTACCGCGGCATGCACTCCTATGAGGTTTCCTTTGAGGCCTGGTTCGTGCCCGACAGCCATGTCATCGGCGAGGCTGCGGGCCTGGGCAAGGGCTTTTACTTCACCATGGCCGGGATGATGGGCGGGCGCCTGCAAACCGCCGCACGCGCCTGCGGTGTGATGTGGGCTGCACTGCGTGCGGCGCTTGCCTACAGCGCCGACCGTCAGGTATTCGGCGCGCCATTGAACAAGTACCCGTTGACACTGGCCAAGCTGGCCCGCATGGCCGCCAGGCTGGCCGCGTGTCGGCATCTCACCTATGCCATCGCGCGAGTGATGGACTCTGGCGGCGGCCGGGTCGAAGCCAGTCTGGTCAAGCTGCTGGCCTGCCGATCGGCCGAATGGCTCACGCGCGAGGCGTTGCAATTACACGGCGGCATGGGCTACGCCGAGGAGTCCAATGTGAGCCGCTATTTTGTGGATGCGCGTGTGTTGTCGATCTTTGAAGGCGCTGAAGAGACGCTGGCGCTGAAGGTGATTGCCCGCGGCCTGGTGGACGCGGCGCTTAGCCAGGAAGGGCGCCTATCGCGAGAGTTCCGCGAACCCGGTCATGGCGTGGATGCTGCTGGCTGATGAAGGATGGGTCTGTCGGACAGCGGGCGTGGCGTGCCGTCAGGCAGGACCGACTGGCATTCCTCGAACACTCTCAAAGCGCAGGTGCGGCACTGTGCGCTGTCGAGTTGCGGGTAGATCGCGCGCAGCGCGTCGCCCTTGTGGGCAATCAATGCCTGGTCACCCAGAGCGGTGAGCGTGCCGCTGCGCTCCAGCGCGTGCAGCACGGCAGGTTGTGGACCCACGACCACGAGGCCGCCGCCCAGCGCGCGGCGGCGCTGCGCTTCCTCGTCCAGTAGTTGGGCGCCCGCGAGGTCGACGAAGTTGACGCCGGGCGCCACCAGCAGCACCCACTTGCGGCGCGGGTCGGTCTCGTCGATTTGATGCAAGGCCTCGCGCACATGTTCGACCGCGCCAAAGTAGATCGAGCCGCGCACGCGCAGGATGGCCAGTTGCGGACAAGTCGGCGCCTTCGGGCTGGCCGATACCAGCTTGCGCCGCGGGTTGCCGAGCTCAGCGGGCGGCGGCGCGCGCTCTTCGACCACCGGTTGCGAGGTGCGGTACAGGTAGAACAAGAGCGAAACCACGACCCCAACGAACAGACCCTTCTCAAGGTCGACCAACACCCCGAGCTATGCGCCCTTTGCTGGGCAGTACAACTCCGTCAAGCGCTTCGTGGCCAGGCTGCGCCTGAGCGAGCCCGAGCAGTTCGATCGACTGAGCTTCCTGCCGGGCGAGGAGATGCAGGTCGACTATGGCCAGGGCGCGCTCACACGGGTGCCGGGCAGCGACAAGTACCGCCGGCCGCGCCTGTTCGTGGCCACGCTGCGCTACTCGCGCGCCAGCTTCCGGTGTGTGGTCTGGAAATCCAGCCAGCAAGTCTGGGCCGAGTTGCACGAGCGGGCCTTCCGTCACTTTGGGGGCTGCCCGCAGTACGTGGTGCTGGACAACCTCAAGGAGGGCGTGGCCAAGCCCGACCTGTACGAGCCGCAGCTCAACAAGGTCTACGCCGCCACCCTGGCGCACTACCGAGTGGTGGCCGACCCGGCCCGCGTACGCGACCCCAACCGCAAGGGAACGGTGGAGAACGCTATTCAACACACCCAGGCCACGGCGCTGAAGGGCCGACGCTTCGAGAGCGTTCAGGAGCAAAACGAGTTCCTCGCGCACTGGGAGCTCAACTGGGCGGTCAAGCGCATCCACGGCACCGAGCGCCGCCAGGTGCAGGCCATGCTGGAGGAGGAGCGGCCCCATCTGCAACCGCTTCCGCTGCTGGGCATGCAGTACTTCAAGGAGGAAGAGCGCACGGTCTACGACGATGGCTGCGTGCGGGTGGACCACAGCAGCTACGCCGCGCGCCCGGCGGCCATCGGCACCCAGGTCCTGGTGCGCATCTACGCCCGGCGCCTGGAGATCCGTGAGCCGAGCACCGGCGCCTTGCTGCGCACCCACCCCCTGGCCGAGCGGCCGGGCACCGTGGTGCTGCCCCAGAGCGAGCGCATCTTCAACCCCTCACGCGAGACCCGCCACATTCTGCGCCAGGCCGCCGAGATCGGCGAGCACGCGGCCCGGCTGTGCCAGCTGATGTTCGCCATCGAGGGCCGGGTGGGCCAGCGCAAGCTCTGGGGCATCGTCAGCTTGGTGCGGCGCTACCCGGCGCACTGCGTCAACGCCGCCTGCGCCCACGCCCTGGAGCAGGGTGTCTACAGCTACAAGCGCGTGCAGCTCCTCACCGAGGAGCTGTTCGCCCAAGCCGTCAAGGCCGTTGAGCAAGGGCAGGCGCCGTCCACCGCTACCCTGACCCAGCAGCATGAGCTCATCCGCGACTCCGACGAGTACGGCGAGCTGTTCGCCGCCGCAGCGGGAGCCCAGGCATGAACATGGCCGAGATCGAACGCACCCTGCGCGCGCTGCGGCTGTCGGGCATTGCCGAGACCCTGTCCACGCGCGTGATGCAGGCCCAGGCCGCACAGGAGCCGTTCCTGGACACCCTGGCGGCCATGCTCCAGGACGAACTGGACCGGCGCCGCAGCCGGCTGATGGATCGTCGCTACAAGCGCTCGGGGCTGGACGAGAAGCTCACGCTGGCCGACTTCGACTGGCGCTTCAACCCCAAGCTGCCCAGAGCGGCCTGCTTCGAGCTTCACACCCTGAAGTTCATCGCGCAGGGCACCAACGCGCTGATCGTGGGCAAGCCCGGCACTGGCAAGAGCCATCTGGCCAAGGCGGTGGCGTATCAGGCCACGCTGCAAGGACACGACGTGCGCTACCTGGAGGCGGACACCGAGTTCGCCCGCTATGCGCTGGCCAGCCTTGCGGAGCGCACCGCGCTGCTCAAGGAGTGGGTGGATGCGGATCTGCTCGTGCTGGACGACTTGTTCCTCGCCCGGCGCATCAGCGAGCACGCAGCCGAGGTCCTGCAAGCCATCGTGCACCAGCGCTACAAGCTGCGCCGCTCGGTCGTGGTCACCTCGAATCGAGTGGTGCAGGACTGGGGTCGCTACCTGGGCGACACGACCACGGCCACCACCATCCTCGACCGGCTCATGCACCGATGCGAGATGCTGGAGTTCGAGGGCAGAAGCTATCGCCTCAAGGAGGCCGCCACACGTATCGCCATCAGCCCCGAAACTTCATAATCCAGCCGTCTTGCCTGGGGGAATTTGGGGTGGCCACAGGTGGGGGAATTTGCAGTGGCCATCGGGGGCATTCCCGGCGCTGACCTGCGGCCATGGTGAACGGTTGATGGCCCAGTTCGATGTCTTTAGCAATCCGAGCAACAGCGCAGCAGACGCCATCCCCTACGTGGTCGTCATCCAAAGCGACCTGCTGGATGCCTTGGCCACGCGACAGACCGTTCCTCTGGCTGAGCTTGACACGGCGGTCAAGGTGCCCACCGCGTTGTGCCCGGTCATCGTGGTCAATGGGAAGCGTCAGCATGCACTGGCGCACTACACGGCGCCTTTGCCCGCCAGACTGTTAAAGCACCCGTCAGCAACGTGGCCGCGCAGGCCAGTGCGCTGGTGTCAGCCATGGACACTGTCTTGTCGGGTCTGTCGCTCCAATGGGACTTGGATAGATGGTCTCGTCCTTCATGCGGAGGGTGAAGGGCTGCTTCCTGGGTGAAGGTGCCAACGAGCTCATGTAAGGGTGGGGGTCAGCTTCTGGCGGCCGCCGACGTTCGCTGCCTGAGCGCGACCGGCAACAGCCCGTCTCGAGCAGCCTGAGCAAGTCAAAGAATGGATCGGACGACGCGCGTGAAGGCGAATGCTCCCCGAGAAGCTCATCGGTCCTTCAACTCGGACAAATAAGCAGTGGCGACCTCGACACAGTGCGCGAGGCTCGGGCGATACCCAGTCGCGGCGATTGCCTCGAAGGTCGCCACGAACCCAGCCCCGGGTCGTCCGATCTGTTCCAGAAACCGATGTCGGTGTCGCATGAGGAATGGTGCAGCCGCTGCCAGCGCGTCTGGCTCCCGTTCGACCACCATGGCCAGGTCGAACAGATCTCGAGCCGTCGCCCGATCCCCGCGGTGGTACATCTTCTTGGCGATGACCTCCGCAGCCGTCTCCACGCGCACTGGCCGTCCCTGGATCTCCCACGGCTCCCAGGCCAAATCAGTCAGATTCGGTGCCGCTACGAAGTCGACCTCGCCTTCCTCGAATTGCAGCTTGACGAACGAGCCCGGCATCTCCGTGTAGTCCTCGGTCAGGGAGGCCGCCGTGTCGCTGAGCCGGGGTGTGACGTAGCCGAGGTACTGCGGGTCTGGCACGAAGATGTCGATGTCCTTGCTCAGTCGGTGTCCGTACCTGAACATCAGGACGGTTCCGCCTCCAAGCGTCCAGAACGGATCCGTCAGACCACCATGGTGCTGGAGGTCGTCGACCAGCCGTAGCGCTCGCTGAAACAGAACTTCCCAGGGGCCGGACGGCAGCGACCTCATCATTACCTCACTACGCCCAAAGACCTTGCCGATGCACGGCCAGTGATTTGGCGAGCTTCGCGACGTTGCGCCATACCGCCCTTGGTGCGACGCCCTCGCTTGCCGCAGCTTCCTCCACGGCCATCACAACCAGTGGCACCGGCGCCTCGTCAAGCAGGTGCGTCAGGTGGGCAGCGTAGGCCTTCGGCACACTACCGCTGACGAGTGCATGGCCGAGCGTAGCCGGCGGCACTTCTGGGATGTAGCTCACGCTGGCGTTCTTCGCCGCCATCCACAAGCCCCGCTTCCGGGAGCGCGCCAGTTGGCTGGGCGGATCGAGGTCCAGCCCCAGTACGGCCAGCACTTGGCCTACCCGGTTGAATCCCAAGTCGCTCAAAGTGCCAGCCTCCAGGCCCACCAGTGTCTGCCGCGATAGACCGCTCAGTTGTGCGAGCCGGGTCTGCGTCAATCCCAGCGCTTCACGTCGCTCGCGAATGATGTTGCCCAGATTGGAGAGATCCACGGTTTGGCCTATAAATGTGTCCAATATTTTTTACATTCTATGCCGTTCGGAGCCACGGCTTGATGCCCTTGGGCGGCACTACGGGCAGCTCTGCCAGCTTCTGAGCGGCCGTGCTGCACGGCCAGTGCAGCAGCATCGCTTTGGGGCTCTACGTAGGGTCAGTCAGCAGCGGTTGCGGTCCCTCACCGCCAGAGCCTCAAGGCACCGTGACCACCAACAAGCTGCCATCGGGCCGGGCTGCCTGTCTAGGCGTGAGTGGCTGCTCTCCGACGCGTAGCTGCCATACCACCTCCTGCTGCCGGTCCAGGGCTCAATGACCGCTACCCCCCGGTGCGAACTGGTGGTGCCGACCCATCGGCGACACCGACACCTATCAATTCGTCGTCCCGAAGCGGCCGGTCGTATCCATGCTGCGAGCGCGATGAAGGCGCGCCGCGAGGTTGCCTCGAAAGCAGCCTGGCGATCGCGGGACTGAAGTTGCCATGTTCAGCGGAAGACGACGGTCTTGTGCCCGTTGGGCAACACGCGCCGCTCGGCGTGCCAGATGACGGCACGGGTGCGCATAGGGATTTCAAACGGTCTCTGGAAGCCTGTGGGAGGCCCGACTGGCGCATGGGTGGCCGAAAGATGCCGTTCTGGACGGCTTGGAACTGGCATCTGCACAGTTGTCTTGTCCTGATTCAGCCGGCCCATTCGGTTCGATGGGGGCTCGCTGAGTCTGACCATCAGGGTTGACCCTGAGTCCATCGGCATCGTGCCGACATGCGGCGCAGCGCCATCCTGGCTGCCGTGGTCAGCGCAGCCTGGGGCGAGATGTCTTTGAAGGTCAGCGCGGCTCAGGTGGCGAAGTCTTGCCCCGCCTCGCGCATCCGACCCCGGGGCGGCGGCTGTGGATCTAGTCCGAGGTGGGTGAGGATCTTCTCGATCACCGGCCGCTCGAGGATGGCCGCGATGATCTTCAGTTCTCCGCCGCCGCAGTTCGGGCACCGCTGCATGTCGATGTCAAAGCGAAGCTTCAGCGCAGACTAACTTGTACTCAAGTCGTCCGGCAGCACCCAGCGCGCGAAGGCGCCAGGCTTGCGCTTGAGGCTGGGCAGCATGTGCCGCCAGTCAATGCGCCGGGGGTGGCGGTCGGCCGTGCTGGCGTGCAGACGCTCGCACTCGAAGACCTTCACCCCATCCAGCCAGGCGTCCAGGTGGGTGCTGTGCAACCGCACCTTCAGGCGCTGGCCGGCCAGACGCGAGGGCACGCTGTACAGCACGCTCTTGGCGCTGAACACGCCGAACTTGCTGACCCGGGCGTCGATCTCCTCGAAGTCGGCGGTGCGGCGGGCCGGCAAGGGCTTGAGGCTGGCTCGCTCGGACCCTGTCCGGAATTTTGTGTGCGGGGCATAGCATGACCAAGAGGAGCACGTACGGCCGTGGCATGAGGGGTCTGGTTCGTAAGGTCACAAATCTGGCACATCGTAATCGCTCCTGAAGGCATGAACCCGACGGCTTGGCAGATCAATCTTTCAACACGCTGACCCCCCACGGACCCAATGAGGCGCCGGCACTACACTCGGGCGACTTTGGGTCCCATTCGAAACATCCCGGACACAAGCTCATTCCATTTTTCTGCACTTTTCCTTTTCGATCCCCATGACCTACACACCGGATGACCTCGCCCGCATCAACGACAACCCGCTCTATCGAACCATCGGCATCGAGGTCCTCTCATGCGCCGACGGTGATGCGCGATCGGTCATGAACCCGCGCCCCGAGGTCTGCTGGCCCACGGCCGGCCAGCCGCACGGGGGCATCCTGTTCACGCTGATCGATACCACCACCGCCTTTGCCGCGCTCTCCACGGCCGAGGCCGGCAGTGGTTGCGCGACCGTTGACAGCGGCATCCAGTACGTCGCACCCGCGCGCCATGCGCCCTATCGCTGCGAGGCCACCACCCTGCGGCGCACGGGCCGCACGGTGTTCGTGAGGGCCGAGATCCTCGATGCCAAGAACGATATCGTGGCCCTTTGCCAGGCCACTTTTCGAATCCTGAACCGCGACTGAACGATGGCGCTTCAGATGCGCACAGGCGTGATCCGCTAGATCTGCCCGCCATGAATCCATCCATGAACCCACCCATGAACCCACCTGATCCCTTCAGCCTGCCGCTGGCCGCAAACCCCAAAACGCCTCAGGCCACGCTGGTGTGGTCGGCGGTGGTCGACATCGCACCCGCCGAGGCGCTGGGAATGGGCCCGCGGGGCGAGCGCTGGATCGTGCCGATTCTGGGTGGCGTGTTTCAGGGTGCGCCCGGATTCGAGTCATTCAGTGGGGTTGTGCGGGCCGGTGGCGCAGACCGGCAAACCCTGAGACCCGATGGGGTCAAGGAGCTCGATGCGGTCTACGAGATACAAACTCGCGACAATGCGGTCATCCATGTGAACAATCAGGTGATCATCGATCCGAGCCTGCAACCCGAGCGCTATGCCATGAGCTGCATCCGTCTGACCGCTCCCGAGGGCCCGCATGCCTGGATGAACAGGCGCATCTTTGTGGGCACGCTGCAGCCATTGCGGCCCGAGCGCGAGGCGGTGCTGATTCGCGGCTACCTGATGCAGCCCTGACCGCATCGCATGGACGTCCTCAGACCCGACTTCATTCGCCACTCGTGCCCCTCAGCTGAACTCACCGGCTTCGCTCTCATGACTTCACGGACGCTGCCCTGCGCGCTCGCTCTTGTAGCCTTGCTACAAGGCTGCGGGGTGCTGCCCTCCGGGCGCATCGAGGCCGGATATCCCGGCGATCGTCCGGGTGGGTCGGCGGCGGTATCGGACCCCGCGGGCGCAGCCCTGTCGTCGACACGTCAACCGCCGCCTGCCAGCGGCCCGTCGAGTACGCGTGTGGCCGAACCCTCACCGCTCTCGGTCTTTCGCAGCGAGCCGCCCGCGCCGGTACAGGGCTGGCGCGAGGCCAACGACAGGGTGGGCCGCATCGGCGGCTGGCGGGCCTACACGCAGGAAGCACAAGCGCAACCCGGCTCGCCATCCGTGCTGCAGGACAGCCCGCGCACCAGCGCACCACTGGCCCCCTTGTTCGGTTCAGGGCCTCAGCCTGTGCCAGGGGCTTCAGCCACGCGACCCGACACCGCACCGAGCAACAACGCCCAGGACACATCCACACAGACCGCTGTGGGGCCACAGGCCGCCCAGTGGCAACGCACCCCCGAGCAGCAGGCCGCCGCCCAACGCGAGGCGCAGGCCCTGCTGCGTGAGCCCTTGACGAGCGATGGGGCCGTGCAGGTCGCCCTTCTCATGAACCCCGGGCTGCAGGCTGCACTCGCAGGTCTGGGCGTGACCGAAGCGGAAGCCCGACAAGCCTCCCGACTGCCCAACCCGGGCCTGTCGCTGGCCCGCCTGCGCGAAGGCGGCGAGCGCGAGATCGAACGCGGCCTGCATCTGAATCTTGCGCGATTGCTGCTGCTGCCGGCCGTCAGCGCGCTCGAGGCCAGGCGCCTGGAGCAGGCCCGGGCAGCCGCGGCCATCGAGATCTGGCAACGGGTGAGCCAGGTGCAGCGCGCCCACATTGATGCCGTGGCCGCGCGCGAACGTGCCCGCTACATGGAGGATGTCCTGCGAGCGGCCAGAGCCAGTGCCGAGCTCACCCGACGCGCGGCAGCCATCGGCAATGTGGGCCGTTTGCAGCAGTCGCGCGAGCAGGCTTTTCATGCCGAAGCCGCGCTGTCCCACGCCCGTGCCGTGCATGACGCTGCGCGCGCCCGCGAACGTCTGATCCGGGCGATGGGTCTGGCGCACAACCCACCCGAGCTGAAACTTCCCGAGCGCCTGCCGGGTCTGCCCGCCGAGCTGCCGGGGCATGCCGATCTGGAGCAACGCGCCCTGGAGACCCGTATCGATGTACTGGTGGGTCGGCTGCAGAGCGAACAATCCGCCCGCTCGCTTGGGCTCACCCGCACCACCCGCTTCATCAACGTGCTCGAGCTGGGCGCCGTACGCAATGACAAAACCGGCGCACCCACCCAGACCGGGTGGGAGATCAGCCTTGAGCTGCCGCTCTTTGACTGGGGCGAATCGCGGGTCGCGCGCGCCGAGGCGCTCTATCTGCAAAGCCTGGCCCGAGTGGCCGAATCGGCTGCGCTCGCCCGATCCGAAGTCCGCGAGGCCTGGGGACACTGGCGCTTCACCCATGAAGCCGCCCGCCATGTGCGCGACGAAATTCTCCCCGTGCGCCGACGCATCGCCGACGAAAACCTGCTGCGCTACAACGGCATGCTGATCGGGGTGCACGAGTTGCTGGCCGATGCCCGCGATCAGATCAGCGTGTCCATGGCCGCGATCGATACGCTGCGCGATTTCTGGCTGGCCGATGCAGACCTGCGCCTGGCACTGCTGGCACCGGGTGCCATGTCCGGCGCAGTCGGAACGGGCTCGAGCCCCAAGCCGGCCGGCGCAGGCACTTCACCTCACGCCGGCGCGGCAGCCGGCGGTCACTGAGGATCAGAGGCCCATGTCCAATCGACGACGTTTTCTTTCGGGCAGCGGTGCCATCGCAGCCGCCGTAGGTGCAGCCAGTGTCTCGCGCGTGGCGCTGGCCAGCCTGCCCGAGCCGGTGCTGCAAACCCGCGTCGAAACCCAGCCGCCTTTGCAGCCGCCCAACGGGCGCCCCTATCGGCCCGTTACCACGCTCAACGGCTGGACCCTGCCCTGGCGCATGAACAACGGCATCAAGGAGTTTCATCTGGTGGCCGAGCCCGTGGTGCGCGAAATGGCGCCGGGATTCAAGGCCCATCTGTGGGGCTACAACGGCCAGAGCCCGGGCCCCACCATTGAGGTGGTCGAGGGCGATCGCGTGCGCATCTTCGTGACCAACAAGCTACCCGAGGTCTCCAGCGTGCACTGGCATGGCCAGCGTCTGCCCAATGGCATGGACGGGGTGAGCGGACTCAATCAACCCGCCATCCCGCCCGGCAAGACCTATGTCTATGAATTCGAGGCACGCCGGCCCGGCACCTTCATGTATCACCCCCATGCCGACGAAATGGTGCAGATGGCCATGGGCATGATGGGGCTGTGGATCACGCATCCTCGCAAGCCGCATCCCCACATTGCCGAGGTGGATCGCGACTTCTGCTTTCTGCTGTCGGCCT
>Ga0315902_10006763_pt1 | contig 15810 bp, 16 predicted proteins | sample LakEriMetagenome_9_FD_203523 | JGI IMG/M metagenome (GOLD analysis project Ga0315902, IMG submission 203523) | Freshwater fungal communities from buoy surface, Lake Erie, Ohio, United States - Buoy 12 MA117 | ecosystem: Environmental > Aquatic > Freshwater > Lake > Lake biofilm | place: USA...
CAGCTGCCGTAGAAGCAGCACTTACAGTAATTGTTACATCAACACCAGCATCTGGAACGCTATCAGAGCTTGATGCATCTGATGGCGTTGATTTGATGTTAACAACATAAGTACCGGCAACTGTTGGCTCCCACATCATTACCTTGAACTTAGCGTAGGCAATACCAGATACAGCGGTAGCTGCGCCTGCATTGTGGTTTCTAATAAAGATGTTTGAGTTAGCAGTGAAAGTATCAAACTTAACTGATCTCCAAGTTGAACCATCGGCAGTAGTTGAGTCAACTACGTTTCCAGCGGCTGCAGAAGCACCACCCATTGTTGATGTATCTAACATCAAGAATGGAAGTGCTGAAGAAGTTGAAGGAGCTGACTTTAAACTCGCAACCAATGTGTAAGTATCTAGAGCTCCTGAACTTGCCAAGAACTGGAAAGCAGCTGTAGCAGCTGTTCCGCTATCGGCAATGATCGAGCCACCGGCTGCAGTTGTGTACTGCGTACCAGTTGCTACTGTAAGTGAATCCGCGTTACCAACTGCTTGCGAAGGTACTGAGCTAAGTACGCCCATTCCTAACGCTGCAACGGCAACAAGCGCAATTCGCTTGAAGTTTGTCTTTGTAGACATTTATTTCCTTTCGTTAGTCGCAACTAGGAATTTCCTAGTAGCGGCTTCGAGATGAGTCGCACGTGCTGACGCATCTCTTTCCCCCCGTGATTTCCGGATCACGGGAGAAACCTGTTTGGAGGGAGTCATTTACTTAACCCCCTTGGCGCCAATATTGATCGCCTGAGCAAGGATTGTGCTCTTGTTAGAGTTCAAAATTATACGGGTAGTTATCTCGTTTGGAATCGCATCGACATCTAACCCACCAGTAGCAGGCACAAATAGGGCGGAATCAACCGTTGAATCAATGTATAGGGTGGCAGTTATTAGGTAATTACCGTTGGGAAGACGGGTTACTGCAGAAGCTAAACCATTTTGGGTCAATGGGAACCATGAGCCAGCGACTGTAACAGATGGGCTTGCATAGTATGAGGTACCAGAGCCATCAACTGAAATTGATTGAGACATTAAAAAGTTAACAACATCATCGCCATATGACTGAATGTATGAAACTAAAACATAACCGTCTGGATTTGTAATTGTTGATTGCGTAGATAATCCGACTGAGCCAACTTCGCCCGCCAAATCTGAGATTGAAAAACCAGTAGGCAGGCCATCTTTTGAAAGACCAGCAAATAGTGACTTCGAGGTACGGAAGTTAATCTCGCCATTTTCTTCTATTAACTTTTGGCTTGCAAGATTCTCATCAGTTGAAGATGACGAAGGCGTTGTCGACGCATCTGGATTTTCTGGAGCTTGAGCTTCTTGAGTAAGGCTAGTAATAACATTGGCAGAATTGAACTCAGAACCTGTTACGGAATTAAAGCCAAGGAATGCCACCATCACTATAAGTAACGACAGCGCAACTTTCGATGACTTTTTAGCAAGCTCTGCTGCTTTTTTATATGTTCCAGAAAGTGCATCTAATGCTGTGGAACCTGTTTTCTCGTCAACTACCCATTCAGTAAGGACGCGAATAAATGAGGCACGAGCACGCTGCACAACGTGACGAACATTTTTCTCAGATGTACCAATTGCGTTAGCAATCTCTTTAGTGCTCCGACCTTCAACCTCCCACATAACAAGTGCTGTTCGTTGAGTCTCTGATAAACGAGAAAGTGCTTCGCGAATTATTGAAGCATCCTCTGCTGCCGCAAGAGTTACATCCATTGGGATGTGGTTTTCTGCTGCGATCTCAGCAAGGCGTTCTTGGGATGTATCTGAATCAAGCGCTATCAGGTTAGGACGAGACCCTGTTGCACGGATTACGTTCAGGCACAGATTGTTAACTGTGGTGCGCAGATATGCCATGGCACGATCTGCTGTATCCAGCTCTGGAGCTGCCAAGATAAATTTAAGGAAGGCATCTTGGACAACCTCTGCTGCATCGGCATCGCTTCGGAGAATTCGGCGGGCTTGAGCGATCAGTGATGAGCGGTTTTGGGTGTAAAGAGCGGATAAATCAGAAACAGACCACGCAGCAACCGTCGCTGGGGCCTGAGCCTTCTTACGAAGTGACACTTTGATTTCCCGCTTTCGATGAGCCAACGTCTTGACCCCTCTACTTAGTAAGACACCAGATGAGGGTAAATGTTGCCTTGGCTGCCTTGCTGATCTAGAGCAATACCCTGACAGTCCGGCAGCGCTGCCCAGCCAATGGCCGAATTTGCTTATTGTGGGCCCTGTCGGGATCGAACCGACGACCCACGGATTAAAAGTCCGTTGCTCTACCGACTGAGCTAAAGGCCCCTGATTTTGACCTACAGCTTTAGGTCCTGACTATAAGTCTAATACCTATTTCAATATTGATTAACCTGATGCAGCCTTTGCAAGCCGATCTCTAATTGCCAAAGCTAATCCACTACCCTCTGGCTGGAGAACCACAATCTTTTTCAATCCTTTTTGGTCGCCAAGCCTTAGCGCTCTAAAAAGTACATTTGCATACTCTTCGTGATTTATAGGAGAAGCTAACCTTATTACTCCTACCGGTGTCGGAATGTTTGCCAAGGCAATTAGGCCATCACCAGGTTGCGCAGATTCATCTAGAGCAACTTTTGCCATGGGAGCGTAATGTGATTTCAATAAACCTGAAACTCTTATATTAATGTCTATTGCTCCTTGTGAAATTTTGATATTCAAAGTTTCTTCAATCATTTCGCTAGTTACCGCACCTGGTCTTAATATCGATGGCTTATTCCTTGTGCAATCAACTATTGTTGATTCAACTCCAACTTTGCATTGCCCATCATCAAGTATTAGATCCAATTTGCCCAGTGCGGTACCTATCTCATCAACAACTGCCTCTGCAGTCGTTGGGGAAACAGCCCCAAATTTGTTTGCACTCGGTGCTGCAATCCCTAATCCACCTATTTTTTCAAACTCTTTTGCAAGCATTAATGCAATTTTTTGATCAGGAACCCTAAGTCCAACGGTGTTTTGTCCCCCTGTCACAAAATCCTTGGCCAAATGACTTCGACGTAAAACTAAAGTTATTGGTCCTGGCCAATACATATCTGAAAGTTTTTTTGCATATTCTGGGATATCTCTAGCCCACTTTTCGACTTGGCTCCATGAGGAGATATGCACAATTAGTGGATGATCTGCAGGCCTTGCCTTTACAGAGTAAATCTTGCTAACTGCTTTTTCATTAGTTGCATCCGCACCAAGCCCATAAACAGTCTCGGTTGGGAATGCCACAAGGTGACCATCTTTGAGAGATTTAGCCGCGATTTGGATTGCCGCCACTGAGCAATCTGAGATTGTTTGCATATACAAATCATCCCATTTAATTAGTTTTGATATGAAGTAGATGACCGATACCCTTCTCCTTCTGGTCCCCATCGTCTAGTGGCCTAGGACGTCGCCCTTTCACGGCGTTAACACGGGTTCAAATCCCGTTGGGGACGCGTCGAAGTTGAGTTAAATTGTCAGCTTTGAAGGTAAGGCCCAGTAGCGCAGTTGGTTAGCGCGCCGCCCTGTCACGGCGGAGGTCGCGGGTTCAAGTCCCGTCTGGGTCGCGGGGTGCATGACTGCACTTTGATTGGCTGAGTAGCTCAGTTGGTATGAGCGAACGACTGAAAATCGTTAGGTCGCCGGTTCGATCCCGGCCTCAGCCACCAACAATATTTTCTTCGTTAGGATCAAATGAGATCAATGTTTAGGAAGTTTAAAACTAAGCACTCCGAAAAATCACTGATCCGTTGGGCAGTAGTTGGAACAACCACTACTGCAATTGACTATCTAATTTTTATTGCTTTATATATGCCCACAAAATCAGTTTTTGGTGCCAATCTAATTGCGGCTATGACTGCCACTACTTTCAATTATTTAATGCACCACAAGTGGACTTTTAGAAGCAACCAACAACATGCAATTTCTGGAGTAAAATACCTGCTTAATTTAAGTTTTTGGTGGCTCACATCAAGTTCAATAATTGAATTTCTCATAGATGTAGGAATTGATGCTAGAGTTGCAAAGATAGTGCCACTGATGTTTATTGTGCCCGTAAACTACTTTGTATTAAATAGAATAGTTTTTAGCAAGAAATTTTAAGCATCTTTTGTTTTAAAAAATAATCCAAATAATGCCAGCCAGATCACCACAGCAATTATCAAAATGTAACTCTCAATCATTCCATCTATAAGCGATATCGAGATTGCTGCAAAAGCAAAAAGTGCTGATAATCCCCACAACGACAGCGCTGCGGATTTTCGAGAGTAACCAGCCCGAATCAACCTGTGAGATAGATGGTCTTGGCCACCTTGAAAAGGTGAAATGTCTCTTCTAATTCGAGAAAACACCGCAACGCTTGTATCAAGAATAGGAATGGCAAGCAATAGCACTGGGATGAAGTAAGAAGAAAGTTGCAATTGTGCGCTAGATTCAAATCTAACTGTGAGCGTGGCTAGAAGCACGCCAAGAAACAATGCGCCGGCATCTCCCATATAAATTTTTGCAGGACTCTTATTCCAAACTAAAAATCCAAGAGTTGCGCCCGCCGTTACGGTAGAAAGTGCCGCAATTAAGTATTGATCTCCCGACAATGCCAAGTAAGCAAGTGTGATTGAAGAGATTGCAACAGTCCCTGCAGCTCCACCATCTAAATTGTCAAAGAAATTTATTGAATTACAGATTCCGACCACCCAGATCACGGTAATTAACGAATCAAAAATTTCTGAGCTTGTTGGATTACCAACATTGTCCGTAATTATTAAAATAATTGCAGTAAAGATGCCGGCAAAGGTTTGAGCTAAAAATCTTGGTAAGGGAGGCAAGTTCCTTATGTCATCCCATAAACCAATAAGTCCTAGCAATAGTGCTGGGCCAAGAACGGAGGTTGCAAGCCAGAAGGTGCTTGAGGTGAATTCTGAAAAGAGGGAGGCTGAATAAGAAACTGTTATTACTCCAATAATTATTGCTACCCCGCCTAAATAAGGGACTGGTTTCTTATGAGATTTATGTGAGGAGTTAGGTCGATCAACTACATTTGTTGCAATAGCGATCCTTCTCATTACTGGTGTAAGAACTCCCACTAGTAAATAGGAGATCACAAACAGTAAGAAGTACTCTGTATTTGTGATTCCCATTTTGCTAGATGATGTTATTTAGGCTGAACCAGATTTGCGTCTATGCATCTTTGGGGCAGAGCCACCAGTTTGCCCTGAGCCAACCTTAGATCCTGATGTTGGGCCTGCACTTTTGCCAGATGTATTACCCTTATGCTTTTTTGCAAGGGCGGCTAGCATTTTAGCCTTTGCATCCTCGCCTGTATTTTTCGCTTCACTCATAATTAATCTCTATCCATTCTTTAACTGTTGCTAGTTGTTTTTAAAAGAAGTGCTTTTACTTCAGACTCTTTGTATCGTCGATGTCCACCTAAGGTTCTAATTGAAGTTAATTTGCCAGATTTTGCCCATCTGGTGACAGTCTTTGGATCTACCCTAAATAATGATGCAACCTCAGCCGGGGTCAATAAGACCTCTTGCTCTGAGTTCAATTTAGTTGCCCCTAATTAGTTGCTTGGCGAGTATCTCCGTTTTAAACCTTATTAGGCAAGTATTATGCTTTGGGTCAGTAAATGACAAGTAGCCCAATTACATAGCCTGCTCAAAGGCTGCAACCCTTCGCCAGCGGGTAACTAATCGCTCATAACCCTGACCTGCCAGCGCGCCATCTCCTGCTGCCAAACCAGCGAGTGATCTAGCAACATCCTCAATTGAGGTATCTGCGTTTAATCCTGGTTGGCCAGATTCAATCAATGATTTCTCTAGGTAAATAGCTAACCCACCGTAATCACACTCCACAATTGAGTTTGCGTCAAAAATCGATAACCATTCAAGCAAATCTGCGATCTCTTGTTCTATGGGTCCATTTCCAAATGCATTGACAACTGCTTGATGGGCAAATAAACATCTTTGTTTTGCATTTGAGATTGAGGTGCGAAGAATTGTATAAGCACCGTCATCATTGGTGCCTCTAATTCGATCTGAAGCCTCAAAGAGTGAAAACCAACGTGGTGGAATGCTCCAAGTTGCTGTGATTATGTGTGAGACCTTATCTTCAATACTTTCAGAGTTTAATGAAAGCGCGCTTTCGATCTCTTTTGGCAGAAAAAAACTACTTATTGCAACTGGCATTGAAGATTTGAAATCATCCAATGCCCCCAAACACCTAGCTCCCGTTGACCATGGAGCTATATATTTCTTGTCATCAATTTCTAATATGTGTGCACCATCTAGTTTCAGTACAGGTGGCTCAGTCACAATTGTCCGCCTGAGCGCCCTTTGCTGCTCATCTCTATCTGTTGGGATTGTATTTGAGATATTGCTCCATCTAGCTTGATCTTGTTCACCGAAAGCGTTTATCGGCTCATAAATCCGCAAAGAAGCAACATAGGGGGTGGGGCGCATTAGCTACTAATTAATTACGAGGAGTGTAATTATCTTTGAAGTAGTCATCATTTAAATCTTCACCCTCTTTTGCCTCACTATGTAGCTCTTTTGCTAGGCGCTCCAAATCCATATCTTGGTTTGAATACTTTAAATCTCTTGCCACTTTAGTTTGCTTTGCTTTTGAACGGCCACGCCCCATTAGTGGTCTCCCCCAACAATTAGATACTTATCAGGGCGGTACATTATCGCAAATCCGAGTTAGCTAAAAGCGTCCTTTTCCCCTTATTTAAGATGTGCTTTAAGCCAACGGATTGTAGAAAAATACTTATTCCCATAATTGGAATACGAAATCTATGATCTCCTATGGTCAATAAACTTATAAGCCAATTTGGAATAATAACAAAGGCTGAGAGCAAAGCTATTTGTTTCTCTATAGATCGAGCTACCCAAAGGACTCTAAACCCGTATACCATCAAACCAAGACTGCAAATTAACCATAGCCATGAGATTACTCTTCCAAAGTTTCCGTACACAAAAGCCAAAGTTTCTTTGTCTGAAATAGATTGTTTGATTGGATGAACGGTTAACCAAGGATTTCTGCCCATTGTTCCATTTTCTAGCGGACCAAACCATGGCGACCAAAAAAATATAGTTTTATTGAGAAAAAGCTGCAGACCTTTTTTTGGGTTCTGTAGATACCATTCTAATACGCATTTAACCCTCTGATTGTCTTGCTGTACAACCGACCCGGTTAACTCGCATGGAACTCCATATTCTCCACGGATTTTGAATCCGCCAGTTGCTCCATTACCAGCGCCAATATTCATAGTGACGCCCAAGTTTGTAGAAATTATGTATTGACCGATTGCTTGATGGTTCCTATAAGCCAAGCTAGCCGGAAAAATCAGAGTTAACACCACGCTAAAAACAACCAATGCTGTACTTGCCTTCATACCTTTACTAATTATTATCCAAGTGATATTTAGTAAAACAGCCATCAAAAGAAATCGAGGTTGAAACATTGACAATAAACTTAAGATAATAGAGTTAAATACTAAATATTTTATAAATGAAACTTCTTTTTTTGCTATTAGACTTCTAAGTATCAATCCTAAAGATAGTAATATTCCAGAAGCTACCATTGACTCATATCCAATTACAATTGAACTTAGGGAGAGTGTTGGATTTAACAGCACAAGGAAAAATACTAAATTAGCAAAAGTTTTTAGCCTAGTTTGTATTAGTTGCTGTGCAAAAAAGTAAACTGCATAAGAAAAAAAAGCTGATTGTGCAATAGATAAGGTAGTTAAAACCCAACTTTCTCCAAGAAAGGACAGGATAAAAATGAACAACGGGTAGCCAGCTGGCCAATAATTTAAAATGCCTTCTGTTGAAAAAATTCCGTCTCTCAATAATGCGTTATACCCAGTAAGATAATTCTCGCCATCTGCTCCAAGCCAAGCACCGTCTACGAAGAAAACTGAATCTCCAGAGCCTGCATTAATGCCCTCTATGCGAAAAATAATTCCAATCTTGATTACAAAAACTGCAATCGCCCAGTAAAGAAAGCTTTTTGAAAGATCACGAACAGGAGCCATACGAGCGCGCTTTGATTTACTAGCCATTACATCCCTTACCTTGTACCTCGATCTAGTTTACTCACTTGGGTAAAAAGATCTTTAAGATTTGCGTTTGTGCCTGATGCTGAAATACGACCCTTACGGCAAAACTCATCCCAAAATGTAGGGTTGCCAAATAATTCCATCAATGTATGCCCGCTCATCTCTACCACATTGGGTGGTGTGCCTCTTTTTTGAACTGAGCCGGAAACGCACTGAATTGCATAATATGGTGGGATTCGAAGTTCACCTTAATTTTCAGGTGCTACCTGCTGGACAATCTTTAGTATCTCTTTTACGCAGTTCTTTACTTCCAAATCCTGCTTCATCTTAATTGTGATAATTCAACCTTACTGATCTTACTATCTATAACTGACTTAATTTTTTTAGCAACAGATGAAGATTGCACTACTGCGTTCCCTGCAAAATCTGATGGCTCTATAATCAAATCTTTAAGTTGATCAAGTGAAAGTGGAAACTCTTTTTCACTAGCAAGCGCTTCTAAGAATTTACGTTCGGTAGTTGAATGTTTTTTAATCACTTGGTGTGCTGCTTCTCGGCCCATTCCAACCTTAACGCACTCCATCAAAATTTTTGAAGTTGCAAGTAATGGTAGTTGCTCATCTAATTCTGCCTTTATTTTATCTTCATATACGCCAAACTCCTGCAAGACTGTCATAAAGGTATGTAACAGGCCATCTAAAACATAAAAAGAGTCAGGAATAACAACTCTTCGAACTACAGAACATGACACATCCCCTTCATTCCACTGATCCCCGGCTAGATCTGCAGCCATGGTGTTATAGCCACGAAGTAAAACCATCATTCCATTTATACGCTCAGATGATCTTGAGTTCATCTTATGTGGCATAGCAGATGAGCCAACCTGACCTGATTTAAAGCCTTCACTAACTAAACCACTACCAGCCATTAATCGAATTGTGGTTGCCATTGATGATGGAGCGGATGCAATCTGTAAAATCTTAGATACAACCTCAAAATCAACTGATCTTGGGTAGATCTGACCGACTGAGATCCAAGTATTTTCAAAACCAAACTCTTCGGCAATACTTTTTTCTAGATTCGCAAAATTATTACCCATAGCATCTAGAGCGTCTTGAGATGTGCCAACCGGACCTTTTATGCCACGAAGAGGTAGGCGAGTGATTAATTCATTTAGCGCGGTATGAGCAAATAACAACTCTTCAGCACATGATGCAAATCGCTTACCTAGTGTAGTTACCTGGGCTGCGACATTATGTGATCTACCCACCATGTAGATTTTTTCATATTTAGATATCTTTTCACTCAGTAAAAATAAGGTTTCTAGAACTCGATGCTCAATTAATTCAAGCCCAGCTTTAATTTGAATAAGTTCAATGTTTTCTGTTAAATCCCGACTTGTAAGACCAATATGTATCTTTTCTACTCCGGCGAGTGAGTTAAACTCTTCAATCCGGGCTTTAACATCATGACGAGTTTTCATCTCCCGTTTATCAATCGAACCTAAATCAACTTTCTCGATTACACTCTCATACGCCTTGATATCAGTGTCTGTAATTGGCAAGCCTGCTTTTTGTTGAAGTTTAAGAATCGTGATCCAAAACTTTCGTTCATTAATAATTTTGTTGATTGGGTCAAAGATCGCCACCATCTCCTGTGTGGCATACCTTGTTGCTAATACATTTGGCGTAATGCTCATTTGATTAAATCCCTAACCACAATTGTTTCATCCCTTCCTGGGCCAACTCCAATGGCGCTCATTGGAGCGCCAGAGATTTTTTCTAGGAATTTCACATACTCCTGAGCATTCTTAGGTAGATCTGAAACATATCTTGCTTTTGAGATATTTTCTTTCCAGCCAGGCAAGTACTCATATATTGGCTTGGCATGGTGGAAATCAGATTGAGAAGCAGGTAGCTCTTCAACGCGCTTACCATCAATCTCATAAGCAACACATACTGGAATCTTTTCCCAGCCAGTTAAAACATCTAGCTTTGTTAGGAAGAAGTCAGTTAAGCCGTTGACTCGAACTGCATATCTTGCAATTGGTGCGTCAAACCATCCACAACGCCTATTACGCCCAGTGGTAACACCAACCTCACCGCCAATTTTTCTAAGCGCCTCACCATCTTCATCAAATAACTCAGTTGGAAATGGTCCACTTCCTACCCGAGTTGTGTAGGCCTTAAGGATTCCAATTACGCGGGTGATTTTTGTTGGACCAATTCCAGAGCCAGTAGATGCTCCCCCTGCGGTTGGATTGGAGGATGTAACAAAGGGATAAGTTCCATGATCAACATCTAATAATGTTCCCTGCGATCCTTCAAGAAGGACAACTTTGCCTTGCTGCAAAGCTTGATCTAGAAGTAGTGAGGTATCTGAGACATAAGGCTTTAAAATATCTGCATACCCCAAATACTCATCTATCACTTCTTCTGCTGTAATTCCTTTTCGATTGAAGACCTTAACCAAAATCTGATTCTTGTCATGCAGGGCTGCTTCAATCTTCTGTTTTAAAATCGATTGATCAAATAGATCTTGAACTCTAATCCCAATTCGATTTATCTTGTCAGCATAAGCAGGCCCAATTCCACGACCAGTTGTGCCAATCTTTGATTTTCCTAAAAATCTCTCTGAGACTTTATCAATTGTTCTGTGATAAGGGGTTATTAAATGCGCATTGGTTGAAATCTTAAGTTTTGAGGTGTTAATACCTCGCTCATTTAATCCTTTAATCTCTGTAAGCAAAACTGCTGGATCGATTACTACACCATTACCAATTACTGGAGTTACATTTGGAGATAAAATTCCTGAAGGCAGTAAGTGGAGTGCGTACTTTTGATCACCGATAACAACTGTGTGCCCTGCGTTATTGCCGCCTTGATAGCGGACTACATAATCAACCTGGTCCCCTAAAAGGTCGGTTGCTTTTCCCTTGCCCTCATCGCCCCACTGCGCACCAAGTAAAACAACAGCTGGCATCTTCTTCTCCCATTATTAGTAACTTTAAAGGTGAGCCACTTTGCTTAAAACCTTTTTAGTTGTGATTTCCTTACGGGATTACGACCAATTCCACCACATTTGGGGCGGTTTTTGAAATCACCGCCCCAATAGGTGCTTCAAATTAAGCCCTAATAGGCACCAAGCAGAAGCAACGCCTTTTTAAAGAGGGCTGAAAGGGCTGTGGTTAATGTGCCGGAGGCAAGAAGCCGCTCAAGCAGGGTTATTAAGGTGATCAAAGTTGCAGTTAACATAAAGCTCCATATCTGTTTTTAAAGTGCATGGGCTTTATCAGATTTAGCAAGCCTATCTAAAGGCTGGAACTAAAAAATTTTAATCTCCTTCTAGTGGGGAAAACTTATCGCTGATAACCTCATCCTTACTATGAGTAGTGAATCTTTTGAAAATCTCTCCTATGAAGATCGTACCTTCCCTCCTTCACAAACATTTATTGATAACGCAAATGCAAAAGGTGATATTTATAAAGAAGCAGATACAGATCGATTAGCTTTTTGGGAAAAACAGGCAGATAGATTGCATTGGAATCAAAAATGGAATCAGGTTGTTGATTGGCAACTACCTTTTGCTAAATGGTTTATTGGTGGAAAACTAAATGCCTCCTTTAACTGCCTAGATCGACATGTAATTGAGGGCAGAGGGGATCGAGTCGCTTTCTACTTTGAAGGAGAGCCAGGAGATACCCAAACAATTACCTACGCAGATCTCCTATCAAAGGTTTGCAAAGCAGCGAATGCTTTGAAGGAGCTTGGAATCAAGCAAGGAGATCGGGTTGCGATCTATATGCCGATGATTCCTGAGGCAGCAGTTGCAATGCTTGCTTGTGCAAGATTAGGTGCGATGCACTCGGTAGTTTTTGGTGGATTCTCTGCTGACTCATTGTTATCTCGAATTCAAGATGCTGATGCCTCTTTAGTGATTACCGCAGATGGTGGATTTAGAAAAGGAGCTGCCTTTGCATTAAAGCCTGCTGTGGATGAAGCGCTGAAGGGTAAAACAAATGTTAAAAATGTATTGGTGGTCAAACGCACTGGACAAGAGACAAAGTTTGATTCTACAAAAGATATCTGGTGGCATGAGCTTGTTGATAAGCAATCTGATCAGCATCAGTGTGAGTTCTTTGGTTCAGAAAATGGCTTATTTATTCTATACACCTCAGGGACTACGGCAAAGCCAAAGGGTATTTATCACACTACTGGTGGTTACTTAACCCAAGCAGCATTCACCCACTATGCAGTCTTTGATTTAAAACCAGAGAAAGATATCTACTGGTGCACCGCAGATATTGGTTGGATTACTGGCCACTCATATGTGGTTTATGGGCCGTTGATAAATGGTGCAACACAGGTGATGTATGAAGGAACCCCTGATACTCCAAGTAAGGGACGGTTATTTGAATTAATTGAAAAATATAAAGTGAGTATTTTATATACCGCACCAACTTTGATTAGAACTTGGATGAAGTGGGGGGATGAGTATCCAAACAAATCAAATCTTTCCTCCCTTCGCCTACTTGGTTCAGTCGGCGAGCCAATAAATCCAGAGGCATGGATGTGGTATCGAGAGGTTATTGGAAAAAGTAATTGCCCGATCGTTGACACCTGGTGGCAGACAGAGACCGGCGCAATCATGGTCTCACCATTACCTGGAGTTACTGCAACAAAACCAGGCAGCGCTATGAAGCCACTTCCTGGAATCTCTGCTGAGGTTGTTGATGATGAAGGCAAAGCTGTTGGCAACGGCAGAGGTGGTTATCTAGTTTTAACAAAACCTTGGCCATCAATGATGCGTGGTGTTTGGAATGAACCCATTCGTTATAAAGAGACATACTGGTCACGCTTTGATGGTATTTACTTTGCAGGAGATGGTGCGAAGCTTGATAAAGATGGTGCAATTTGGTTGCTTGGACGTGTTGATGATGTTATGAATGTTTCAGGGCATCGAATCTCAACAACTGAGGTTGAATCAGCACTTGTCTCTCATGATGCGATCGCAGAAGCTGCAGTAGTTGGTGCAAATGATGAGATGACTGGGCAGGGCATTGTTGCATTTGTGATTTTAAGAGGCGGAATTGAATCAGCCACAGGGGATGCTTTAGTTAAAGAGCTACGAGATCATGTTGCAAAACAGATTGGGCCGATTGCAAAACCAAGGCAGATCATGGTGGTCGCAGAGCTACCAAAGACGAGAAGTGGCAAGATTATGCGGCGTTTATTGCGCGATGTTGCAGAAAATAGAGCGGTGGGAGATTCAACAACACTTGCTGATCCAAATGTTATGAAATTAATTTCTGAAGGTTTAAATGCTGGAAAGAGTGAGGATTAATTCACTTTTTGTAACAAGTTATCTATCTCTGCTCTTACCTCTTTCATTACTGAAGGTAAATGTGATTCTGTGTAGGTATATATCTTTGATGGCTTTATGTACTCATCTGCCAAACTCCAAGATGAAACAACTAATATTGTGGAAATTATATACAAAACAAAGGCGGCTCTTGCCACAGATAGAGCCGCGCCTAATAATGAATCTATCAACTTAAAAGGTGGCACAAAAAGTACTTTGAGAAATAGTGAGACGATTTTGCTAAGCAAAAACTCACCTAATGTTGCACCAAGCAAAATAGCAAGCAGTGCCAAACCCACTTTTTGGAGCTCACTTTGCCAAGTTGATAAGTAATCAACTGCAGCTGCTAATCCCAAAACACCACCTGCGATATATCCAATGGTGCTAAAAATAGATTTAATCAAGCCGTTCTTATAGCCACCATAAAAAGCTATTAACAAAATTAAGACAACGATAGAATCGAAGTAATTCAAAACTTGATCCCAAAAGCTTTTTCAACCTGTTCAAATAATTGCTTCTTATTTGTATAAGCACCAATCTTTGTACCAACATTCTGACCCGCTTCATTAACAAACCAGGTCACTGGTACACCTGGGCCAAAGATCGATTTTGATATTCCATCGAGATCCTCAAGGTGGGGCCAGCTCATGCCGCTCTTTTTAATATATTCAATTGCATCCTTTTTTGAACTCTCCTCCACATTTATGCCAAGTATCTGTACCCGGCCAGATAGAAACGAGGCAGTTTTGTAAAGATCAACAAAGTAAGGCATTTCCTCTTTGCAACCCTCACACCATGATCCCCAAACATTTATGACCATTGGACCTTTTAATTGATGAAAATTGATTGTAACCTCACCACCCAAACATGGCATTAGCGTTGATTTATCTACAGTCTCCAAAAGTTTAATCTCATCACAACCTGGTACAAATCCAGCTGAGCTCTCTTGTGCGGTTGATGAACAGGATGAAACAAGTAAAGTTGCGATAACTAGAAATGAAATTTTCTTCATTTGAAATCAGCCTCAACCTTCACCATTCGCGCTGCCTTTGCCGGATCCATCTCACCTACTCCAAATGATGGACAGTACTTGGCGAGTGGGCAAGCACCACATGCTGGATTTCTTGAGTGACAAACCCGCCTGCCATGCCAGATTAATCGCTGCGACAAATTTGTCCACTCTTTTTTAGGAATTAAATCTCCCACCTCAAACTCAACTTTTACTGGATCTTGCGATTTGCTCCACCCAAATCTTCGACTTAATCTTCCAAAATGTGTGTCCACGGTTATGCCAGGAATACCAAATGCATGGCCTAAAACCACATTTGCAGTCTTTCTGCCAACACCAGGTAAGGTAATTAAACTTTCTAAATCATCTGGCACATTGCCATCAAACTCTGTAGTTATCTTGCTGCTTAGTGCTTTTATGTTTTTAGCCTTTGCTCGATAAAAACCAGTTGACTTAACCAATCTTTGAATATCTCTCATATCAGCCTCTGCCATTTTTTTGGGGTTTGGATACTTTTTAAATAAAGCAGGTGTGGTTTGGTTCACTCGTTTATCAGTGCATTGTGCTGAAAGAACTGTTGCAACTAGTAGTTGAAATGGGGTCTTGTAATTCAACTCGCATCTAACATTTGGATAGCTTTTAGTGAGAGTTTTATAGATCGCTCTTGCTCGAACTTTCTTTTGAGCCAAACTCTCTCGCATTTGCCCAAGATTACGCTGATTGGAGTTGAAGTACCTATCAGCAGTATCCTTAAGGCTATGCCCGCTAAAAATGAAGAAGAGGTTGTAAGAAGAGCCCCTCTTTTTGCTGCAATTGATGATGCCTCAGCAGCTAGCTTGCGTGCTTCAATGATTGGCATAAAGCTCTCAAAGGGTCAGGTTTTGTTTAAAGAGGGAGATTCAGGAGATCGCTTATTTGTTGTAGTTGAGGGAAAATTAAAACTTGGCACAACCTCAAATGATGGAAGAGAAAATCTCTTATCGATTTTAGGACCCGGGGATATGTTTGGTGAGTTATCACTCTTTGATCCAGGGCCAAGAACAGCAACTGCAACAGCCGTGGTTGACTCTAAGTTATTAGCCCTAGCAAATGATCAGGTGATTGGTTGGGTTACTGAGCACCCATCAGTCTCCCTACAACTATTAAAACGATTATCACAACGGCTAAGAAGAGCAAATGATGTGTTATCAGATTTAGTTTTTGCTGATGTGCCAGGACGGGTTGCAAAAGCGATCATCGAATTGGGTGAGCGATTTGGAACTAAAAAAGATGATGGCCTGCATGTTAACCATGAGCTAACCCAAGAGGAGCTTGCACAATTAGTTG
>Ga0315902_10006765_pt1 | contig 15810 bp, 16 predicted proteins | sample LakEriMetagenome_9_FD_203523 | JGI IMG/M metagenome (GOLD analysis project Ga0315902, IMG submission 203523) | Freshwater fungal communities from buoy surface, Lake Erie, Ohio, United States - Buoy 12 MA117 | ecosystem: Environmental > Aquatic > Freshwater > Lake > Lake biofilm | place: USA...
CGAAGAATCTGTTCATAGTTTCGTTTTTTAGTTTTAGCGAGGCAAATTACAAATTTATTCCATTCATTCGCCCCAATTTGCCCATCGGATAAAAATTAAGGTACTGAACAGGTTGTGATCCCCAATCTAAGATAGACATTCATCACGGGAAATTATCAATTCATAAAGTTCGAATTGCCACCTGTCCTTTTAAGACAAATCACTTCAGCAGATTGATCTATTTTTGATGTATTAAACTGCTTGAAGATGACAGATAAAAAAATAACATTTGGAAGAATTTTCTGGCCCAGTTTTTTGGCCGTTTTCATCATGTCCGTGATCGGACTCTTGTTGTTTTCCCTCATTCTGGGTGGAATCATTGGTAGCTTTGGTGAATTCGGCCCGAAACCTCTGGCCATCAAAAGCAACACCGTTCTGCACATGACACTCAACGGTGAGATCGGTGAAGAGGCAGAAAACAGTTTTAATGCTTCCTCGTTCTCCCTGAATAAAAAGCTTGGTTTGTCTGACATACTATTTGGTCTAGAACACGCAAAGAAAGATAACAAAATTAAGGGTGTATTCGTCGAGATCGGGGATCTTGATTGCGGTTATTCAACGGCGCGAGAAATACGCCAAGCACTCAATGACTTCGAGAAATCAGGTAAATTCCTGGTAGCCTACAATTCGGGGGAAATGATCACACAAAAAGAATATTACCTTTCATCGGCGGCAAATGAGGTCTTCGGATTCCCATCGTCAGCGATGGAGATCATTGGACTAGGTACAGAAATGGCTTTTTTCAAAGGAACACTTGACAAACTCGATGTTGAAGTCCAGGTTATACGCGGATCGAACAATGATTTCAAAAGTGCGGTAGAACCCTATTTCAGGACAGCCATGAGTGATTCGAGCCGTGTTCAGGTCGAACGCTATCTTACGTCAATGTGGGAAGATATTCGCACAGACATCGCAGCAGACCGTAAGATCACGATTGAAGAAATTAATGCGATCGCAGACAGCGCGAAGATAAGACGAGCAGAAGATGCCATCGATTTTAACTTAATGGATGGCGTTAAATACAGAGATGAAGTGATCGCTCACATTTCAAAAAAGATTGGTTTGGAGGAGGAAGAGGACCTTAGCCTGCAGTCTTTCGAAAAATATGCAAAGAAGAAATTCTACCAAAACCAGTTGCTGACAAAGAATGACAGACCTAATATTGCCGTTATACTTGCCGAAGGTGCAGTTTCAAAGGATGGTGATGAACTCACATCAAAAGAGATCTGCAAGCTTTTTCAGGATGTTCGTAAGAACAAAACAATAAAAACGGTTGTCTTCCGCATAAATAGTCCAGGAGGAAGTGCTCTTGCAAGCGATGAGATCTGGAGAGAAGTTCAACTGACCAATAAGACCAAAAAAGTAATCGTTTCAATGGGCGATGTAGCTGCATCAGGGGGCTATTATATTGCTGCCCCAGCAGCTGCAATTTTTGCAGAACCCACAACAATCACAGGCTCTATCGGCGTTTTCGGAATGATCCCATACACAGGGAAAATGCTCGAAAACAAGCTGGGTATTTCGTTCGATCGTGCAGGAACGAACAGGCATTCGATCATGACGACCAACCGGAAACTTGATGCTGAAGAATATGGCATTATCCAGGAAGAGGTCGATGCCATTTACGAACAGTTCCTCACGAGAGTTGCCGAAGGGAGGGGTATGACGACTGAAAAGGTCAATGTACTTGCAAGAGGTCGCGTTTGGACAGGACGAGATGCTTTGAAGATCGGATTAGTTGACAAGCTCGGGGGAATAAACGATGCCATTGATTATGCAGCCAAGAAAGCAGACATCAAAGAAAAGAAAGTATTGTACTATCCCTTGAAAAAAGAAGATAAACTATCAGAGATACTTGAGCAATTGGAAGAAGATGAGGAATTCGAGATCTCCGGAGGTCAAATGCCATCAGAGCTTGTTGCGTATTACACGCAATTAAAGAAGATCGAATCGATGACCGGAATACAGATGAGAATGCCCTATGAGCTCGTTATAAGGTAATCCCCTAAAAGAACGAACATCTGAAGATCCTGACTGATCACACTTTTTATTTCATCACGTGTTTCTTCGTTTGAACTTCACTTTTTGGTGAACCCACGGATGTTTTCTGCGATTAAAATGATCCGGTTTTTTTGAAGCTTGCTTTTTATAGACTAATCCAACGGCGTATTGAAAATAATCATATCGGGAGACATAGATATCCGGTACAACGGCCATTTTCCCTGTTACTTGAACATTCACTCCCCATCGTCTTGAAAAGAAGAAGTTCATTCCTGCCGACAGATTTGCAGTTAGTGTTAACGGGGCTTCGAGTGGTTGTCTGTAGGTTATCCCCAAACCAGAGGAAAGATACGGATCGAACCGCCGTGCGCCCTTCATAAATCTCCAAAAACTGTATTTTGCCGAAAAATCACCTGCAATAAAACTGCCTTTTCTTCCGGTTGAATCGTTGACAATCTTGTTGGATGAGTATTGATTATAGGCTAACGCACCTTCCACACTCCACCCTTTTCTCACATATTTATCGAAGGTTAAGCGGGTCGGAAAATATAAATAGTTCCACGAACCATTTACATCAATCAGGTTCGGTAATTTTTCCTCGTTATCGTTAACAACATTCCATCCCAGGCCGAACATCCACTTGTATGGATCTTTCTGCCTCTCAATGGATGAGGGCTGTTCAAAAGAACCAAAAACAGTCATTAAACATATTAGAACAGAAAAAGTCCTTTGTAATCTTTTGCTATTTTTCATATTGCCATTTTTATTCCCCGACTTCCTGCGTATGAAATTAAAATTAATTGCGCTGTGTCATTCAATTAGACATAAAAAAACCCTCATTTTAACGTGAGGGTTTGAATAGCAATTTATTTCGAAGCGATCTCGACGAATTCATCGTATGACACTTCTTTTTCATTCAATTTCACGGTGCTTTTGAAATAGTTTGTCAATTTCTGTTCGGCGAGCATGTCGTAGATTCGGCCAGCCTCCTCTTTGTTGCCCAAAACCTGGACAGCAGAAGCCGTGAGCTCTTTGTCTTCCGGAGCAGGGATACCGTACTGTGCATAGTTACTTACCAGCAATCCTTTCGTGAAATCAATCACCTCCTGGTTGTCCAGTTTAATCTCGTTAGTTTTAAAGATATTTCCCTGGATCAACTGCCATTTCAGACCTTTGGCATAACCATCATATTCCGTATCGATCTGGTCATCAGTGATTGGCTTCTCATTCGACATTTTTATCCAACGCTTCAAGAATGTATTCGGCAGATCAACTTTGGTCTTTTCAACAAGATCATTGTAGATATCGCGTGTCAAGATCCGATCGGAATCATTCTCAAACATTTTTCTCAGGTCATTCGAGATACGTTCGCGAAGCTCATCTTCAGAGTTAACATTTCCAGGACCGAACAATTTATCGAATAGTTCCTGATTAAGATCCGCAAGTTCCATTCTTTTGATCTCGTTGATCGTCATACGGAACTTATCTGAAATACTTGCAAGTTCATCCTCCTTGATCCCGAGCATCGCAGCAGTGTCCTTTCCACCTTTCGAAACAGATTCAGGGTTTACTTCGATCTGATCGCTTTTGGTTTTGCCCATCAGTTCTTTCTTGACCTTCTTATCCTCTACGAATTCCATGGAGATCGTTGATGAGTGCATGATTCCACCTTCTTTAACGGAACCATCCTCTTTCAGCTCTACGAATTGTGCAAGAATCATATCACCATCTCCGACATTTTCCACAGAGATCAATTTCCCGTAACGTCGGCGAAGATCATCCACCTGCTGGTCCAACAACTTGTTGTCCACTTTAACCTTTACATAATCATACTTACTCTTTCCGGAAAGCGGAATGTCGAATGACGGTGTCAGTCCTATTTCGTATTCAAACTCAAAGGTATCCGGCTTTTCAAAGTTTCCAACAACATCGGAACCTTCCTTTGGGATCGGATTACCAAGGATTTCGATATTATTGTCCTGAATGTATTTGTACAATGCATCATTCACAAGCTTATTCAACTCTTCAGCCAACACCGCTTTACCATACTGTTTTTGAACCATTCCAAAGGGAACATGACCCGGACGGAATCCAGGTATCTTAGCAGTTTTACGGTATTTTTCAAGCGTATTTTTTACCTTTACCTGGTAATCAGCCGGAGCGATCTCTACTTTCAACACTGCGTTCAACGCATCAACATCTTGACGAATAACGTTCATTCTTTTTTATTTTTTTAAACGACTATAAACAAAAATGGTCTCGTTAGAAATCAACGAGACCATGTTTTCGTGCGGATGGAGGGACTCGAACCCGCACACCTCTCGGCACTAGATCCTAAGTCTAGCGTGTCTACCAATTTCACCACATCCGCAAATTTTATTTCAACTGTAAAGGTTTCGCTTAACCTTTCCCTGCTTCGTTTTATCGAATTGGGAGTGCAAAGATATTTATTTATTTTAAAGAATGAAATGAAGACTAAAAAAAATATTCGATGTGCCTTAAAAATTGTGGATAAATCATTTTCTTCAGCTGTTGAACAGAATTTAATTCAGGTTATTTTTGGAGCCAGAAACAGTGACTTATGCTGAGTATTGATCCCAAATCGTTGCCTATTCCGAAGCTCCATCAGTATTTACTGGGGGCAATCGGTCCACGTCCAATTGCATTCGCATCAACGATCGATTCGGATGGAAATCACAATTTGGCCCCGTTCAGTTTTTTCAATGTTTTCAGTGCCAATCCGCCGATCATGATCTTTTCGCCTGCCCGTTCAGGAAGATCGAATACAACAAAGGACACCTACAACAATGTTAAAGTTGTACCCGAAGTTGTTATCAATGTTGTATCCTATGATATCGTTCACCAGATGAGCCTTGCCAGTTCACCTTATCCGGCAGGTGTGAGCGAATTCCTTAAGGCAGGGTTCACTCCACTTCCTTCAGAGCGCATTAAACCAATGCGCGTGGGAGAATCACCCATTCAATTCGAATGCAAGGTGATCGAGGTAAAGGAACTCGGAACGGAGGGTGGCGCAGGAAACCTGGTGATCTGTGAAGTTGTTCAAATCCATATTCATGAGAATGTATTGGATGAAAATGGGATGATCGACCAGCACAAAATCGACCTGGTTTCGAGGATGGGTGGAAACTGGTATTGTCGTGCGGACAAAAATTCGATGTTTGAAATCGCAAAACCTATCACGACCTGTGGTGTCGGATATGATCAGATACCTGCAGACATTCTGAACAGTTCCATCCTTACGGGCAATGATCTTGGTTATCTTGGGGGGATCGAAGAACTGCCTAACGAGACTGATGTTAATGAATACAAACTCTTGGAATTAAGCGAAATCTTTGTATCTTTAGAAGACAAACCTGCAGAATTGGAGGTTGCTCTTCACCAGAGAGCAAAAGAGCTGCTGTCGGAGAACAAACTGGAAGAAGCCTGGATGACACTTCTTTCTTTTAACAACGGATAAAACAACAACAATCTAAATAAATACCATTATGTTTAAACTTACAGGAACCGTGAAGGTGGTGAACAGTACTGTTCAAGTGTCAGAGAAATTTTCCAAAAGGGAATTTGTAGTAACCGATACATCGAGCATGTATCCTCAAGATATCCTATTTCAGGCTACACAGGATAAATGTTCTCTGTTGGATGCTGTGCAAACGGGCGAACAAGTGGAGGTATCTTTCAACCTGCGTGGTCGGGAATGGACAAGTCCACAGGGAGAAGTAAAGTACTTCAACACATTGGAAGCGTGGAGAATCGAGAAGGCAGGAGTTGGGGCGCCTCAGGGCATTCCTCAGGGTGGTCCTTCCGCAATGAATCTTGACCCGCTCACCGCTGCACCTTCTGCAGCAATGAATGTTGACAGTGAAGATGATGATCTACCGTTCTAAGATCATTCAACTATATAATGGCCGGGCATTTGTCCGGCTTTTTTATTTACAGTTGGAAGATAGTTGAAATGCTGTTTCTATCGCTGTATAAATTTTCGATTGACTGATTATCGATGGCCGTAGCATTCAGAATTTGAATATGCTCATTCCAGCTAAGAACCTTCGCATGTTGTATCGTTTTCCCGTAAATTCCGGCACCAAATTTTTCCGGTTCTACCGAAACCCAATTAAAAGGTATACCCATCTCCAGGAGAATTCTTGCTGTCAATCTACCTTTTGTACCTGTGCCATTTAGAATGAGTGGAGCTTTGACCAGATCATGATCAATAAATCTTCTGATCTTCAGGTCAAAAAATTGTTCCTGGCTGTAGTCTTTACTGTTACGAGATGTTCGCATCGGATGTTCTCGCCACAGGTGCGTCACCTCATCGATCCCTTTTATCTTCAAGCCAAAAGAATACCATCTAAAAAGGAGGTCATAATCCTCCGGGTAAACCAAGCCGTCAAATCCTCCGCATTGTCTTAATCTTTCGGCGCGCATCATCCAGTTACCGGATGAAAGACTACATTCCCTGTAGATCTCGGAATAAAAATCCTGCCGATCGACCCGATCGTTCAGCCATTTTTCATATTTCAAATAACCGGGAGAAATGATACCTGCTTCCGAAAAATACTTCACTTTTCCGGTGACGATGTCAATGCCTGATTCATTCAATGACGAAAGAAAAACGGATAATTTATCGGGCGGCATAATGTCATCGGAATCCATTCTTGTTACAAAGGTTCCTTCGGCGATCTTGAATCCCGTTACCAATGCATCACTGATCCCTTTACCGGTATTTCTGACCAATTTAACTCGGGAATCTCTAAGGTATGGTTTCAAGAGCTCCACTTCATTTTGCAGGGAATGATCATTTATCAAGATCCATTCCCAGTCATCATAGGACTGACTAAAAATTGATTCAGCAGTTTCACGGATAAAATCAGCTGAATTGCGAAATGGAGTGATGATTGAAATGGTCGGCATATCAGTTCCCAATCTTTGAAAGTATTAGGTCAATTTGATGAAAGTCGCAAGCAAACCCAACTGAATCAAAAACATGATCAATCCAAAAGACAATCCCTTTCGTCCCGAAAGGATCAACTTTTTAAAACTCACCTTCATTCCGATTGCCGCCATGGCCACAGTCAGAACTACCTTACCACAGGACTCCATCAATTCTAGCCAAGATTCAGGAAACTCAACAACTGTTCCTAAAACAGTAATCACAATGAACCCAATTAGATACCAGGGAAGTTTAAAATGATCTTTCCAGGTGGCCGCTGTTTTTCGATTGATCAAAAAATTAATAAAGATCAAACCGGGAGTTAGCAGTGCAACGCGAGCCAGTTTAATTGTGATAGCCGCCTCTCCTGCTTCCTCGCCTACTGTGAAACCTGCGCCGGCAACGTTACCTACGGAATGTAATGACCCTCCGATCATCAGGCCGATCTCGGAGCTATCGAAACCAGTTTTTAAAAGGACCATTGGCAATATTATCATTCCCAATGTGCCATACAAATTTACCACTGCCATTGAGATCGCAACATCTTCCTTGTCTTTTGACACACTTGGTGCCAGGGCTGCGATCGCGCTTGATCCACAGATAGCTGTTCCGAATCCGACCAACCAACCCGTCGACCCGGGACAATTGAACTTTTGAGCCAAGACAACGGAAAGTATCAAAATGATAAACAAAACCGCTGCAACAGCAATAAAACTAGTTGCTCCCAGCTCTGTGATATGGGAATAATTAATGGCGAACGCCAGAAATAAGATGGAAAGTTCGAGTAATTTGCTGCTCGTGTATGAGATTCCTGACTCCACGGATTCAGGAAGGTTTGTAGCGTTACCAAGAGTGATCCCCAGTATCAGTGCTATCATCACACTGTTGACAGCGGAAGGAGTAAATTCAGCAAGAAAAAAGGAGAGCACTCCAAGGGCCGCAGCCAGGATGATCCCCCTTCCCTCCCTCTGAAAAAAGTTCATTACTTCTTTACGACTTTACCCGTCCAACCTGTGATTCCACCTTCAAGATTGTATACGCTTTGAAACCCTTGAGCTACCATCATGTCTGAAGCGCCTGCACTTCGGCCTCCGCTTCGGCAATACACGATATAGGTCTTTGATTTATCCAATTTTGCGATCTCAGAGGCAAAATTCGCATTCTTATAATCCACAAATACCGTTGCGCCTTCAATGATCCCTTCATTGATCTCTTCCGGAGTGCGCACATCGATTAGGATCGCATTCTTTTCATTCATGATCTTCCCGACAGCAGACGGTCCTATGTTCTGAACTGCCGCAATCGTTTGCTCTTGAGTCGGGGCAGTTCCTTCTGTCGCTTCAGGTTTTGTCCCGCATGACATCACAGTGATCGCTCCGACCAACATTACTGATATAACTCCTGTCATTTTCATCTTTTTTCAATTTTAAACGAATTTCGCGAATTGATCTCAAATAGAAGTAACAAATGTTACTCAGCTTACGAAATACACGATTACATTCAACAAAAAAGCCCATCATTACTGACGGGCTCTTCCAAAAAATAACTTCTATCTATCAGATAACTTTCACCTTAACAGCGTTAAGTCCTTTTCTTCCTTCTTCCAATTCAAATTCTACTTCGTCACCATCACGGATCTCGTCGATCAAACCTGATACGTGAACAAAATACTCTTTGTTTGTTCCTTCTTCATTAATGAAACCAAAACCTTTTGTCTCATTAAAGAATTTTACTGTGCCTTTACTCATTTTGATGTAATAAAAAATATATAATGGCGCAATGTACGGTTTAATTTCGGATAAATCTATTAAATTCTTCAGCACTTTTAAAATAAGTTGTAATCCCTTCTTGCAACCCTGCACTTTTCACACCCAATTCACCAATGATATATGCTCCTTCTGTTGACCTTCACCCTCCATTACCGCAAATAGTTACCTGCACTGTATTTCAATTCAGATAGTGTACAATTTTTTAATTGCTCCAATGGCATTTGGAATGACTTCCGGCATATACGAATTGACATGTTCCTCTCTTTTGACCGAACAGTGATCAGCGTAAGCGGAACCCCATTCTCAATCTTTACGGTTCATTTTTCCATTGTTATCCTTGTATTCATTCTGATCATTTCTTCATTCGCACCTGAATTACCACCCCTGAAACCATGGTTATTCCCGCTATGAACAATATGGCTGCATCCATGTTCAGTTGATCAGCAATAATCCCCGTTATTACCGCTCCGATTGCGTAACCCAGATCTCTCCACAAGCGAAAAACCCCAATACTCTCTGCCCGATCAAGAGGATGCGTGTTCTCAGCGACGGTCGCAAGGAAGGTTGGATAAACCATGGCAGTACCCCACCCCAGCAGTGCAGACAATAAACTATAATCCAACTCACTTCGGGCATAGATCATGGCGAAGAGTGCAATTGCCTGCAGGACCATCCCTGTAACGAGCATGTATTTTTTAGAGAAATGATCGGCCATTTTACCCGTGATCAATTGACCCAGCCCCCAGACAGCCGGGTAAACTGCAGTGATCACTCCGACAGTGCCAATCGAGAATCCCTTTGACATCAGCAAAACAGGTAAAAGCCCCCAGGACATACCGTCGTTCAGATTATTGATCAGGCCTGCCTGAGTAACCGATCCCAGATTGCGATTCTTCCACGTTGTTTCCCAAAAGATATTCTTTAATCGTGGCACTTTACTGGAAACCGTTTCCTTTGTCACATACCCGGTCGTGTCCCTAATGAGAAGAATACTCCCCATCAATCCCATGATCACCAGCGCAACACCTATAAAAAACGGATATGGCCGTAAACCAAATTCGGAAGCCGTCCAACCGGTAAGAAAGGCTACCAATGCTACCGCGATATATCCAGCAAATTCATTCAAACCCATTGCGAGCCCTCGCTGTTTTTCTCCAACAAGATCGATCTTCATCAACACCGTTGACGACCAGGCCAATCCCTGATTTAAACCCAACAATACATTCGCTACAATGATCCAGTTCCATGAAGGTGCATACATCAGGATGAATGGGATAGGCAATGCGACCAACCAACCTACCACGAGCAATTTCTTTCTTCCAAATAGTCCGGCCAGGACACCGGTATAATAATTAGTAACAGCTTTAACGAGTCCAAAGACTACAATAAAGGAGAGGATAGCAGTATGTGCGGCAATATGGAACTCCTCCCGAGCGATCTCCGGCAAGATACTTCGTTCAAGTCCTACCATACCACCAACAAACGCATTGATAATGACCAGCAGTGTAAATTGCTTCCAGTTCTCCTTAAGTCCGAGTTGTACCTCCATGATCTTAGATCAATTTGATACAAAGGTCAGAAGCTACGGAGCGTTATCCTTTTACAATTGTTAAATAATGAAATCTCAACGGATCATTTTCTGGACCTGATCCGACTCAAACTTACCTGAGTGATCCCCAGGTAGGAGGCAATGAATTTCAATGGTACTCGCTTCAACATATCCGGCTGTGTTGTGATCAATTGTCTGTACCGCTCTTCCGGAGTCTGGAACTGCAAACTTTCGATCCGCTGTATGGTTTTCACATACTGCTGTTCTATGATCCTTCTGAACATTCGTTCGATTGCAGGATGCCTATCAAACAAGTCGAACAGTTTTGGCGCACTTACTGCGATCAATTGTGAATCCTCTACTGCCTGGATGGCTTTTTTTGAAGGCACTCCGGCAAATAAACTCTCTGCTCTAGCCACTATGGCATTCTCCGGTTCAAAACTTTCGGTGATATCCGTTCCGTCTTTCAAGTACCAGATACGCAACATTCCTGATGTCACAAAATAGATGGTTCTACACGTATGACCAACAGGCTGAAGCTCTTCATTCCTGGAAATTGACTGTTCAGTCGATATTTTACGGATCACGTCCAATTCGTTCTCGTCAAGTGCTTGAATGCTATTGAGAAAATTCAGAAAATGCTCCATTTTATATTCGGTTCATAGCACATTTATAAAACCCGTTACAGATGACTTTTCCTTTTCGCTGACCTTTCTGTAGTCGATCTTCCAAAAATACGTTCCACTTGGAAATTTAGCTTGCCCCTTTTCGCTTTCATTCATGTTCAGATCGAGAGACTTACCAAATTTCTTGGATTCATACAAAAGAGATCCCCATCTGTTGAACAATTGAAAATTGAACTCAGACAGATCACATTTACAGGTTATGGTTAATGAATCACCATTGTTCTTGACGAGTGAAACAGGCAATTCAAAACAATTTTCGGCGGGCGTTGTAGTTTGGGCATTTCCATAATAACCGCCGACCAGAATAACCATTAACAAAAGGATGGATCGCATATATATCATTTGAAAGAACAAGGTACGATTTACATCAAAGATAAGAAACACTTTTCTGCATGACATGCCATGTTTACCTACAATACACTATCTTTGCACCTCATTTTTTCATTCATATGATCTCAGTTAATGGCCTTACGGTCGAATTCAGTGCGCGAACACTTTTTAAGGATGTAAGTTTCGTAATTAATCCAAACGATAAGATCGCCCTGATGGGAAAGAACGGTGCCGGAAAATCGACCATGATGAAGATCATTTCCGGCGTTCAAAAGCCCAACCGAGGGAGTATTCAATGTGCACCAGATACCAAGATCGCCTACCTGCCGCAGCACTTATTGACAGAAGATAATTGTACAGTTTTCGAGGAGACAGCCAAAGCATTCGGACAGATCATTGAAATGAAGAATGAGATGGAACGTCTGAACAAAGAACTTGAAACGAGAACCGATTACGAATCTGATTCCTACATGAAGGTGATCGAACGGGTTGCCGAACTGGGCGAGAAATATTATGCCATTGAGGAAACAAATTTTGATGCTGAAGTAGAGAAGGCGTTACTTGGCTTGGGATTCAAAAGAAGTGACTTTACGCGAAATACAGGAGAATTCAGTGGCGGTTGGCGAATGCGTATTGAATTAGCAAAGATCCTATTACAAAAACCAGATCTTGTGCTCCTGGATGAGCCAACCAATCATATCGATATCGAATCGGTAATCTGGCTGGAGGATTTCCTCAAGAACAAAGCTAAAGCGGTGATCGTTATTTCCCATGACAAAACCTTTATCGACAACATTACCAACCGCACGATCGAAGTGACCATGGGTCGTATCTATGATTACAAAGCCAATTATTCGCATTACCTGGTCTTGCGCGAGGAGCGTCGTTCTCAGCAACAAAAAGCTTATCAGGAACAGCAAAAGATGATCCAAGAGACGAAGCGCTTTATTGAGCAATTCAAAGGGACCTATTCGAAAACAAATCAGGTCAGTTCGCGACAGCGCATGCTTGAAAAACTGGAGATCATTGAAATTGACGAGATCGATAATTCATCCATTTCATTGCGTTTTCCGCCATCTCAACGTTCGGGAGATTTTCCTGTTACCGCGCGAGACATGAGCAAGTCATACGGTGATAAAGTCGTTTTCAAAAATGCGAATATGTCGATCGCCCGCGGAGAGAAGGTGTGCTTTGTAGGTAGGAACGGTGAAGGTAAATCCACTATGATCAAGGCGATCATGGGAGAGATCGACTTCGACGGTTTCTGTGAACTTGGGCATAATGCCAAGGTTGGATATTTTGCACAAAATCAGGCGTCTCTTCTGGATTCGGAACTTTCAGTTTTTGAAACGGTTGATAATGTTGCCGAAGGAGAGATCCGCAAAGACATCAAGAATATACTTGGTGCATTCATGTTCTCAGGAGATGCGATCGATAAAAAGGTTGGTTTTCTTTCCGGAGGAGAACGAACGCGGCTGGCGATGGTTAAACTATTGTTGGAACCTGTTAATGTCCTGATCCTGGATGAACCTACGAACCATCTTGATCTGAAATCGAAAGATGTCTTGAAAGAGGCCCTTAAAAAGTTTGATGGTACCTTGATCCTCGTTTCACACGACCGTTCCTTTCTCGAGGGATTGGCTAACAAGGTATTCGAGTTCAAGGATCAGCGGGTGATCGAGCACTTTGAGACGATCGATGAATTCCTGGAACGAAACAGAATCGAACAAATCAAACATCTTGATCTATAAGTGACAGAAGATTTCAGACGAGGGATCAGAAATGGATAGAACTGGTTAAAACCACCCTTCCCGATCCTCTCCGGAGAGGCGGTCAAAAATTTCTCTCCAACCTCCTACCCTTCCATACCGGTTTGAAGAAATACATCAATCCAAGGATCATAATAGAATAGAATGGAAAGATCACTTCATACAGCGGAATGAAAAGCCAGGACCTCATCCTTTTGATGCGGTTGAAAAAAGGTAAAAAAATGAGCATATCCAAGGTGGTTTTGATGAGGAGAGCTATCAGAAAGAGTTTCCAGTTATCAATCATCAGAAAATAGATCAACAAAACAACAAAGCTCCCGGTGAGCAATACTTGAATTATCGCTAATCCAGTGCTTAGGTGATCCTTGACGTCTCCCGTTTTAGCAATCCATCTCAATCGTTGATGGATGAATTCCCTTATACTTTGCGGAGTTTCTGTTCGAATGGAAACCTCATAACCCGTCATTAATCGAATATCCGCACCGCCATGGCGAAAATCCCTTAAAAGGTAAATATCATCACCGCTGGGCATATGCTGATGTCTATCCAAACAGTCATAGTTCATAAATGCTTCTCTTGAGTAGAGCAAATTGGCTCCGCTTGCAAGAATTGGGCGATACAATCCTGATAGCCCGCAGTTAGCAGCATTTACAAGAATCAGATCCACCTCAAACAGGTGGTGTAATTTCTTTTCTGCAATAAGGATCGCAGGTAGAATGTACATGTCTGCTTCCGCCAGATCACTCAGATGATCAAAGTAATCGGGAGAGAAAGACACATCAGCATCCATACTGAGAATCCATTTTGACTCAGCTTTTCCTATCCCTCTGCGGATCGCCCGTTTCTTCCCCTCTTCCCCAATTGGCATAGAGATCACAATGTGGTTGATCTCCCGAAGTGCTTCCACAATCAGTTGTATTGAACGGTCAGTCGAATGATCGTCCACAAAAATAAATTTGGCGGGTAGCTTTTCTGAACTCAGGATACTATCCAGCAGGACACCAATCCTTTGCTCCTCATTTCTGAATGGAATAACAACTGTCACTTCGTTCAGTGATACCGAGCCTGCTTCTTTCGATGATCTCTCCTTCCGTTGCTGTAAAAAATACCCAAAGAAGACGATACCGCCCAGAAGAGTTGCATACGAACCAAAGAATATGACTATCATCCAATACATCCCGTTCATTTTTTCTCCGTGCAAATGATCAATCCGACCAACGTTGGAAGCAACAAATTAAAAGTCCAGATAAGGAAGGAAGACACAAGTACAGCCAATTCGCTCATGCCTGCCGCACCCAATACCCAGATTGCAACCGACTCTCTGATCGCCAACTTTCCCAAGAACAGAGAAGGAGCAAGTGTTACCCACAAATACAACTGCCAGATCCACAACATATTGGACCAAGAGAGATCTTCACCGAAGGCAAACAGCATGAACGAGAATTGTAAAACAAAAACACTATGTCTAAGAATGCTGAATACAAGGATCTTCCATCGAAAGAAATCCTTTTTCTCAAGGCTTCTCATGAGCAGGTGTATGCGCGCTTTGCGTTTGGAAAATCGGAATGTCCATTCAAAATAGAAGTAAAAAACTACAAGTATCGCTGCAATCAGTATCAGGAACCATTTGACATCAAACTCAATTTCTCCCAGAGGGGTCCGTTTTAAGAAGAATAAAGCGACCAGGCCAAAAACAATACTTGCGATAAATTGCGCATAATTACTGACCAGTGTCAGGACTGTAAGCGATAGTCGATGCCTTCTTTCAAAATAATAGATCCTACCAAGAAAGTTTCCCAGCATGTTCGGTGTGAGCATTCCGGTGACGATTCCTGCAAAGAATGATTGTCGCCTGGTGCTATTGGTTGAACGCACGCTGCTCACCTTCAGGACCACACTCCATTTCGACCATTCGAAGTACCAATTCAACGGAATCAATACTACAACAAGAATCATTGCCAATGGATTTTCAAGGTTGATACTTTGTTGATCCCATTGTACCCTTTTGAACTGCACGTAAAAGAACACAGCGATAACCGTCACCACGATCAATTTCAGAAAAATGAAAATTGCGCTTTGTTTTTTTATAGCTTTAACCAACTAACTGGGTTTTGAATGGTTGAAGATAAAATAATTCTTGGAATTGACCCCGGCACTACGGTTTTGGGTTACGGCCTCATCCACATCAAACAAAACAAGCTGCACATGCTGAATTTTGGTGTCATCCAGCTGAACAAACTGCCTACACATCCTGACAAGTTGAAACGCATTTTTGATCGCCTGGATGGGATCATCAAAGAATATAAACCGGATGAAATGGCTATCGAGGCACCGTTTTTCGGCAAGAACGTTCAGTCGATGCTTAAACTCGGACGCGCACAGGGGGTTGCAATAGCAGCAGGTTTGGGGAATAACATTCCATTTGAGGAGTATTCACCCCGAAGAATAAAGCAATCCATTACGGGAAACGGTAATGCATCAAAAGAACAAGTTGCTGCCATGCTTCAAAAGCTACTGAATTTTCAGGACATGCCGAAATACCTCGATGCCACGGATGGTTTAGCCGTCGCCGTTTGCCATCATTTTTCAAAAGGACTCGGAGAGCACAATAAATCTAAATCGGGAAGTTGGGAATCTTTCGTACGCAATAATCCTGAAAGGAAAATGTAGCATGGAAAACGGAGAAGGATATGGCAAGAAACGAACACCTGCATTT
>Ga0315902_10006771_pt1 | contig 15790 bp, 13 predicted proteins | sample LakEriMetagenome_9_FD_203523 | JGI IMG/M metagenome (GOLD analysis project Ga0315902, IMG submission 203523) | Freshwater fungal communities from buoy surface, Lake Erie, Ohio, United States - Buoy 12 MA117 | ecosystem: Environmental > Aquatic > Freshwater > Lake > Lake biofilm | place: USA...
TGCGCATTGCAGAGACCTTTTTGCGGGCAAATAGCGCGACATCAGAGCTTCGCTTCCGTTCCGCCATGTTTCGGGTATAAGCCCCGCCTGATCGGAGTGTGGCGCAGTCTGGTAGCGCATCTGCTTTGGGAGCAGAGGGTCGTTGGTTCGAATCCAGCCACTCCGACCAATCTTCGCCCGCCAGGCCGTGGGCTTCGGCCTGGCATGCCGTCGTCTCCGAGAAACAAATGACTGACCGGCCCGTGATCCTGCTGGCGGCGCATGGTGAGCGCGGCGGAGCCGCGAACAATGCGCGGCTTGCCGGCATTGTTGAGCAGGTGGGGCAGGCGCTGCCGGAGGCTGATGTCGGTTCGGTTCTCGTCAATGTCGAGGGTGTGGTCGAGCGGGCTGTCGAGGCTTGCGGGGGGCGCAGGCTGATCGTGCTGCCGCTGCTGTTCTCGGACGGCTTTTTCTTCGGGAAGCGGTTGAAACCGTTCCTGGCGGGGCCCCATCGTACGCTAGCGCCGCCGATGGCGATGTGGCGCGGCTTTGCGCCGTTGCTGGCGGACAATCTCGCGCTCCGCACGATAAGCCATGCGGCGGACCCGCGGGTGGTGCTGCTGGCGCATGGCTCGAAGCAAACCGGGCGATCGGCAGCGTGCGCGCGGATCGTCGCGCAACAGATGCAGGCTCGCTATGGCCGTATCGAGGTTGCCTTTCTCGAGGAGGCGCCGTTCGCGCAGGACGTGGTAGCTGCGGTTGAAGCGCCGTGGTCTGCGGTGGGTCTGTTCCTTGGAGATGGGATGCACGGCGGGACGGACTTCGACGTGCTGGTCTCGACGGCGCCGCGCCAGCCGGTGGCTGCTTTCACCGCGGGGGAACTACCGGGCCTCCCAGCACTTGTCGTTGCTGAGGCCAGAGCGCGGCTCGCGGCTTGATGAGGATCAAGCCCGCGTTGTCGTCGCCGGCCCAGATTTCGGTTCAGCAAGGGGGGGGGGGCGTGCAGGAGGCCTCCACGATGATGCGCACCGGTTTTCTTATGCTGGCGACAGTCGGCGTCTTGGGGCTTGCCGGGTGCAGTCCACCGGCCTCTGTGGAATCGCCGAAAGTGGAGACGCCAGTTGCGGCGCAGCCCGCGCAAGGCGGTCCAGCCGCGTATCGTGGGGCGGCTGTGGCGGGGCAGGTGTGCTCGCGCTGTCACGATGTCGGGATGGGAGCGCCGCCCGTGATGGAGATTGGGGCCCCCAAATTCCGTGAACTGGCCGCGCGGACCCAATCCACCCCTGAAAGCCTCGCTGCAGCCATGCGGGACTCGCACCCGGTCATGCCGGACTACATCTTTGGTGATGCAGAAATCTCGGACCTGGCGGAGTACATCCTCAGCCTCCGGGGGGATCCCGGCTGAGACGCGAGCGCGCGGTTCTGCGCAGTTGAATTTTCACGGTTTTGCGGGCAGATGGGCCAGATTACGGAGTCGCCGCCCATGCTTGCGAAAATCTACCGCCCCGCCCGCAACGCCATGCAGTCCGGCACGGCCAAGTCGCAGGACTGGCTGCTGGAATTCGACAGCGAGACGCCGCGCACGGTGGACCCGCTGATGGGCTGGATTTCCAACGCCGACACCAATACGCAGGTCCGGATGACGTTCGCCACGCGTGAGGAAGCGATCGCGTTTGCGCGCCGGCAGGGCATCCCCTTCCAGGTCACCGAGGCGCGGGAGGCCAGACGCGTGATCAAGGCCTATGCCGACAATTTCGCCGCCGGCCGCCGCAAGCCCTGGACGCATTGATTCCCCGGCGCCCTACCATCCGGCCGTGAACCCAACTAAGACGCGCAGGCTGCGCCTGATCCCGTAGCTCAACTGGATAGAGCACCCGCCTTCTAAGCGGGTGGTTGCAGGTTCAAGTCCTGCCGGGATCGCCAGCGGCCGCTGCTATTCTATCCTCAGCCGCGTTTGCCACAGGGCGGCGCTGACTGTGCAATCATCTCGACCGACAGGAGCAGCAAGTCGCGCTCGTTTGCTATGGTGACGCGGTAGACGTCGGATTTCCAGATCTGCTCCGGTTCCTTGCAAAGGACCTCCGCGATCAGCTTCACGGCGTGGCGCCTGGCGGCGTGCAGATCGTCAAGCTCGACGCCGGCTTCATCGCGGACTTCTACGTCGTGCATCAGGTGAAAGTGGAATCCCGGTAAGGTGGTGCTCGCTGGAAAAGGCAGCACGACGCCCATGGCCATCGGGGCTCGCTGTCGAACGCCAACGCGGCATCGCGGGTTCGGTTGCGTACAGAGATGCCAGCCCGACAGTTTACACCGCGGGCCCTGACGGGGGCGTCCGGAGGCCCTGCCTGACGTTCTGTAACCGAAACCGGTTTCACGCGTTATCGCGCAAGCCCCGAAGCAACTTACAGGAGCGCGCCATGGCCGATGCCGACCGTACGAACTCGCGTGATCATGACCCCAAACTTCACGCAGCTCATATTGCTGAGCAGCAGGCGCCGTCGTGGCTGGATGGGCTGCCACACAATTTCGACGGTTGGGGACCGAAGACTCCCGATGCGGACGCGCCCGATAACACGATGCATGCGGATTCCGAACTGACCTGGACCGGCGAAGTCGATGAGCTCGACCACTAGGTCTGGAGCTTTCAGCGTGCCGGACGGCGTCACCACTAAATCGCACAGTTCATTCAGGAAAGACGCCTGGCCGCGATTAGGCTGCTGCTGAAGGACCAGCGGGGTTGAGCCGCGGCGAGACGGTGCTGCTGCGGTTGCTGTAACGGGACGCGTAAGGCGTCAGTTCAGGATGTCGCCGCCGGGGCAGGACGTGGCTGCGCCGACGCCCGGGTTCATTCTTGCAGCCCATGCGCCCAGGCCATCACGCCACGAAGCTGCCTGCGGTGTTGAAATGGCGCCGCGCGCGATCTCGGTTCCGTCACGAACGAGTGCGACCTCCACAGTGGTCATTGAGTCGACCGCCTTCGCGAGCCTGGCGAAATCGGCGGCGCCCAATCTGGGCGCCTTGCCGTCGCCGTCGGTTTCCGCCGTATCGAGCCAGACGGAATACATGCCCGAGCTGACGGGAGCGGGCTCGAAGGGGCCAAAACTTGTCCCATCAATTGTCAGCTTCATCGTGATTGGTGCACCAGCAATCGTGGCGAAGTTGGCGCCTATGGCTCGGAAGCTGACGGCGCCGACCGCTGGCTTGCCCTTCCCGTCGCCGGGAATGAAGTAACTCACGCTGAACGAAACGTTTGAATAGGGATTCAGAAGATCCACCGCGTCCGTAGGGTATACGACTGCGCGAGCCGACACCCCGCTGCCGTAATCCAGCTGCGCTCTGGCTTCCGCGCCAACCACCTTGCCACGCGACTGGAAAAAGTACCTGCCCGATTCCGGTTTGCTTTCGTCGGCCAGCTGGAGCCGGCAACGGGCAAGCCAGTCGGAGCTCTGAGTGACTGCAGGCGAGGTTGGCGAAATCACCAGTGCTGTCAGCAACAGGACGAGCGCACGCGTTAGTCTCACGATTACAACTCCCCCGAACTCTGATCCGGCGAGGCTAATGCCAGCTCCCGGCTTGTCCAGTGCTGCGGGCGCCTGAGGTGCCGCAGTCAGCACTCACACATGTTGAGCGCCAGACCCGGCGGGCCTGCGGCATGGGCGGGTGATGAGCGGCGCCATGCCGTGCGTCGGGGCATGATCGACCTCTCACGGCGAATTGTGGCGGCGATGCCCAAGGCAAAGGCGTCGCGAAGGCCGCACTGCACGTTCAAACCGCACCTGTTGTTGCCAATGCACCACGCAGGCGACGGAAGGAAAAGCAGCTCGTTCAAATGTTGCAAGCGCTGGTTCAACTTCGAGATTCGTCTATGATCCTGACTCACGCGCCGGGGTGGATTGCAGAGCCCCCTCTTCAATTTCTTCTCCGCGGCGCCGACATTTGAGGAGACAGTTCCTCATCGCACCACTCAGGGTCGCGCCCGCCGCACCCGCTACGAGGCAGGGCGCGCTACTCCCGACAGGGTGCAGCTTACGAGGGACTGCACGGCTCGCACTGCGAGTTGCCGGCGAGCCCAGTACGTGCCTCTGGCGCCCGAGAGGGCAGAGATGGGAGCGATGATGTCGCGCGATCTGTTCGATAGCTACACCAAGGCCTTCGAGACCCGTCGTGAGACGGTGATGACGATCCAGGAGTATCTGGAGGGGTGCAGACAGGACCCGCTGATGTATGCAGGTCCACACGAGCGGCTGCTTGCCGCCATCGGCGAACCCGAGATGATCGACACGTCGCGGGACTCGCGGCTTGGACGCATTCACTCGAACCGCACCATCCGCGTCTATCCGCGCTTCTCCGAGTTCTACGGGATGGAGGAGACGATCGAGCGGATCGTGGCCTTCTTCCGGCAGGGCGCGCAGGGGCTCGAGGAACGCAAGCAGGTGCTTTACCTGCTCGGGCCCGTCGGCGGTGGCAAGTCGTCGCTGGCCGAGCGCATCAAGGCGCTGATCGAGGACCAGTACATCTATGTACTGAAGGCGGGGAATGATCTCTCGCCAGTTTTCGAGAGCCCGCTGGCGCTGTTTGATCCAGACACCCAGGCTGAGACGCTGTTCAAGGCCTACAACATACCGCGGCGGCGGCTCACCGGGCTGATGAGCCCGTGGGCGCTGAAGCGGCTGGACGAGTTCGGCGGCGACATCACGAAGTTCCGGGTCGCGAAGGTGAAGCCGTCGCGCCTTCGCCAGATCGGCGTCGCGAAGGTGGAGCCGGGTGACGAGAACAACCAGGACGTCTCCTCGCTCGTCGGCAAGATCGACATCCGAAAGCTGGAGATGCACTCCCAGAACGACCCGGATGCCTACTCCTATTCGGGCGGCCTCAACCGCGCGAACCAGGGCGTTCTCGAGTTCGTCGAGATGTTCAAGGCGCCGATCAAGATGCTGCACCCCCTGCTGACGGCGACGCAGGAGGGGAACTATGTCGGGTCCGAGAACATCGGGGCGATCCCGTTCACTGGTATCGTGATGGCGCACTCGAACGAGAGCGAGTGGCGCGCCTTCAAGAACAACAAGACCAACGAGGCCTTCATCGACCGTATCTACGTCATCAAGGTGCCGTATGCGCTGCGGGTGACGGAAGAGACGAAGATCTACGACAAGCTTGTGCGTGGGTCGGAGCTGGCGGAAGCGCCACTGGCGCCGGGCACGCTGGAGATGCTGGCGCGGTTCTCGGTGCTGTCGCGCCTAAAGCCCCACGAGAACTCCAACCTCTTCGCGAAAATGCGGGTGTATGACGGGGAAAGTCTCAAGGAGGTCGATCCCAGGGCCCGTACGCTGCAGGAGTACAAGGACGCGGCAGGAGTGGACGAGGGGATGGAGGGCATCTCCACCCGCTTCGCCTTCAAGGCGCTGTCGGCGACGTTCAACCACGACACGGAAGAGGTCGCAGCCGATCCGGTTCACCTGATGTACGTGCTGGAGCAGGCGATCAAGCGCGAGCAGTTCCCTGACGACACCGAGGGCGCATATCTGGAATTCATCAAGGCCGACCTGGCGCCGCGCTATGCGGAGTTCATCGGCCACGAAATCCAGAAGGCGTATCTGGAAAGCTATCACGACTACGGTCAGAACCTGTTCGACCGCTATGTCGACTATGCCGACGCGTGGATCGAGGATCAGGATTTCAAGGACCCCGACACGGGCCAGATGCTGGATCGCGAGCTGCTGAATCAGGAACTGTCGAAAATCGAGAAGCCGGCTGGAATTGCGAACCCGAAGGACTTCCGGAACGAAGTGGTGAAGTTCACGCTTCGCCAGCGCGCCAACAACAAGGGCCGCAATCCGAGCTGGACGTCGTACGAGAAGATCCGCGAAGTGATCGAGCGGCGGATGTTCAGCCAGGTGGAGGATCTGCTGCCAGTGATCTCGTTCGGGTCCAAGAAGGACTCGGAGAGCGAGAAGAAGCACGACGAGTTCGTGCAGCGGATGGTTGAGCGCGGGTACACCGAGCGGCAGGTGCGCAGGCTGGTCGAGTGGTACATGAGGGTCAAGCAGACCAGCTAGGGCCACAGCCAGGATCTGGGCATGAACATCATCGACAGACGTCGGGACCCGGGAGGCAAGTCGCTGGCGAACCGCCAGCGATTCATCAGGCGGGCGCGTGCGCTGGTAAGGCGTGCGGTGCGCGAGGCTTCGGGCAACCGGTCGATCAAGGATATCGACAAGGGCGGCGACATCGTGGTGCCGGCCGATGGCGTACGCGAACCGGTGCTGCGGCGGGGACGTCAGGGGGGCAAGCGTGAGTATGTACTGCCCGGCAACAAGAAGTATGTGCGCGGGGATGGCATCCAGCGGCCCGAGGACGAGGGCGGGGGTGGCGGCGCTTCCGCCGATGGCGAGGGCGAGGATGATTTCCGCTTTGCGCTGTCGGACGAGGAGTTCCTCGACCTGTTTCTGGAGGACCTCGAGCTTCCCGACCTTGCCAAGCGGCAGGTGCTGGGCGTGGAGGAGACGAAACCTGTGCGCGCAGGTTTTCGTTCGGCGGGACCACCATCCTCATTGTCAGTGTCGCGCACCATGCGAAACTCGCTGTCGCGGCGCACAGCGCTCGGCCGGCCGCGGCCGCAGGACATCGCCGCGATGGAAGCCGAGATCGCGCGGCTGGATGGTCTTGAAGGCCAGGAAGACAAGGCCACCGCCTTGCGCGCCGACCTGGAGCGCAAGCGCACGCGCATGCGCATGGTGCCGTTCATCGATCCGCTGGATGTGCGCTATCGGCGGTACGAACAGATTCCGCGGCCTGTCGCTCGCGCCGTGATGTTCTGCCTGATGGACGTGTCCGGCTCGATGGACGAGCACATGAAGGACCTCGCCAAGCGGTTCTACTCACTGCTCTACCTGTTCCTGAAGCGGCGCTACAAGCGCGTCGACGTTGTCTTCATTCGCCATACGCATGAAGCGAAGGAAGTGGACGAGGAGACATTCTTCCATGCGCGCGAGAGCGGCGGCACGGTGGTGTCGACGGCGCTGGAGGAGATGGCGCGTATCGTCCAGGACCGCTTCCCGGCCAACCAGTGGAACATCTATGCGGCGCAGGCGAGCGACGGCGACAACCTGCCGATGGACAACCTCAACACGATCAACCTGCTGAAGTCCGCCATCCTGCCGCTTTGCCAGTACTACGCCTATATCGAAGTCGGGCATGCGCGGGAGGATGGCGGCGGCGAGGCGTCTTCGCTGTGGCGCGCCTACGAGCCGGTGGTGGCGTCGGACGAGCGCATGGCGATGCGCAAGGTAAGCCATCGCCGCGATATCTATCCCGTCTTCCGCGAGCTCTTCGCGAAAGAGGGTGCAGGCGGGGCCGGGGCAGAGGCGGAGGCTTGAGATGAGCGACGACGCAGTCCTGACTCGCAAGAAGAAGTCGCGGCTTGTAACCAAGCCCGAACCCGCACCGTCCAGTCTGCTGTTCAACGGGCCCGACTGGAATTTCGAGACGCTGGGCCGGATCTTCGACGCCGTGCGTGAGATCGGCGAGGGCGAGCTTGGGCTCGACACCTATCGCACGCAGATCGAGGTGATCACGTCCGAGCAGATGCTGGATGCCTACTCCAGTGTCGGCATGCCGCTGTTCTACAAGCACTGGAGTTTCGGGAAGGACTTCGCCCGCAACCAGATGATGTACAACAAGGGCTATCAGGGCCTCGCGTACGAGATTGTCATCAATTCGGACCCCTGCATCTGCTACATAATGGAAGAGAATTCCGCGACGATGCAGACGCTGGTGCTGGCGCACGCCGCGATGGGGCACAACCACTTCTTCAAGAACAACTATGTGTTCCGGCAGTGGACGGATGCGAGCGGCATCGCGGACTACCTTTCGTTCGCCAAGGCCTACATCGCCAAGTGTGAGGAGCGCTATGGCGTTGAGGCCGTGGAGAGGTTGATCGATGCGGCGCATGCGCTGCAGAGCCACGGCATCCACCGCTATCCCGGCAAGCGCTCGATGGACCTCGCGACCGAAGAGCGGCGCGAGAAGGAGCGGAGGGCGCATGGCGAGTCGCTGTTCAACGATCTCTGGCGCACCGTGCCCCAGGCAAAGGGCAAGAAGCCGGCGACCAAGAAGAAGCTGGATGAGGAACGCCGCAAGGCCATCCTGAAACTGCCAGAGGAAAACATCCTCTACTTCCTCGAGAAGACCGCGCCGCGCCTGCAGGGCTGGCAGCGCGAGATCCTGCGCATCATCCGGCTGATCGCGCAGTATTTCTATCCGCAGCGCCAGACCAAGATGATGAACGAGGGCTGCGCGACGTGGACGCACCATCGCATCATGACGCGCCTGCATGAGAAGGGTCAGATCAGCGACGGATCGTATCTCGAATTCCTGCACTCCCACACCAGCGTGGTGATGCAGCCTGAGTTCGACGATCGCCGCTATTCCGGGATCAACCCTTACGCGCTCGGATTTGCCATGATGCAGGACATCGAACGCATCTCGCTGACGCCGACTGACGAGGACCGTTCGTGGTTCCCGGATATCGCTGGGAATGGCGAGGCCTACGAGACGCTGAAGATGGTATGGGCCAACTTCCGGGACGAGAGCGTCATCTCGCAGTATCTCTCGCCCCACCTGATCCGGAAGATGGGCCTGTTCCACATCGTTGACGACCACAACGAGGACGAGATGGAGGTCGCCGCCATCCATGACGAGCGTGGCTATCGCGAGGTGCGCAGGGCGCTCGCAAGGAAGTACGACGTCGCGCGCAGCGATCCGGATATCCAGGTGGTCGACGTCGACCTCGCCGGCGACAGGCGGCTGGAGCTGCGCCACAATGTGATGGACGGGGTGACGCTGGAAGAGAAGGACACTGACCGCGTTCTTCAGCATCTTGCCGACCTGTGGGGGTATGAGGTGCGGCTGGTGGAGGCGGACGATGAGACCGTCTATGCCGAACACAAGGCCGAGCCGATGAGGCCGTTCGCCTGACACGCGCAAACCGCGCACCGTGCACGCTTCTGTGACCCATGCCCCCGAGAGAAGGGCCGTTTGCCGCGCCACGAACCGGCTTTGCAGTCCGGGTTCCAAGGCGCTAGGTTGACGCAAAGGACCGGTCCCGCCGGGGTTGGGCGAGGGCACAAGGTCTACACGGGAGGAGAGCATGGCTTCGCGGGTCGCCCCATGGGCGTTTGCGGCCGTTTACGGCATTGTTGCAATCATCGCGATCTGGGGAGGCGTTGTGGCGCTTAACCCTCCGGCGCCACCGCCGTCGCCATTTGATCCGAACCCGCTGCCGCCACTGGTGAACTCCGGCATGTTCGCTGCGGCGATGTTCTACTTCGTCACTGCGATCGCGTTTGTGGGCGCTGCGGCGCATGCCGTGCTCATGATCCGCCGGAATGAGGCGCTGGCGCTGCAACTCGGGCTCAACAGCGCGTTTGCGGCCCTGCTGGGTGTGATTGCCGCCTACAACATCTGGTACGGCGGGATCCTTCTCTCGCTCGGCGGAGATTTCTACTTCCTGATGATCGGAATCGCGCTGGCGATGGTCGCGGCGTTGCTGATCCTTCGCAATTCGTTGTCGGCGACAGTGTTTGCAGTCATCACGATCGGCACGATCGTCTGGGCGTTCATGGAAACGGGGCTCGATTTCCTCGCCCTGCTGCCGCGCCTTGATGGCTGGATCGTGCTGGGACTCTGGTTCATCGCGCCGTGGTACCGCAATGCGATGAAGCAGGGCGAGAAGCAGCCCTTCTATGCAGGCGGTCGCTGGCCCGGCTTTGCCAGCCTGGCGGCGGCCCTGCTGCTCGCTGTTGCGGCTTTCCAGACCTACCCTGTCGCCGACGGCACGAAGAATGAGGTTGCCGCCGGGCCTGCCGTCACCGACTGGCGCCACTATGGCGGCGTACCGGGCGGCCAGCGATTCGCGCAGATCGACCAGATCAATGTCGGCAATGTCGCCAAGCTCGAGAAAGCCTGGGAATTCCGCACCGGCGTCGCATACGATTTCAAGCAGACGCCACAGATGGCCAACGGGCTCGTCTATATCTGCACGGCGGGCAACACGCTGATCGCGGTCGATTCCGATACCGGCGAAGAACGCTGGCGCCACGACACCAAGACGAATGTGCCCGGCGGTCTGGCAAACGGCTCGACCTTCGCCAAGACATGCCGCGGCGTTGGCTATCACGAGGCGCCCGCCACCTATGCAGGCGAATGCGCCAAGCGCATTGTCACCGGAACCGTGGACGCTCGCCTGATCGCTGTGGATGCGCTTACGGGTCGCCGGTGCGAGTCCTTCGGCTTTAGCGGCGAAGTGAACCTTGCGTCCGGCCTCGGCTACTCGCCGCTTGGCAACTTCATGGTTACGTCGACGCCGCTTGTTGCGGGCGACAAGATCGTGGTGGGCGGCTGGGTGACCGACAACCAGCAGATCGGTAATCCCTCCGGCGTGCTTCGCGCCTACGACGCCATCACGGGCCAATTCGCCTGGGCGTGGGATATGGGAAATCCGGGCTATCAGGGTCTGCCGGATGAGGGCGGCGAGTACACCCGCGGCACGCCGAACGTGTGGTCTAACACGGCTTATGATCCGGTGCTGAACCTGATCTACGCACCGACAGGCAACTCATCGCCGGATTATTTCGATGGCGATCTTCGCTCCAAGGAGGCGGAAGAGAATTCCGCAGCAGTCGTTGCCATCGACGCCGCAACGGGTCAGCGCCGCTGGGTTTACCAGACGGTTCACCGTGATATCTGGGACTGGGACGTGCCCTCTCAGCCTGTGCTGGTTGATATCCGCAAGAATGGCGAGGGCGAACTGATACCGGCCGTGGCGCAACCCACCAAGCGCGGCGAAATCTTCCTGCTCGACCGCCGCACGGGCGTGCCGATCTACGACACACCGGAAATGGCCGTGCCGCAGGGGCCAGCCGAAGGCGAATTCGTCACGGCGACACAACCCTTCTCGCCCCTGCCGCACTTCCGTGACGACCGGATCGAGAAGGACATGTGGGGACTGACCCCGCTCGACCTGCTGCACTGCCGGATCGAGTTCAAGAAGATGCGGTATGAAGGCCTCTTCACGCCGCCGATGCGCGGCGGCGGCGGCTATGGTCAGCCCGAGGACACCTGGGGCGGGACGTTCCAGTATCCGGGCAATGCCGGTGGCTTCAACTGGGGCTCCGTCTCGGTCGACGCCGACAATGGCCTGCTGATCGGGGCGCCGATGCTGATGGGCAACCGCATCGTGTTGCGGAGCCTCGAGGATCGCGCGGCGATGCAGAAGCTGAACGCTGAACGGCGTGCGGCGGCAGCGGCTGACGATCACGCCGGACCACCCGCGCCTGCCGCTGGCGGGCCGGGCGGACGCCAGCAAAGCCCGGAAGCCAAGGCGCATGCCGAACGCTTCAACCAGGACCGTGTGCTCTATCGTGGCGACACGACGCCGTTCATGTCGGAGTGGCGGTTGCCGCTGCCCTTCTTCAATGCACCGACGGACCTGCCTTGCTTCGAGCCGCCCTTCAGCCAGATCGGCGTCATGGATCTCAACACCAACAAGCTTTTGTGGAAGCGCGGCATCGGCTCGCTGAAGGACAGCGGCCCGTTCGGCATTCCGCTCGGACTGCCGACGCAGGTGGGCACGCCGGTGCAGGCCGGCAACATGACGACGCGTGGCGGGCTGATCTTCCATGGCGGCGCCATGGACGCCACCTTCCGCGCCTTTGACCTGCGCACGGGTGAGGTCAGATGGGAGGCGGCACTTCCCGCCAGCGCCCACGCCACGCCGATGAGCTATGTGGGCAGGAACGGCAAGCAGTACGTCGTAATCACTGTGCCCACCCCCGGCTGGCGCTATCCGCGCGTGTCAGCGGCCGACGCCGGTCCGCCTGATTCGCAGGGCGGCTATGTGATCGCCTACGCCCTGCCGGACGGGGCGCAGTAGGCGCCAGGCCAGGGACCAAAGCAAAAGGCCCGGAGCATCGCTCCGGGCCTTTTCGATTCTGTTCTTCCCGATTGGGAGGAAGGCTTACTTGATCTTGCCTTCCTTGAAGTCGACGTGCTTGCGCACGACCGGGTCGTACTTCTTCAGGACGAGCTTTTCGGTCTGCGTGCGGGGGTTCTTCTTGGTGACATAGAAGAAGCCCGTGTCGGCCGACGAGTTCAGGCGGATCTTGATGGTTGCTGGCTTGGCCATGGTCGGTCTCGGACTGGTCTGCAAATTCGGAAGCGTGCTTAGACAGGCGCGCGGCCATGAAGTCAAGCGGGGGCGGCAAATAGTTGAATTATTGGCGTTTTAGTATCAGCCGAGCCGCTCGCGGACATGGCCTTCCTGTGTCCAGTAGAGGTGGAAGGGCTTCAGTGTTTCCCGCTTCACCAGCCGGGCCTCGACCTCGGCGATCACGAAACGGGTCACGTTGGGCAGGTCCAGCTGGGCCACCTCCGGCAGGGTGAACCAGCGCAGGTCGGCCAGTTCCCGGCCGTCGATCGGCGGGCGGTCGTCGATCAGGGCGTCGGCGGCGTCGGCCATGAAGAAACGCGCGTCGAACCGCTTGTGGCGCATCGGCGGGGTGATCGCCCGGCCAAGGAAGCGGAAGTTGGCGAGGCAGGGCGCGGCGCCCTGCCCGAAATAATCGGCCCATGCGGCGGGCACATCGCCCAGGCCGCCGGCCGAGCGGCCGACGATGAGGCCTGTCTCTTCGAACACTTCGCGCACGGCCGTCAGCGGGAATGCGCGCGTCGCACGGGCGGCGCCGATCTTCACGATCGTGTCCTCGCCCTCCGCCAGCTCGGTGAGCGAGGGAACGATTGCGTCCTCGTCGTCCACGCGCCCGCCGGGGAATACGTACTTGTTCGGCATGAAGTCATGGCCTTCGGACCGGCAGCCCATCAGGATGCGCGGCCCGTCGGAGGTCTGGCGGTAGAGGATCAGCGTGGCCGCATCGCGCGGCGTTGCCGGATTCGCGACGAGGTTGGCGGGATCTTCACGAAGCAGGTCGTCTTCGCTGAGGCTCTTCGCTGCGGCGGCCTTTGCGGCTGCCACCTGCGCAGGATCATCATCGGGATCGAACGGCTTGGTCATGCATTTGAGTTGGACCCGTCCGGGGATTCAGTCAACGGCGGGGCGCCAGCGAGCCTAGCTGCCCTTGCGCTTCTTGTTCTTCCCATAGCTGGGTTTGCCCTTGCCGCCGCCTGGCTGGGTCGAATGACGGATGCCGGGCGGGCGGCCGCCGCCGTCGGTCGGGCGCTTGCGCGCCGGACCGGAGCGCTCGAAGCGTGCTTCCCGCTCGGGCATTTTGAGATCCTTGCGGCGCGCACGAGGCGGCGACTGCATGGAGAACAGCAGCCCGCCATTGACAGGCGTTGCCTCCATCAGCTTGACCTGCACATTCATGCCCATCTCGTAGCGCTGGCCGGATCGCTGGGCGACGAGCGCTGCGCTGCGATCATCGTGGACCCAGTACTCGTCGGACAGGCGCGAGGCGGGAATGAACCCGTCCGCGCCATTCTCCGCGAGGCGAACGAACAGGCCTGCGCGCGTGACGCCCGCAATGCGCGCATCGAAGATCGCGCCGACACGGTCCGCCATGTAGATGGCGAGATAACGGTCCGTCGCCTCGCGTTCGGCCGCCATCGAGCGGCGCTCCGTCATGGTGACGTGCTCGGCCATCTCTTCCAGCCGCACCGCGTCATTGTCCGACATGCCGTCCGGCCCAAGGCCAAGCGCACGGATGAGGGCGCGGTGGACGATGAGATCGGAGTAGCGGCGGATGGGCGAGGTGAAGTGGGCATACTTCAGGAGGTTGAGTCCAAAATGACCGAGATTCTCATGTGCGTAGCGGGCCTGCGCCTGCGTGCGCAGCACCATCTCGTTGACGAGGTGCTCGTTTTCGGACGAGCGCACTTCGGCCAGAAGCCGGTTGAAGCGATGACCCGTGATCGTCTCGCCACGCGTCCATTTCAGGCCGATGGTCGGCAGGAAGTTGGCGAGGGTGTTGACCTTCTCCTCGCTCGGTTCCTCGTGCACGCGGTAGACCAGCGGGGTGCGCTTGTCCTCGAGCGTTTCTGCGGCGCAGACGTTGGCCTGGATCATGAACTCCTCGATCAGGCGGTGCGCGTCGAAGCGTTCGCGCAGGCTGATCGAGACGATCTTGCCGTCCTCGCCGATGCGCACGCGGCGCTCCGGCAGGTCGAGGTCCAGCGGCGCGCGCTGGTCGCGGGCCTTGGAGACTGTGCGATAGGCTTCCCACAGCGGCTTGAGCACGGGCTCCAGCAGCGGCTGGGTCTTGTCGTCCGGATTGCCGTCAATCGCGTCCTGCGCCTGGCGGTAGGACAGCTTTGCGGCTGACCGCATCTTGCCGCGGATGAAGCGGTGCCTGGTCTTGTGGCCGCCGGAGTTGAAGAAGATCTCGACCGCGAACGTCTCGCGCAGTTCGCCTTCCTTCAGCGAGCATAGGTCTGCCGAAAGATGCTCGGGCAGCATGGGGGAGACGCGGTCGGGGAAGTAGGTCGAGTTGCCGCGCCGGTAGGCTTCACGATCCAGCGCCGTGCCTACGCGCACATAGGCGGCGACGTCGGCGATGGCCACGATGACCCGCCATCCGCCGTGGCCGTCGGCCTCGGCATAGACTGCGTCGTCGTGGTCGCGCGCGTCTTCCGGATCGATGGTGATCAGCGGGATGCGTGTCAGGTCCTCCCGCGGCGATTGCGCCGGCCTGGCCTTGTTGGCTTCCTCGACCACCGCTTCCGGGAATTCATCCGGCACGCCGTGGGTGTGCATGGCGATAATGGAGGCCGCGCGCGGATCATCCAGCCGGCCGATGACTTCAACGATGTTCGCCCGGCGCGGGCCATAGCCGCGGGCGGGGCGCGCCTGGATACGCACGATGTCGCCATCCTGCGCGTTGCGGGAGTCGCCCTTCTCGACGATGAACTCTGACTTCTCCTTGCGGGATGTCGGCTCGACCGTGCCGCCATAGCGGTTCGCGCGGTAGACGCCGAGCAGAGATGTTTCCGGCGCTGCGTCAACCTTCTTGATCGCCCGCGCTTTCCAGACGCCATCGCGCCCTTTCTCGATCTTGCAGAGCGCGCGCTCGCCGACGCCAAGCGCCAGCGGGATCCCGCCCTTGCGATGATTGGCGCCCGAGGGGCCCGCAAAAATGATGTCCGGTCCGAACGGACCGTCCTTGCCCATGGCGCGGCCGATCAGTTCGCCGTCACGGTCAATGCGCTCGAAACGCACTATACCGGTGGGCGGGGGCTGTTCAGCGGGCGAGAATGCACGCTTCGCCGTGCGCACGAGTGCGCCTTCGGCTTCCAGCTCGTTCAGGATACGGCGCAGTTCGGGCTTGTGCTCGGTCGCCACGTCCAGGCCGCGCGCGATGTCGCGCTTGGCGCCGTGGGTCGGGTTCTTTGCGAGATAGTCGAGGACGATCTCGCGCGTGGGCGGACCCTCAGCTGGCGGAGTCCTTGGGGGTCGAGGCGCCCGGCTCATGCTTCCGCTTTTGTCGCCTTCGCGCTTTTTGCTTTTGCCGGGGCCTTTTTGGCCGCGGGCTTCCTGGTCGTCGTTGATTTCGTTTCTCCAGTGGATTTTGCGGCAGCCTTCTTGGCTGGCGCCTTGGCCGCGGCCTTCTTCGCGGGCCTCTTGCCCTTCATCTTGGTCGAAGGGGCTGCGGCTGCGCGGGCGTCGACCAGTTCAATGGCTTGTTCAAGCGTGATCGAGACCGGGTCTGCGCCGCGCGGGATGTTCGCGTTGATCGTCCCGTGCTTCAGATAGGGGCCGTAACGGCCGTTGAAAAGGTTGATGGGCTCGCCATCGGGGTGA
>Ga0315902_10006772_pt1 | contig 15790 bp, 13 predicted proteins | sample LakEriMetagenome_9_FD_203523 | JGI IMG/M metagenome (GOLD analysis project Ga0315902, IMG submission 203523) | Freshwater fungal communities from buoy surface, Lake Erie, Ohio, United States - Buoy 12 MA117 | ecosystem: Environmental > Aquatic > Freshwater > Lake > Lake biofilm | place: USA...
TTAGATACTCCCTAGTTGATAGCTATCCAGATCAATATGAAGAGATCAACCACAGCGTAGTAGGGATAAAACTAGTAATACTTATTATTATCTTGGTTTTAGGCTACTTAAATGCAAAGAAGCAAGTGTTTCCAAAGAGAGCCTGGCTAGCAATGGTGGCGCTATCGGTTAGCAATATAGCTATAGCGGTGGTTTGGTAGGCAAATAAATCTGAAGCATAAGTCGCTGACCAATATCTATATCTTAGTGTTAAACAGGGGCCAAGAATGGAGATAGTAATTTCTAGTGCGAGATTGTGGCATTAAGTTAGATGCAGGTGAAGCTAGTAACGGATAATCTTTAAACCAAACACTTTAGAAATTAAAGATTTGAGAAGCGTTCAAAAAATGCTTTTAGTTTCTCAATTACTAGAGATTTCTGAATACTGTGCTCGTATCCTGGACTGAACATATTCTTCGCTGGAAGAAGTTTTATAACAGCAGTACCCGTTGTTTGTAATTCACCATTAGCAAATGCTTTTAGAACAAAATCATGAGTCGCCGTCGCATTTAGATCCTCTTCCTTAATAATTACTTCTAACTCAACCTTCTTCTGTTCATCTATAAAGTCACGCCAGTGACTCTCGATGTCAGTATTATTGTTTATAGAATCAACAAATCGCTCAATTAGATCCTTCTTGCTTCTAAGAGTAAAGTTAGAAAGAATTGTCTTACTGATCTTGGACTTAATTTCCTTATTTTCATCAGCCGAAGCGCCTTGTAAACTTTTGACCAATATAAGGATGTAATCAACGTTTATCTCAACCTGCTTCACTAGCTCTATTTCAAATACTAGGTCATCGATAATTGACTCTTTATCTGCGTTCTCTAACTCTCTGAATCTTTGATGTAAGAGTAAATAAGTGCTTTGATAATCTTGATAATCCCCTGGGTTAATGATTTCGTTACCCAAGAAATCATCGAATGAGAGAAGGATATTTCTGAGTCTTAATATCTTGTTGTAGAGATTGATAAAATCTCTTTGTTCCTTCTCTGATACCGGTAATTGACCTGGAGTAAAGCTTCCCATAAGTTCTTTAACCAGTGGTGTGTACTCGTCGTAATACTCTCTATATGGCTTGAGTAAGACAATTCCCCCGGCATCTTTATTTCCAAAGAGGGAGATTGAGTCATTGGTCGCCTGCTCGAGATCGCGGAAGCAGACAATATTTCCATAAGTTTTAACAGAGTTTAAGATTCGATTTGTGCGAGAAAAAGCTTGTAGTAAGCCGTGAAGACGTAGGTTCTTATCTACCCAAAGAGTATTTAGAGTGGTCGCATCAAATCCAGTAAGGAACATATTTACTACAATTACTAAGTCAATCTCTCTATTTTTAAGCCTTCCCGCCAAATCTTTGTAGTAGGACTGAAAACTCTCAGCAGATGTATTCCAATTTGTAGCAAAGATTTGGTTGTAATCCTTGATTGCTGCTTCTAAGAAATCTCTAGAAGAAGCATCTAAGTTGTCTGCCTCAAACTCTTCCTCTGGTAGTAGTCCATCTGGCTCATCTTCATTTTGAGCATAGCTGTAGATTATTCCAATTTTGAGTTTTGTCTCATCTGGTATTTCGCTCTGTAATGTCTTAAATGCCAAGTAGTAACGTTTAGCTGCCTCAATTGATGCAGTAGCCATAAGAGAGTTGAACCCAGCAACTCGCCTATTTATTAATTTATAAGTCTCATTCCTGCGAGTTTTCTGACTGAAATGTTCCAGAATATATGTGGCAATTTTATTAATGCGCTCAGGTGCTAACAGGGCCTTTTCAGTATCAATCGCACTTACTTCCATATCAACTAAATGATCTGGTAGTTTGATTGTATTTACATAATCAACCCTAAAAGGTAATACATTCTTATCGGTAATGGCATCAACTATTGTATAAGTGTGCAGTTTTACACCGAAAGCCTGTTCGGTGGTTCTTAGTTGGGGGTTATTCCCACTAGATGAGTTTGAGGCAAAAATAGGGGTTCCAGTGAACCCAAATAGATTGTAATTTGAGAAAGCTTTCTTTATGGCTGTGTGCATTTCACCGAACTGGGATCGGTGGCACTCATCAAATATAAGTACAACTCTTTTACTATGAATTAAATGTTTCGGATTTTGAGCGATAAATTTACTAAGTTTTTGAATGGTGGTAACAATTATTTTTGCATTTGGGTCTTCCAACTGCTTTTTCAAAATATTGGTAGATACGTTTGAATTTGCTGAACCCTTTTCAAAACGGTCATATTCCTTCATTGTTTGATAGTCAAGGTCTTTGCGATCAACCACAAAGAGAACCTTCTCTATTGACGGGATTTTGCAGGCTAACTGAGCAGTTTTAAAGCTAGTAAGTGTTTTACCTGATCCTGTGGTGTGCCAAACATATCCGCCAGCTTCAATACTCCCTAAAGCTTTTTGGTTCTCGCTGATTACAATTTTTTGCAGTACTCGCTCAGTTGCAACAATCTGATAGGGGCGAAGCACTAAAAGCATTTGATCGGTTGTGAAGACGCAGTACTTGGTAAGGATATTAAGCAGGCTGTGCTTGGCAAAAAAAGTTCTACCGAACGCAATTAAGTCATAAATTGGTTTGTTATTTGCATCAGCCCACCAGCTAGTGAATTCATAACTATTTGAAGTCTTCTTAATTCTTGTTGAACCGCCAGCCTCGGCTATGTGCTGATTTCTAACAGTATTGCTGTAGTACTTAGTGAAAGTCCCATTACTGATAACAAAGATCTGAATATATTCATACAACCCAGATCCAGCCCAGAAACTATCTCTCTGGTATCTACTTATCTGATTAAAGGCCTCTCGAATATCTACTCCGCGTCTCTTGAGCTCAATATGGACAAGAGGAAGACCATTTACTAAAACAGTAACGTCATAGCGATTCTTTCGATCACCCTCAACTTCATATTGATTTAGCACTTGTACTGAGTTGTTATGAATGTACTGCTTATCAATTAAGTAGACATTTTTACTATCGCCATTATCGCGTTTAAGTACCCGGATGTGATCTTCTTGGAATCTCTTTGTCTTCTCGACTATTCCATCTTTCTCGCCAGCAATACTTTCGATGAAAAACTCATCCCACTCTGAATCTGAAAAAGTGATTTTGTTAAGTTTCTCAATCTGAACTCTTAAATTAGCAACTAACTCTTCCTCGCTACTAATACGCAGATACTCATACGCCTGCTCTTGAAGCAGATCAACAAACGCCTGTTCAAGTTCAGCCTCGCTCTCGTATGCCTTAGTTTTACGCGAAGTTGCCTCATACTCAGATACAACAGTGTTCTCTGAGGTGATGGCGATAGGTTCAAATTTTTGAATACTCACGCCACATCCAACTCTTTGAAGGTAAGGAGTTTGTTGCGGTAGTACTCGTATTGTTGGCGACGGGCTTTTATTTCAGCAGGGAGACCAATCGTTACGTCATTTAATAAAGAATCGAACTTATCCAGAATCTCAACGATTTCCAGTTGGCGCTTGAAGGTGGGTATTTCTAGTTGGATATCACCCATAGTGCCTGCCATAATTTTTGGGTTACCCATCCCAGGGCTCACATGCTTTGGTGCTTCTATTTTGAGTAAATAATAAAGATAGCGTGCCGAGATAATAGATGGGTCTAATACTTGAAGTAATCCACAAACGTTGGTGATCGTAAAATTCTCATTTTGATGATAGAAAATTGATCCTGCGTTTGCGCCATCTGTGGTCCACGTCAAGGATTCAAAGTTATAGGCGAAGGTATCAATGTACCCAAAAATGCCATTGTTGAGAGTTTGCGAGGAGTAAACAGGGTATTCCCCCGGATGATCTCGCAGATAGTCTTTTGAGATTACAGTTCCTCGAGAAATCCCACAGATATCTCTAACCTTTAATCGCTTCGACTCTCCCTTTTTAAAAATAAATAAACTCTCAGAGAAATGTGAATACTGCACCTTCCTTGCTTCTAGCTCTGCTTCTAGCTCTGCTTCTAGCTCGGTAAACTTATCAAGAATCGTAACGATTTCCTTTTGGATTTCTAGTGGTGGGCGTGGAATCAAAAATTTCAATAAAGGCCCCAAATTCAATGCTGGGATTGAGCCAGTGTTTTTTAAAGCTCGCAAATCTTCCTCATGATTCTTTAAATAATAATAGAGAAATTTATTATCTAATTCCTTACTATTTGCTTGCACAACATGACAACTATTTCCAGCCCAAAATTTTGTAGGTACCCAGTTAACAAATCCGATGCTTCCACGCCCTGAAATTGCAATTGACTTTGCAGGTGAATTAAATTCATCGTAGAACCCTGTAGGTTCCGCTCCTCCGTTGTAAACTGGAAACTCAAAACTAAGATCCTGTTTTGTCTTTTTTATAAACCCACCAGAAAATGTGGTGCAGAGATCTGATATTGGCAATCTAATTACACCCTCAGGGCACATCTTGGCAAGCAAGTCATCAATATTGCTCATTTAGATTTACCCTCTAAGTCAGCAACAATTGCGTCAATTTTTGTACGAAGTTCTGATTGGCGAGCAACTATTTCTTTTATTGATTTGTTTAACACTTTTATATCGACAACCTCGCGGGTGTCTTCCGCTTTAACATAATTAGTGACAGAGAGTGAGTAGTCATTTTTCTTAATCTCTTCATGGGTTACAAATCGAGAGAAGTAATCTTCATCATTTTGGTCGGTATAAGTTGCAAGGATTTTCTGGATATCTTCTGGGCGTAGTTTGTTCTTATTGCCAGAGCGTGCAAATTGCCTTTCAGCATTAACAAATAAAACTTTATTATCTTTCTTAGATTTCTTTAATACCAAAATACAGGTTTGGATTCCTGTACCAAAGAATAGATCTGGCGGGAGTTGGATCACGCAATCCACAAAGTTGTTATCTACTAAGTACTGGCGAATTTTTTGTTCTGCGCCACTTCGATACATAACTCCGGGAAATTCAACAATAGCTGCGGTTCCATTAGTGGCAAGGTGGTGCAGGATATGCATTGTAAAAGCTAGGTCTGCCTTGCTTTTTGGTGCTAAAACACCAGCGGGTGAGAATCTTAAATCATCGATTAGAAGTGAGTTTGAATCCCCCTCCCAATTAATTGAGTAAGGAGGATTGGAAACAATAGCTTCAAAAGGTTGGTCATCCCAGTGAACAGGATCAGTGAGGGTATCTCCGTGAGCGATATCAAATTTTTCATAATTAATGTCGTGAAGGAACATATTGATTCGGCAAAGGTTGTAGGTCGTAATGTTGATTTCTTGGCCATAAAAACCGTTCTCAACTTTATCTTTACCAAGCACTTTGGCGTATTGCAAAAGTAGTGATCCAGAGCCACATGCAGGGTCGTAAACCTTGTTAACCTTCTTTTTACCAACCAAAGTGATTCGGGCAAGAAGTTCAGAGACTTCTTGTGGGGTAAAGAACTCTCCACCAGACTTACCAGCGCTAGAGGCATACATTGTCATGAGGTATTCGTATGCGTCGCCGAAGGCATCAATTGTGTTATCTGAATAGTTACCCAGTGCAAGTTGGCCTATTGAATCGAGAAGCTTTGTTAGTAATTCATTTCTCTTGATAACCGTTGCACCAATTTTGTTGCTATTCACATCTAGGTCATCAAATAACCCCTTGATGTCTAACTCGCTTGGAGATCCAACAGCAGAGCCTTCAATATTTCTAAAAATCTTGGCAATTGTCTCATTTAGATTTGGATCATTCTTAGCTTTGGCTTGAACATTTACGAAGAGTTCACTTGGGAGGATGAAAAATCCTTTTTCAAGCACTGTCTCTTTGCGTCCGAACTCAGCTTCCTTATCGGTGATCTTGGCATAGTCGAAGTCCTTGACTCCCGCCTTTTTCTGGTGTTGATTTAGGTAATTGGCAAGATTTTCAGAGATGAAGCGATAGAAAAGAAACCCAAGGACATACTGCTTAAAGTCCCATCCATCAACAGATCCTCGAAGATCGTTTGCAATCTTCCAGATCGTTTTATGAAGTTCGCCCTTTTCATCATTTGCCATGCCAGTATGCCCCTATTCCAGACCTCAGAATTCAGACCAGCGGATCTAAGCGATTACTAATCACTTGAAGTATCGGTCAGTTTTCTCACATAGCCAAGATTACGTTGTACACCTGACATTTAACAGCCAATTGAACCTAGGAGGTGGAACAACTCTGATTCATAAGAGCTAATTTGGGAGATCTAAATGATAAATCGGTTTAAGTGGCATCAAAGCGCGGCTAGCCTGAGGCAACTTCTCGTAGTATCTAGTCCAGAGAGAAAACAAGCCTTTAACGTCTATTAGGGTTAAACGCTTATTTTCAGACTCCCTTGCAGCTCTTTCAGCATCAGGTGAAAATCCACCAGTACAGATATAAAGTCCAATGTCATTATTTGATAAAACACCCAGAAAAGAACGCACAGACTCTGCCCCAGCTTTATCTGCACGCCGTTTGACTTGCACCTTAATACGATTTCCAGTTGCCCCTAGAGGATCTTGGAATGCAATTATGTCCATTCCCCCATCTTTACCAGGGGGTGCGATCCAAGAGACGTGATAATCCATTCCTTCCAGAAGTGCACCAATGAGGTTTTGGAATTGGTACGGATCCATTCTTCCTAGGTACTGGGAGATAATCTCCATTGCATTATCTTCAGCCTCTTCGGTTGAAACCACCATCTCAATTTCACGATTTTCAATAGAGTCTTCTTCATCTTCTGGCTGGTTACTGCGCCATTCATTATAAAGAAGACCAGATTCTCTTTGTATCTCATCAGAGGTTTTGTAGGTTATGAGAGCGTCCTTGCCTTCCTGAGTGATTGACCAAAATCCTTTATCTTTAATCAACCAACCTGCTTTAACCAATGCGATCGTTGAGAATCGAATGATGTATGGACGCCGACGTTGGCCTGAGCTTTCGTACGAGTCATTTTCAAACTCATTTGCAGGCATGATCTTGTCCAGTTCTGCGAACAATACTTTCCAGTGGAGCCCTTCTGGATGATCTCGCAAAATGGACAGGACATTTCTCTTGTATTGACCCCAACGTTCTTTACCAATTTGAGCCATGGCACAAGTCTGTCTGGTTAAGATCATTCTTGCAATAAGCATTCATTTACAACCCCACCCTTAAGTAACTGCACTATCCCCTCCCCTATCCGCTCACTTGCCTGCGTGATGATGGAGATCCAGGCAGTGGCCTAAAACTAGAAGTTAGTTTTAAATCTATAGCTAAATCAGAACCTAGTTGTGCAGTTCAACCAGTCCATTAAGCGACGCTCGTCTTGATTGTATTCGAGTTCACCGTCATTGAAGTAGTTTGCAAATCCACGCTCTTTTTCATCTTCAATTGCAACCAAGGTTTTCATATACCAATAACAGGCTTTTTCTGCATCGATACCATCATCATTTTCAGATGTCTTGCTGAACATAGGGGACAGCAAATAGTAGGCCCAGGAATCTTTCATTGCAGGAATGTAACCTGTCTCTGCTGATCTCAACTTCCACTCAGCGATTTTTTGTGAAAATTCAAACCTATCCTTGTTCATTGCATAAGTTCCATTAAGATGGCGATAGTAGTTGGCTAGAACAAACATGGCGGCACCATCCCCAGACCTGGCTCCTTTGTCAGCCCAAACTAAAGCTGTTTCCCATAATTCTTGCTTCTCATAAAGCAATGCTAATTCACCCATGCAATATGGAACGCCTTCGTTTGCACAATTTAGGAGGTATTTCTCTTCATTCTTTTTGTCTCGACTTACAAGATAGAGTGATGACAGCCACTTCTCTCGGAAATTAGGAATTTTGAGGAGATCTGGTTCCCAGATTACATCTCGAGGATTTAATTTAATGCTTTCTGCTATCTGAATTGCTCTTTCTCCTTGACCAGCCCTGCTCAGACTTACCGAGTAAAAGAGGCTACTTAAAGTGCTTCCTGCTTCATGCCCCTTTCTTTGCCATTCAGTCCTGAGCGATTTTTCGCTATCGCTGGAATAACTCCTGCTCAAAAAGAAGGCAGCTGGGGTGAATCCGTTATCAAAAGCATTGATCCATACTTGTCTCGCAGTAGCCAAGTCTGTTGAGTCGACATAAAACAGACTATTGCAAATTTCACTTTCTTCACGACAATCTTGAAGAATACTTGAAGCTTCCAACTTTAGATTCTTTGCTCGATATGCAAGAGCTAAGTACGGCGCCGCGGCACTCGTTCCATTTTCATAGTCTTCGAGACAAGATCTTATAGCGTTATCAAATGAACCAAGTTCCATGAATCTAATGCAGTCCGAAATCTGCCTATCTTTGAAGGCTTTTACAGATTGATCGAGTGTCCCGGTTGCAAACCCAATACTAACCAGGACGATAGACAGCAATACGCTAATCAATTTTCTTACAAGTCGTTTTCTTCCATATAAGGAGCTTCGGCCTTTAAGTTTCTTATCCCCATACCGAAGGTAGCTGCGCAATACTGAGTAATCGATCTGAGGCTCTTTTATATCGCTACGATTTAGGTTGTCTAAAGTGCGCAGCAAGTCTTCAGAGCTGATTCTGTCGGTTAATTTCTTATAGAGCATGGGCTTAATAAGTTTTGCTTGAATGTATGTCAGGCCATTCAGATTGGGACGTGAATACAAAACTCTATTTTCCCAATCTCTAGAATTTTGAATATCTGGAACATCTGTCGACAGATCATTAGAAGAATATTCGAAGGGAAATTGTCCTGTACCGCCGTATACAAGTGTTGAACCTAATGAAAAGATGTCCATTCTAGGCTCTAACATTTCTCCGAGATGCTCCGGAGACATTGTGGGTTTTGTAGCGCCTAATTCACTTATAATATTTGACTCAGTATCCAAGAATTGAGCAAGGCCAAAATCAATGATGTATGGTTTTTCGTCTCTAATTAAAATATTACCTGGGCTTATATCTCTATGAACGATTCCATTTTTATGAATAATGTTAAGAAGCGAGGCCAGTTCATTTACCAAATTGAGCCAACTTACCCCTTTGAAAAGTCTACCTTCATTAACTATCTCTTCGAGGGTCTGTCCCTCTACATATTCAGTTCCAATCCAAGGACTATTCGCATTCGAAAAATCATAATCGATTAATTTTGGAATTCTAGGATGGTCCAGCTTTTGCAATACAGCAACTTCTTGTCCCCATCTATGCCAATCATCAGCACTTCCACCTTCTTGGATACTTAGGAGTTTTATTACAATTTTTTGGGATTCATTTGTAGCTAGAAATACATTTTTTTCAGGATTAAGAGATAGTCGACCCAACACTTTCCATTGGGCATCGCCAATTACATGTGGGTCGTCTGAATTTAAGGCATAAATCGCCATTCGTGAATGATACTCAGTGAATGCGCTCGGTAACCTATTTCTTTTGAATCAAGCGCAAAACAGTGGCTATTTCTTCTATATCGCCTTTAATTATTCCAGGAACTTCGATCAATAGAGAACTTTCTCCAACTCGATGTTTTGCCTTACCGTCTACTCTTTTGCCAGCGAGTTGAGCTCTCAACGAATTCAATACTTGGTCGATACTTTCATCCATAATCTTATTTGAGTATGAGATTGTCACTGCACGATTATCAATGAAATGTTCCAATTCTTGATTATGTTCTTCAATTATATTTTTATTTTCTGTTGCTAAAAACTGTAAGTATCTTGCCCGGCTGCCTTCTTTAACATTTGATTCAATTAGGTTTCTTATTGAATTTAAAGACGGAGTGTGGGAATTATAGGGCCTAATTGCCTCTAGGATTGATGTTGAAACTACAGGAACTTCTCTCTTGTTTATTATAACGAACTCAGAGACGAAATCACCAATTCGTTTCTCATATGTATCTATTGACTTTGTGCTGACAAAACCTTTTTTACGTTTTGCAGAAATTAGATCTCCTGAATCGGTAGAATTTGAAGAAATACTTTTGGAGAGCTCTTCGCTGCGGTATTCACTCACTTGTCGGTAAAATATGATGCTCTCATCGATCCATTTGGAGAATTCTTCATAATCTGCAACCTTTTTGTTTAGGAGCCTCTTTCGATTCTCCTCCAATTCACGAAAACGTACTTTTTTTTGATCAGATTCGGTTATCAAGGTATCTTTAATTAGGTCGCCAAAAATTGATGTTATTGAATTTATGGTAGTTCGTATTGAATCTATTGTTGACTTACGACCAGAAATCAGGGCTTCGATTTCGCAGCAGAGTTGAACAAGCTCGTCGCCAGACAGATCAGGAGAGATTTTCCTAACTCTGGACGGAAGGTTTTCGGCCGAATATGCACCCCCCGCGAGCGCAGCTGCATAGATATATTCGATTTGAGTCATGCTGATTTTTCTAGAGAGCTGACTCTCAAGGTACTTTTCAAGGTCAGCCACGCACGAAGTCTCTAAAACCTTTCGTGCGGAAGATCCAACTTGTTTGGCACATGAAACAAGCTCTTCTGCGAGTTCCTGGCCTTTTAAGGGCCCTGATCGAGCAAAGTTGAGTTGGAGAGCTTCTGCTGGAATTTTCATATCAGAAGATTAGCCCTGATAGACAATATAGGCAATTCCTATCAGAACGACACTCCGGCGTTTAAACCCCATTTTGAGCGTAATTTGAAAATCTTTAGTACCAATACTTGACATCTATCAGAATCTATCAGTATGTTATCCCTATGGATCTCACAAGGAGATCTACTAAACGAAAGGAAAACAGCTAAAAATGAAAGAAAATCAAGGAAAAGAAGGGGGGTCTCAACTTCCTTCCCGTAGGCCAGGGCCCAGATTCTTCAAGGCCCTGGCTGCCATTGCCTTGGCAAGTGCAACGGCATTGACCTCTACTGGGTGCGCTCCTGTGACGAGCGCAGTCGAAGGGATCTTTGTTGACGAAGGTTTCCCAACCCTTCCCACCCCAGAGATCGCCACTTATGTAGTCGATCTATCTGGCTCAACCTATCCAATTCAGCAGCTCAAGGCTCTCGGCTCTGGGATTGAGGAATTTGTCTCTGGCTCCTCTTTAGGTGATCCTTTTAAATCACCAAAGCTTGCACCAAAGAGCTTGAGCATCCAATTCATTACGCAGAACTCGGCTAACGCAGGTCGAATATCTCTCGTCTCGGCAACTACGGGATTAGAGCTATATGACTGGATGGTTGGCAAAACTCCGAATCTTGATCAAGCCAAGCCCCTTTGGGAAGGCTTTATGAACGCCAGGAGTAATCTGGCATTTAAGCAAGTTGATGATTTGGAAACTTGTCAGCAAGAAGCAATTGAAATCTTTGGCCAACAAGGCCTAACTAAGGCAGTTCTTGCTCAACCGGCCAAACTTATTTGTTCTGATATCTATAAAACTCAAACCGCACTAGAGCAATTAACAGAGTTTGTCTCAAACCCTGACGTCCCCCTTGGTTCTGATGTCTATGGGGCAATTGGTCTGGCTGTATCAAATCTTAAGCGAGCAGAGATGCAATACCCAATGTCTCAAAAAACTCTGGTTATTGCCTCTGATTTGATTGATCAATCACCAGAACGAGCATTTACACAAATGATTAAAGCAAGTTCAAGCAGCGATGATCTCTGCTCTCAAGCAAAGCAAGATGTAATTGATGAATATGGAAAGACACTTCCCTTTCAAGATCTCTTCGTAGTTCTTGTTGGCCAGGGTAATTCCAAAGCAAATGTTGAAATCTTAAACAAGGTCCGTAAGTACTGGACCTGCTACTTCCAATCTGCAGGCGCAGAGGTAATACAAACAACCGATCTAAACAACTACTAGAACAAGGAGAAAAACATGAATAACAACAAGTATAAGTTCAAAAAAGTGCTGAAAAAAGCCACTAAAGCTGGCCGGCGCGATGGAAAGAATGAAGTACCAAAAAATGACTCAACTAAAGGCTCCACTCAATACCTGACTCTGCTCCATAGAGGCTATGTGGGGCTCCAGGCGTTAAATCTTCTCTCCTTCAAATCGAAGGTGAGTCAGATGGAGAGCGCGAAAAACTCTGCCCAGCAGGGCGTAATAACAGCTACCTCGAATCTTGATTTGTCCGAGAGACGCTTTATTGACGCTGAGTCAAATGTAAAAAAAGTAGAGCAGGAGATCAATGGCGAGAGCCAAGATATGCCTTCATCGCTTCCAGCAAAGAGAAGGAACCTAGGCACAATCCCCTATTCGATAATCCTATTTATCTGCACTATTGCAGAATTAATTGTAACTATCCCAGCCCTCCAATTTTTAATGGGAGAGAAGAGACAGTTTGCAACGCTACTTGCATTTGCTCTAGGAACTGCAACCTTCTTCGGAGCTCATTTCCTTGGGACTACCTTAAAGAAGAGGCAAGATCGATCTCTGCCACAACCAACAACCGACATCGTTCTTGTGACAATTATGACCTCAATTGTCTTTTTTGCTATCACAGTTCTTGCCTATGTCCGAGCCAACCAGACTCTTCCATTTGCATCAAACTTTGTTGAGCTACCTGATCAATGGAAACTTGAAGCTTTATGGTTTATTTGGACAGTATGGCAAATTACTTTCTTCTGTATTGCAACAGTTGCATCATTCAAACATCACTCTGAGGCAGTTGGTAGATTAAACCGTGCTAAACAAATCCGCTTCTTCAGAAGAAGACAACTAGAGAGAGCAAAGAGTCAATTCTCTCGTAGTAAGGCTGAATTAGATGGGCTTGAAATTGACTGGATCCCAAGTCTGAATCAAGAGATTGAAGAGTTAAATCAACGCGAAAAACTTCTTGAGGCTCATTACCGCCAGGCTTGTGCTCTTTACGTTGACTCCAATATTCATGCCAGACGTCAATCAATAAAGGGTGATCATCCAGCCTTTGAAGCTCCCGAATTCAAGCTTACGGAGCTCAGTTTTTTAGAAGTAGCTCCTAGCGAAATTTCCGGCACCTGGGATATCTCAGCGCTTGAAACCGTGGGGGGCAAAAGTAAATGAAATCTTTCGTGCGGTCGGTTATGACAGTGGTGCTAGTGGTTGCACCACTGTCAGCACCTCAGGCCCTAGGTCAAACTCGGGTGGAGGTAGTAAAGATTTATGACGGAGATACAGTTACCTTAAAAGATGGGACTAGGGTGAGATTAGTCCAAATTGATGCCCCCGAAATCTCTGGTGGTGAATGTTTTGCTAAACAATCTAGAGAGATTTTAACCTCCTTAATCAAGTCCAAGAACATAACATTGACTTTTGACCCAAAGTTAGACCAAGTGGATCGTTACGGACGAAAGCTTGGTTATCTGTTTGCTGGCAAGATCAACTTAAATCTAAAACTGGTTGAGTTGGGAGCTGCAACGCCCTATTTCTACGGTGGTGATAAAGGTAAATACGCGACTTCGCTTTCTAAACTGACTAGACAAGCACAGAGTCAATCTCGAGGTCTATGGAAAGAGTGTCCAGCCACGAAACTAAATGAATACTCTGCGTTGCAAACTGTAACTCGTACTGTAAGTAGTGATTCAACAGGCTGTGATCCAAACTATTCAGGATGCGTTCCACTCAGTACTCAAGATCTAGATTGTCCTGATATTCGAAATCTTGGACTAGCTCCAGTGAGAATTATTGGAGCCGATGTTCATCGGCTTGATCACGATGGGGATGGTTACGGTTGTGAGTGATCATAGAGACTGCGATGAGTACTTTGCTGTGATGCATCAAGCTCTGTCGACTGTAATGGAACGGGTTTATGGAGACATCGAAGCTCACGATCAAACCTTTATTAAATCTAGACACATTCAGCCTTGGAATGAGAATTTAGCTGAGCTGGCAGAAGGAAGATGGATTGACACCATTTTTGCAATCTCAGCTCTTATGACTATCTCTACCCAGCTTTCTTATGCCAGATCCACTAACTCGCTCTGTAGTGAACATGGAGTTCCCTTTCTCAAATTGGCAGAAGCAGCAAGCTCAAATATCGCTGCCAACCTTGTAAGGGACGCCCAAGTGCATCTCGATAGCATTTGGATAAAAGCTTTAAATGACAAATCTAGAGAATCTCAGTATGAGGGACTTTTCAGAAACGAGGAAAAGGAGAGATCGAGTGTTGTGCTCAACTCAGGGAGAGAAAAGGAAAAAGATCTCACAGGTACTGCCTATAGATCCATGACGAAAAAGACCAACAACTCAAAACCCTCAGAACTGATAACAAGAAATCAGCAATTACTAGAGGAGTACTTATCTGTTATGGATAAGGCTCGTGAAACAGTTCTACTTCATATCTCAATTCATTCTGTTGAGATGGTTTTCTCTCAGTTCCCGCTGCACAAGTTGATTGAGAAGCAATGGCTTACAAAGGAGCGAGTATGAGTATGAAAGAGACATCATTGGGCTTCCTTGCGTTTCTTACCATAATCTCCACATCACTCGCAGCTGGAGCCTTTCTTCTCAGTTGGCCTTCTTCAACTTACTTTTTTGATTCTTCCCCAAAAAATGATGGTTTTGTACCTCCAAGGAATATAGCTAAAACAATAGATGAGACTCAAAAGTCCACAGTTTTAGTGACATGTTCCCTAAATAAAGAGGATGAATCCATTGGTACCGGCTGGGCAATTGATTCAGACTTGCTTCAGGTGGCATCTGATAAAACCACTGTAATAACTAACTATCATGTCATCGAAGAGTGCTTAAAGGAGCGTGGTGCAATTACGGTGGCTCGTCTTTATAAAAAGGAAGAGCCGGCTAGGTTACTTAACTATGACAAGAAAAATGATTTAGCAGTTTTGGTTGTCAATAAAAAATTGCCAACTTTGGATCTATCTGAAAATCCCCCATTTCCGGGCTATTGGGTTATGGCTCTGGGGTCAGCTGCGGCCTATGAGGGATCGGTTGCATTTGGAAGTGTCTTAAATGTAACTAACAAAGACATCCTGATCACAAACAACATTTCAGGGGGCAACAGTGGTGGGGCGCTCGTAGACAACGAAGGTAAAGTGATCGGTGTTGTTACCTGGGGGATGGATTACACGACAGACCAATATAACGGTGCGAGCATTCTTGATGTTGCCTGCATCAAGATTTTGAAGTGTCAATTTGAGTTTGATGGGAAAGATACTTGGTTTGCTTACAATGAGTAATAGGCGACTCATATCGACTGTTTGTAGATTGTCTACGTGATGATTGACGAGAGGAGTTGGGCTTGGCTAAATTAATTGCTACTGGTTTATCCAAAGGCAGGCATAAGTTTTCTATTGAATACACAGAGGTGAATGGGAAAGTTACCTGTTTTGCGCGATGTGCCTGTGGGCATGAGGTACAGATCCTGCAATTTGAGGGCTGGGGTGGAACCCGCGAACTTCAAAAGAAATGGGAAGAACATACCGGCGAGGTGTAATTACCAAAATATCCTTTAATTCCTGAAATTTGCGCCCACTACTAACCAGACCAGGTCCATAGCTCGTTTTTGATCTCTTTATTAGTAAGTGCCTCATGAAGATCGCTTCCTCTGCCTGAATCTGAGATCTCTTGGATCTGGGCAAGTATTTCTTTTCTAGGATCTAGAGTGAATCTAGAAGTTATTGATGCAAAATCCTCTGGCAGGACTCTGTGAATGAATTCGTAATCACCCCCGTTATCTTCACTTGAGTAGTACTCAAACCGAAAGAGAAGGTCATCGCCGTCTAATGAGGCATAGAGGATGGGTTGATTATCAGAGCCAAGAATTGAGACTTTATTCATTTATCTCTCCTTACCTTTGAGAATACCTTGAAAGAGTGAGAAAAGAGCAAGATGTCAGCTGCTAGGAGTATCTTTCTAAGTATGGAAAA
>Ga0315902_10006773_pt1 | contig 15790 bp, 15 predicted proteins | sample LakEriMetagenome_9_FD_203523 | JGI IMG/M metagenome (GOLD analysis project Ga0315902, IMG submission 203523) | Freshwater fungal communities from buoy surface, Lake Erie, Ohio, United States - Buoy 12 MA117 | ecosystem: Environmental > Aquatic > Freshwater > Lake > Lake biofilm | place: USA...
TTGATAAAACACTAAAATTAGTGCCAAAAACGTTATTTCTTTTGACGCTAATATTCCCTAAAGAATATAATGGGCTTATTGGGTTTTTATAATTAAAACTCATACTTATGGTGATGTTGCGTTACCTCTAAAATAAATATTTTGAGAATCTGTTATTTGGAATATTGTATTTGGGAAAGTTGTGTAAACTTTATAAACCGTATTAGGGATTGTTGACCCTGAATATGTAAAAGTGTAAGAATTTATTGCCCCTTCAGTTGCCACTGCGGTAAATAAATTAGGATTATTCGAAACATTTAAATCAATTAATGTTTGAGTCTCATTATTTGTTAATGAAATTGGAATTATCCAAGTATACCAAGCAGCACCACTGATACTATTTTCTAATATTTCGGTTGTTAAAAAGTTATAAGCGACCTTGGCATTACCAAAAGAATCTATTCCACCATTTGTTTGTGGTACGTTCTGTTTAACTATTGTTGGGAACTCTCCATTAGTCCACCCTGTAAAGTTAACGTATCTATTCATGTCTAAGTTAAATGTTGTTGCGCTTTGGGTAGGTTGACTAACATTACTAAACCCATAGAAATCAGAACCACCATCGTACATCCATTGACCGATTAAAGATGAACCACTCATAGGTTCGATAAACAAATATGCAAAATAAACCGTTGTTGGAGTTGGTGTAGGTGTTTTTGTGGTGGTAACTGTTGGAGTTGGGGTCTGAGTTAAAAAAGGAGTTTTAGTAACCGATGGTGTTGGGGTCTTTGTTGGTGTTGGGGTCTTTGTTGGTGTCGGAGTTCTTGTAGGTGATGGAACATTACAAGGATTGTAAGATGGAGTAACCGTTGGAGTTATTGTTGGGGTAGGTGTTACCGATTTTGTTGGAGATACTGTTGGAGTTGGGGTTGGGGTCGGCATAGGTACATTCATTATTATAGGACAGTCTGAACCTGATACTAATATGGTATAAACCCCATAAACCTTAATTGGTGGAGTTGGCTCAAAAACAAAAGGTAGAACTTGGTCGCCCAAATTTAAAACCGTTTCATCTAAAGCAGGTTTAAATAAAATATTTGCAGTCTCACCACTGTAGTTAACGCTATTTATTGTAATATTTTGACTCATAATTAAAATATATTTTCAACCGCTAAACAGATTTCTCCATTTTCACGAATTAACCTTTCCATATCTGAAAAACTTATAAAAGCACTTCCATTAACCCCCCAAGAACGACCCCAACTATTTTTTATTCTAAATAATCTAGTTCTTGTATCAACGCCATTTATAACATAAGCGTGACCACCCATAATTCTTCCGCTAATCCTTATTAAACCAGTTTTATTTGGAAAAAACATCCCATAATACCAATTTGTTCCGACAACTACAGGTCCTTGGGTTAATACCGTCTTAACTAAAGTGTTTAAATTATATGCCCATAAATATGATTTTATTTTATTTTGATTTTTTAAATATTTTGCACCGGCTCTAACGGATGTTCCATCATAATTTTCCCCCGGCCATTCATCTATTTTTTGAGATTCTCTATAAATCAAACTTGGACTTATTGTTGGTTTTGGTCCCGAGTGTTTGATGGGTCCGTCATCAATAAAATGAGCCCACGCATACCCAACACATTGTGGGGTATTACCTTGGTCTCCCCACCATCCTGTGTTATCCCAATATCTTTGAGATATTGTTGTTTTTGGTAATAAAATTCTTTTTTCTATTAAGTAGTTATTATCCCTAACATCTAACTTATATTCTCGTCCTAAACCATATAATGTTTCATTTTCAGGCTCTATTAACGTTACAGTTTCATCGTTAATTTCGTAGGTAAAATCACTAGGTTGACAAACAAATGTTGAGCAGTCAGGACAATCAGGATTAAACATTCTAAACGTATTTTTTAAAATGTTAAAATTATGTTTGACCTCCGGCGATGACAACGGAGTAATATACATTCTAAACTGAGAGATTGCGCCTTCAAAAGTCCCCGCAAAATTTTGTTCAATTAAAATATTCGTATTTAAACCACTAAGAGTTGTTGCCGATAAAACATTATTTGGAAATAATTCAGGGTCTTGTGTGTATATTTGAAATAAATCATACTCAACTGTTGTTGCAGTTATTGTTTGTGGTGATGGTATTGGGTTAGATGATGAAATTGTAAAATCACAAGTAAAATTATATGCCGAAAAAAACAATTCATATTTACCAAAAAAATAATCAGTTGAATAATTGTAAGGAACAACTTGTATCCCGACATTTATTGTACCTCCTGTTTCTGGATAAAATGTAATTTCGGCGGTTTCCCCACTATAATTTCTCGTTCCTATAACTACTGTTGATGTCATAATATTAAATACCGTAATTTGTTTTAGTTGTATTAAAGTTTTGTAAGACTTGTCCAGAGGTTAATCCTACGTTATATATTTGAACACCGCCTAATCTATAAGAACAAGAGGTGGTTGTTGTTGTCAAATCCGTAGTGGATGGGTATCCGAAATTGAAATACATTGGTAAACTAGGACCTAAATTGTATGGCGTGTCTCTTGAATAAGTTGATATTCCAACCATTGTTCCGTTCACATATGCGGTAAGTGTGGCTCCATTATATGTCCAACCAACATAATACCAATTATTCAGAGCATGAGTAATAGATGATGTTATTGGTGCAGGACCATTGAACGTATATGGCCAAACTCCGAATAAAAATCTATTACTAGAATCCCTTTGAATTTGAACATCGAACCAACCAAAGTCAGGTGAAAGAGACCCTTGTTCAGAATAAATCACACCATTTGATGTCGGATAAATCCAAAGAAAAATAGATTGTGCAGTACCTGTGTTAACAGGTGATAAATATGGATTGATGTTAGAAGTGTTTATGTAATCGGACACACCTCCATCAATAGTTAGATATTTTGGAGAAGCGTTAGTATATGAAATAACTCCCGTCATTGTTCCATTTATATTTCCTTGTAAGTCAGTTATTACTGACCCACTGCCACTATAAGAACTTGTATTTTGAATATCCCAATTCATTATTAATCCCGATGACACTAAAGAGGTGGTTGGCGTTGGAGTTAATGTTGGTGTTTGAGTATTTGTCGGTGTTGGTGTTAATGTTGGTGTTTGAGTATTTGTCGGTGTCGGTGTTGGGGTAGGTTCCACAAATCGCGGAGCAAGGAAATTATACTGTTGAGATATTTCGGAAATCGATAATTTTCTATTATACAAATATAAATTCGCTACATAACCCCAAGCTTGAGGAACAGTATCATTATTACCCCATCCCCAATGGGTTCTACCGCCTGAACCGAAAAATATCGGACTTCCAACCTGTGAACCATTTATGTAGAAAGTTTGAGATGAACTATCTCCAACTACCGTATACTGAACCCAAATACCGACAGAAGATGTAAGGTCATACCCTGAACTTCTAAATGCGGTATCCCAATATCCTAATGTGTCTGTTCCGTTAGGGATTGTGATTGGTGTGTATTTAGGTGAATTTACATAAAGTAATGTCCTAAACGATGTTGGATTAGGTTCTACTCTGGCCCAAGTTATATATGTATATCCGCTTGTCGGTAATGTTGGACCAGTACCATTTACAACAACCCTTTCTGTATTGGTTGTACAATCAAAACATTTAATACCATTAAGAGTTGTAAATGACGCTCCATCAGTTAATGTGTGATTATATGAATTTGTCGTTAAATCAAAAACATCTATTCCTGTACCCGAATAACTAATATTACTATCGGCGTCTAACTGAATAATTAAACCTGATGTTACCAAACCTGACGCGGGTGTTGATGTAATGGTAGGTGTTGGCGTTTGAGTTGGAGTTTCAGTTGGCGTATTTGTTGGAGTTGGAGTTTGAGTTTCGGTAGGTGTATTTGTTGGAGTTGGAGTTTGAGTTTCGGTAGGTGTATTTGTTGGAGTTGGAGTTTGAGTTTCGGTAGGTGTATTTGTTGGGGTTTCAGTAGGCGTTTGAGTAGGGGTTTCGGTTGGAGTATTTGTTGGAGTTGGCGTTTGAGTAGGGGTTTCGGTTGGAGTATTTGTTGGGGTTTCAGTAGGCGTTTGAGTTGGAGTATTTGTTGGGGTTTCAGTAGGAGTTTGAGTAGGTGTTTCGGTTGGAGTTTGAGTAGGTGTTGGGGTTGGAGTATTTGTTGGAGTTTGAGTAGGGGTTTCGGTTGGAGTTTGAGTAGGTGTTGGGGTTGGGGTTGCGAAAATTGGGGAAGGTGTGTTAATAACACAAACGTTAGTTAAACCGCTCGGACTTACCTCAATAGAACTAAATGACGAAACCATATTTAAATTACTATAGTCTTCACTTAAATTAATAGTTGTACTTCCTGATATATTTCCCGAATTAATAGTTACACCGGTAATAATTTCAATTGGGTTACCAACAATTAATCCTAATGTGTTTTTAAAATTAAGCGTAAAATCTTGATTAATAATGGATGATAATGTTAATGTATATGTAATATTAACACTACCGGGTAAAATTTGAGAGTTTAATGTTACGTTAATTAACACTCCGCCAACAATATCACAAACAGGGGTTTTTTTTGGTATAAGATTCTCTCTCAATCCTTGAGTTCCCCCACCCCAAGAAATATTAAATGGTACACCAACTTGTTTTTCTTTATCGGTGTTTAAGGCTCTTGGAATAACCTCTTCAAAATTTTCAATGGCATGATGTAATCTACCATTTATATAAATTTTTAATCTACCATTTCTATATTTTTTTTCTTCTAACCATTTCTTATTTAAATTGGTTAATGTTATTTGTAATGACTCTTCTTGATTATTAGTATACGGTGGTGCAATTAATGAAACCGCGTTGTTCGCTAAAGAATTTAGATATGCGGTTTTAGTTATAATTCCTAATCCCCCTTTATCGGATAAATCGCATTTATCCCAAAATGAATAACGTTCCCATACAACATTAACTTGGAACCAATGCTCTTCTTCTAACCAAAAAGGATTTTCTTTTTCACATCTTGGGTATATAGGTTCGGTACAATAATCCGTTATCGTGTATCCCGTATTCCATGTTAAACCTGTTGATTCACAAGAACCTATAGTTTCACATTCTCCGGTAAATCTTAAAAATCTAACACCTATTTGAGGATTTTTTGGGTCACCACAAAGCTTTAACGCAAATGAGTTAGACATACTATCATACAATGGGTCTTTCTCACAAGTATCCTCAATTGAAGTAAACCCAGTACTTGAACAGTTTGAACATTCGGTGCAACCCGAACAGTTAGTACAAGTTGGAGTACAAACCGGAGTTATAATACAGTTATTTGGAGTTGGAGTCGGACTAGGTGTCGGGGTTGGTGTTGGGTATATAATTTCAGAACATTCGTGATATTGACATTCCCATCCGCAAGTTTCACAAGCAATTTCGTTACACCCACAACCGCAACTTGTTTTAATATCTTTATTACCATTACATCTGTTACAACCATAATTAACGTGAGGGTCATGAACACCTCCTTTAGACCTTGGAGGGTAGACGTATATACACCTACTATTTGTAATTGTTTTATTACAACAAGCACAAGTTGTTAAACCTGATAACTCTGAGGTAACTCTTGTATAACCTGTAAAACAATTTGGTGTTCCATCGGCATGATGATAATATTTATTTTCGGCTCTCGCACCCAAATAAAAAAATATGTTTTTATTATTCGGATATATTTCGTTCAATGTCGTTTCATTTGTTCCGGCAGAATACTCATTAAATAATCTCGGTTTTAACAACATTTCAACCGACCATCCCTTATTCATCCTTTCAGGAAAAATATCGTAGTCATACCCAAATAACTTATAAAACCCTTGGTAAAAACCACCATATAATTCGTGATATTTACCCTCAAATGGAGACGTTTTACTTACTACCTCATAAAGTATTGTCTTATCAAATCCCGAAAATCTAATGTTTGGGTCACTTGTATAACCTGTAACTTGGAACATTTTAAATCTTCTATCAAAATGTAATCTATCAAATTTTAAACTATCTGAAAATAATCCGTTTGTAAATTCAATTGTTTGTCCGGTCATACCTGTTACAAGACCATTGTCCGTTCCTACCAACCCAATATCACAAGAAGTTGAGGAAGTGAAACAAGTTAAGTCTTTTTCGTCAGGGTTGTAATAATTTTGTGAGACAAAAATATTATTTGGGTTGTAATTTTTATAAGTTAAATTAAGATTTTGTGATGTACCCGAATTATTTATATCAAAATAAAATGGTAACTTATTTCCATAAGTTTGGGCAATCAAATAAGGTGAAAAAACAACCTCTTGATTAAAGCCTAATTCGTCAGAAGTTAAAGACATATCATAAGTATCCAAAGATAGTTTTGGAAACAAATTAGGATATACGTACTGATTAATATTTTGACTTGACATCTTTTTTATGATAAATACATTAAAGCGAAGTATTTATTTATAAAAAATAACATGATTAGTTATAACAAAGAATATTTTCAAAACAATTGTCATTTCTTCGTTAAGGATAATGGAGATACAATTTCGTTATATTACTCTGTGGGTGAAACTTTATCTGAATCAAGAAAAAAATTAACAAAAAAAGATTTTGATAAGAAAGACGAAAAAAAAGTAAAGTCTTTAGTTAATAAATTTTTAAAAGGTAAAAACAAACCAACAAAAAAAGATTTAGATAATGAAGTTAAAAAAACAGAAATCGATGAATTAATAGATTCTGATGGTGGTTTATTGGGTGCGAGAACTCCATTATATAATATGACATTAGCACCTAAAAAAACAATGGACCAAACGGTTGTTGCGACAAGAATACCTAACGACCCTGTAAGAAGAGGTTATCGTGTATATTGGGGTGAAAGTGAAGATGAAAAGAAAAATGTTGTTTCCGAAATTGATTTTTCGGACGCATTTGGTTATGAAGAAACCGTTGATAAAGATTTTAAAGAAACTATGAGTACTCTAAAAAATATGGGTATAGATGACCCTGAAGAAAGAGTTAAAAGAACTAAACAATTGGGTAAATTACCTAAAGTCAAAAAAAATAAGGGTAAATTGAAACAGAGATTAACAGAAAAAGATAGTATTGAGGAAGCTCAAAAACTAAGAATGGTTAAAATGGTTGAAGATATATTAACCAAAAAGTCAAAAGGAGATTCTGATGTTGTAAGTAAAGACGACAAGGCTATTAGTAAAATTCTTGTTAAAAATTTACATTCAATAAAAAAGATTGCGGAAAAAGAGGGGATTAGTATTAATCAATTAATTAAGGCATTAAAAACCGATGAATAAAGATTTATACGATAAAAAAATTGAATTACCTGAAGATGTTGTTGGGTACCTTGGGCAATGTTTTGACGCGGCATCAGGTGCCAATGAAAATACCGAAGGTTATAAAAGAAATAAAGAGCTAAGAGATTCGGGACATACAACTTATCAACAACTTAAAAGAATGAAAAATTGGTTTGACTCTTTTAATGGTCGTGAGAATGAATTACCATTTATATTAAATGGGGGTCACTATGTTAAAGGATGGGTCGATAAAACTTTAGGAAGTATGAGAGATGAAGTTGATTTGTCTAAAGAAATAAAATCAACCGTATTACCAAATCAATATATCCAACCCCATCAAAAAAATAATTTATCAAATATGAATAGACCATCAAAAGAACATGGAAGTAGTATTGATGATTTAAAAATCACTGAAGATATAAAAAGAATAAACAACATAATAAAAAAAATAATTTAATATGGCAACAATAGAACCTTTAAATTTCGACCAACCTAAAAATAAGTTGACCGATATCGCTGATATGGAAAGAGCGAAATTATTTCCAAAAAACGATTTTAAAAATACCAATCAATATTCCTCAGTAAACCCTGACGCTTTGGCTGACGGAGACTCTCAAGGAAAAGGAACTGGAAACTTTTTGGACGTTTATAATCAAGACGCTGGTGCGATTCAAGATATTTTAGAAAGAAGAGCTGAAGTTGTTTTAAATCCGTATAAACCAAACAATCCTTACACAACCCCAAGCGCATAATGAAACTTTACAACATAGCAAAATCTCTTATCTTAGAAGTAGCATCAATCGATTCAATAGTCGACGCTATTAAAAAGAAAGATGTTATTGTTATTTACTATGACGGTGATGAACCGGGAGGTAGAGGTTTAAGAACAATCGAACCTGTATGTTTTGGATATAGTAAATCAGATAATCCTGTATTACGAGCGTGGGATTTGGAAGGAGCATCTCACACAGGTTATGAAGGAGAACAACCTTTACCAGGATGGAGATTATTTAGAATAGATAAAATTTTATCATTTAGACCATCAGGTGAAAAATTTAATGAAGTTAGACCTGGTTATAATTTGGCCGGTGATAGAGGAATGGTTAATGTAATAATAAACGCAAAATTTGGCGATAACGAACAAGAATACTTATCATAATGAACGAAAACGATTTAATAAAAAAATTAATGGTATCTAAACAGATTATGGAAAAACATAAACAGATGCCAAGAACAGGAAACGGTTCATTACCTATGAATATGGATATACCTGAAGTTGCGGAATATAACGCACCGCAAGCAAAGTATTCATTACCTGAAGAATTTATACAAGAGAGTAGGATACCTAAACAATCTCCTCCACAGGAAATGAGTCAAGATAGAATACTATCTTCAAAATTACCTGACGAGATTAAAAGATTAATGATTGAACATCCAATCTCACAACCGAATTCTATGGCCGGCCCATCAATATCAAACGATTTAGTTGAAAAGGCGGCAAGACTTATGAATACTGACGCATCAGGAAAACAAGTTGGACAGACTCAACCAAAACAACAAACTCAACAACAATCTATAGGTCTAGACGCTGAAACAATTAAATCAATCGTTAGAGAAACTATTGAAGAAGTTTTATCAGAAAATGGACTACTAGTTGAATCAACATCAAAATCAAACGAGGTTTTTACCTTTAGAGTTGGTAAACATATTTTTGAAGGTAAATTAACTAAGATTAAAAAAGTTCAATAAAAAATTTAACTAATACTAAATCCTCACTCAAAAGGTGGGGATTTTTTATTTTATTTTAATTGATTTTAATAATTTATTACATTATATTTTTAACTAAAGAAATTAAAAAATATGTCAAAAATTAATGTTTTAGTACTCGCAAGCGACAAAACCGGAGTTGGGAAGTTTCGCTCTGTCGACCCCCATGTAATGTTACAAAATATGTATCCTGATGATTTTCATGTGGATATTGATTATGAACCAAAAGTAAACGATATAAATTATTGGAAAAAATATCAGATAGTTCACGTTCATAGAAGTATTGGTCATGACTACGACCAAGTACCAGAACTTATTAATAGTTTAAAATCAATGGGTATTGTTGTTATTGTTGATTTAGATGATTATTGGTTACCAACTAAAGAACACCCAATACATAGTATTATAGTTCAAAATAAGATTGACCAAAAAATTATGGCAAATCTTAGGGTTGCTAGTTACGTCACAACAACTACAAGAGTATTTGCGGATGAGATAAAAAAGTTAAATAAAAATGTTGAGATTTTTCCAAACGCAATTAATCCAGATGAACCTCAGTTCAAAGAACCAACATTACCTTCAGATAGAATTAGAATCGGTTGGTTAGGGGGAAGCTCTCATTTACACGATTTAATGTTACTTGATGGAATGGTTTCTAAAAACTCAGAGTTTAATGATAAAGTTCAGTATGTTGTTTGTGGGTTTGACCTTAGAGGAACCGTAACTGAAATTAATAAAGAAACGGGAGAACAGAAAAAAAGAGATATTAAACCTCACGAAACTGTTTGGGCAAGATATGAAGAAATATTCACAAACAATTATAAAATAGTTGATGAAAATTATAAAAACTTCTTATCAGAGTTTAAACAAGAAGAATATAATTCTGATTCCACAATTCCCTACAGAAGAGTTTGGACATTACCCGTAACATCTTACGCCAAGAATTATTCTAAGTTTGACATATCTTTAGCTCCAATTAAAAACCATATCTTCAATAGAGTTAAATCTCAATTAAAGGTTATTGAAGCGGGATTTTATAAGAAAGCATTAATCGCTTCTAAAGTCGGACCTTATACAATTGACTTGACACATTGCTTAAAAGATGGTAACTTTGTGGATGGAAATGCTTTGTTAGTTGATGAATCAAGAAATCATAGTGATTGGTCTAAATACATTAAAAAATTAGTTCAAAATCCAAATATGATTGAGGATATGGGTAATAGATTATATGAAACCGTTAAGGATGAATATGACCTTAGAAATGTTACAAAAACAAGAGCGGAGTGGTACAAAACTTTAGTAAAATAAAAAAATGATTAAAATTCCAATAACAAAAATTTTATTTATTGACATTGAAACTGTTGGATGTTGTCCTGATTTCAGTGTGTGTCAAAACTTAAACCCTGAAGTATCTGACCAATTTGAAAAGTATTATGATTGGTTTCAAAAAAGATTTCCTGAAGACCATTTGGTAATCCCAAAAGATAAAAAGGAACTTGATATTAGAAAGGACGAGGTGTTTAAAAGAAGAGCTGCGCTAGTCCCTGAATTCTCAAAGATTATTTGTGTTAGCGTCGCTTTCGTTATGGATAATGGTGAAGTTAAAAAACAAACATTCTCAGGTCACGAAGAAAAGGAAATATTACTAGGAGTTCAAAAATTACTTGATAGATGTGGTAAGCTAGATTTTTTTCTTTGCGGTCACAATTTAAAAAACTTTGATATTCCTGTATTAGCAAAAAGAATGATTGTTAATGGATTGTTACCTCCTTCAATTCTACCTTCTTACGACACAAAACCTTGGGAAATAAAAGCGATAGACACCAAAGAAATATGGCAATACGGTTCATACAGTTCGATAGGTTCATTAGATTTATTGTGTTCTTGTCTTGGAATTGAGACTCCCAAAGATGGGGAAGTTACAGGTGCAAACATTCATGAATACTATTGGAGTGGTAAAAGTTTAGATAAGATTTCAGAATATTGTGAAAAAGATGTGAATGTACTAATAGAAATAATTAAAAAATTAAAAGAATTAAAATGATTGAAGAGCCAGATTTAAACAAAATTAAAGAGGATAATGACCTTATTAACAAATATTTACTTGAACACAAAAATGATATTGATTACAATCTAATATTCGATGAATATGGGGTTGATATTAAAAAATTAGAGGATGATATGATGAACTACGTACCTAAGTTAGATTTAGGTTATCGTAAATTAAATCCCAAGGCCGTAACACCATTTTATAATTACGAGTCCGATTCAGGATTTGACCTATACTCGACTGAAGAAATCGTTGTTGATGGATTAGGAAGAGCATTAATACCAACAGGATTATCCTTTGATATTAAAGATGGGTATGAAATTCAAGTTAGAAGTAAAAGTGGATTAGCAATTAATCAGGGATTAATGTGTTTAAATTCGCCAGGAACGGTTGATAGTGGATATTTGGGGGAAGTTAAAGTTATTATTTTTAACACCAACAAAGAACCTTTTACAATTAAAAAAGGAATGAAAATTGCTCAAGCTGTTTTATGTCCTGTCGTTAACGGAAAGTGGGTTAATTTAGTTGAGAGAAATGAAATGTCTATTAAAGATAGGAATAATAAAGGTTTTGGAAGCACGGGAATATGATAACAATAGGATATAGTACAAGAAAACCAAATCCTGAATATCAAGAATACTTACAAAAAACTTGTATGTATAAAGAAGTTCAGATTATTGAAAAGGTTAATAATGGGGAAAAGAACTTATCTCAAGTTTATAATGAGATAATTGATGAATCTAAATATGATATTATTGTTTTATGTCATGATGATTTAGAATTCGACACTAATAAATGGGGTGAGAAAGTGTTAAAAAGTTTTGAAAAAAATCCTGAATATGGTATTTTAGGTTTGGCGGGTTCAAAATTTTTGGATGTTAGCGGTCAGTGGTGGAAAGTTCCACAAACAATGTACGGTATTGTTAACCACAAGCACGAAGGTAAAAAATGGACATCAACATACTCTTTAAATATAAATGATAGAGTTGAGGAAACCGTACTAGTTGATGGATTGTTTATTGCAATAAATAAAACAAAAATAAAACATAAATTTGATGAGTCTATAACAGGGTTTCATTTTTATGATTTAGGGTTTTGCATTCCAAATTATCTTGACGGAGTTAAGATAGGGGTTACGTTTAATAACAGGGTAACTCATTTATCGATAGGTCAAACAAATCAACAATGGGAAGATAATAGAAATAAATTCTCGGAAAAATATAAAGACAAATTACCTTTAGATATTACAAAAACGGAAGATTCTGTTGAGACATTTGTTTGTGTTCACGACCAAAATATTATTTTAGAATATGAAAAAAATAATAAATTTGGTATGTTAAAAAATTATAGATACGTTTTTTTAGGTAATAGACATACAGACTTAATTGAAGATAATAATAAAGTTATTATTGCAAAAAACTACAAAGATAATTTAGAAGATTATCCTTATTTTACCGCATTTACGGGATGGTATTTATTATGGAAAAATAATTTAATCAAAACAAAATACGTTAATTTATTAGAATACGATACAAATCTACACACTAATTTTGAACAATCTATCTCAAAGTTTTTTTATGAAAATTCTGAAATGATTGGTTATGTTCCATTTCCGGTTAGTAACTTCCATTATATCGATAACAAACAATGGGTATCTGAAATATTTGACGCAATAACTAAAGTTTATAAACAGAATATTGAGAGACAATTAAGATTGATTATTCAAAATAACCCTAATTTATATTGGTCAAGTACAAGTAATGTCACGTTTAGAAATGATATTTTTAATGATTTTATGAAATGGTTCGAACCACTAATCGAATATTTAAAAAATTCTAAAACAAGTGGTCATGCGTTTGAAAGAGCGGTATCATTTTACTATTTTACAAAACATAAAAAAATGATGTTAACTAATGGTCTTCTAAAACACGTTCAAATGGATTCTCACAAAACTCAAGGACATAATGTGGATTATGAAAATAATATGTTTAAACTTAGTAATAATTTAATATGAGATACCTAAGTTTTAGTTTATGGGGTGATAAACCAATATATAATGTAGGGGCAATTAGAAATGCCGAACTATGGAAGGGAATTTATCCTGAATGGAAAATGGTTGTTTATTATGATAATTCAGTACCTAATGAAACTATTGAAAAATTAAAAGATTTGGATGTGTTAACTATTGATGTTTCCGAAAAAAATCTATATGGTATGTTTTGGAGATTTTTTGCGGTTGATTTACCTGAATCAGAATATTCCATATTTAGAGATTGTGATTCGAGAATAACAATACGAGAGAAAATGGCGGTTGATGAATGGATTAAAAGTGGTAAAAGTTTGCACGTTATGAGAGACCATCCGGCACATAGAATACCTTATGGTAATGATGGTTTAGGTATATTAGGGGGAATGTGGGGAATTAAATCAAAATCAATCCCTATTTCAGATATGATTGATAAATTTAAAAAAGATAAGAATTTATCTTATGGTTCTGACCAAACTTTTTTAAAAACAATATATTGGGTATTTCAAAACGACAGAGTAACTCATGACGAATTTTTTGAGAAAAAACCATTTCCAATTAAAAGAGAATATGCTAGATTTGTTGGTGACAGAATTGATGAAAATGATAAACCAGTTGGGGAAGATTATAGATTAGTATTATGAAAAAGATTTTGTACTGTATATTACACGGCTCAATGAACCCCCAAAGATATTATAACGTTAAAGAAACGTGGGGTAAAGATGTTGATTGTTTATTTTATTCTGACCACGAAGATAAAGAAAAAAACATAGTTAAAGTCTCTAATAGGACCGATTACCATTCCAATGAAGAAAAACATATCAATTCTCTAAAATATATAAACGAAAATCATAAAGGATACGAGTGGTATTTTTTTTGTGATGACGATACGTTTGTTGATATTATTAAATTGGAAAAATTATTAGACACGTTAGATAAAGACTCTGTATATGGGTCAGTAATACACTCATGGCCAAGAGACAAAACTCTTGGTTACTGTTCAGGTGGTGCAGGATATTTAATTTCAAATAAATTATTAGAAATTATAGGGGTTAATATAGAAATATTAAAAACAGGATATTCGGATGTCACCCTTGGAATTTATTTAAGAAATTCAAATATAGAAGTTAAGGATTTAGATTTTTTTAAAAGTCAACCGCCTGAATCATACTCATTAAATGAATTAGACATACCAAAATATATCACATTTCATTATATAAAAACGAAAGAAAAAATGTCTTACTTATCCTCTTTAAATAATTTATGAAATACATATATCACCATTTGGGTCTTGGAGACCACATAATATGTAACGGTTTAGTTAGAACTTTATTTGACGAAAACGAAAGATATTTTATGTTTGTTAAACCACATAATTTAACTGCGGTAAAATTTATGTATAAAGATTTATCTAATTTAGATTTTTTAGTTGGGGATGATTTGTTCGCTAAGAATTATATTAATAACTTCTCAATACCTAAAGAAGATTTAATAGTTGCTGGGTTTTATAACCATCCTGAATCAGACTATTTTGACGAATCTTTTTATCTACAAAATAAGATACCGGTGATTAATAGATGGTTAAAATTTAAAGTGGATAGAGACATTAATCGTGAAATGGAATTATTTAACAAATATAATGTTAAAGAAAATCAATACGTTTTTGTCCATGATGATGAAAGTAGAGGATTTGAGATAAACGAGGGGTTGATAGTTAATAAAGATTTACCTATCATTAGACCTAAAGTAGGTTTAACTGAAAATATTTTTGATTATTGTTATTTAATGGAAAATAGTGTAGAATCTCATTTTATTGACAGTTCATTTAGACTAATATTTGATTCTTTAAAATTAAGAAATAGTGATATTTTTTATCATTTAAAACTTAAAAATGGTAAAGGTAGAAATGGTGAGATTTATAATTGGGCGGACTCGGTTAATTCGATTTTAAAATTTAAAATAATTGATTAAAATAATGCAATGTTAATACAATTAAATAATTTTTCAGAACTACATGATGGTAGAAAAATAATCTTCTGTAAGACCGATTTCTTATTAGAAGAATTTAAACACATATCAACTTTAAGCAATAAAGTTATTTTAATCTCGGGTAATTCTGACTACGCGATTACAGATAATTTATTGTCTTTATTACCAAAAAATGTCATCAAATGGTACGCACAAAACGCACTATCTAATGACAAAAGATTGATTCCAATACCAATGGGAATTGAAAATAAATTACCTTCTATAAGAGAAGGTCACGGCATTGGGTATTACGATAGAGTTCTATTAAAAGAAAATCTATTAAGTAGAAATAAATCTGTAATTCCAACTAAGAAAATATATTCAAATTTTCAAGTAAGCACTAACTATCAACATAGAAATCCTATTAAAAATATTTGTATTGATTGTAATCATATTGATTGGGAAGAACCTAATTTATCTATAGAACAATTTTTTGACAAAGTATTGGACTACGAAATGATAGTATGCCCCGCAGGTAATGGAGTAGATACTCATAGATTGTGGGAGGTTATTTATTCTAATAGAATACCAATAACCATTAAAGTTGGGGAGTTTAAAATATATGAATTATATGAAAAACTACCTATAATTAT
>Ga0315902_10006774_pt1 | contig 15788 bp, 17 predicted proteins | sample LakEriMetagenome_9_FD_203523 | JGI IMG/M metagenome (GOLD analysis project Ga0315902, IMG submission 203523) | Freshwater fungal communities from buoy surface, Lake Erie, Ohio, United States - Buoy 12 MA117 | ecosystem: Environmental > Aquatic > Freshwater > Lake > Lake biofilm | place: USA...
TGACGAAGGTGGAGGCGGTGACGGTGGGCTTGGGTTTGAACTTGGCCAGCAGGGCCTTCTTGGCTTCGGCCGCCGCCTTCTGGCGTTCAGCAAAGCCCGTGCGCAACGGGTCTTTCATCGAGTCTTTCAGCAAGTCGGAGAAGGCCGCTTAAGACCGAAAAATCCGCCGCAATGCAACCCCCGGCTGGCTTTGGAATCATGAATTGATCTCCTCCGGAGCCGTCGGCGCGCGCCCTTCGCTCCGTCTACCGCGGCGTCAGCGCCAGCTCCATCCACAGGTCGCAGCGACTGTAGTCGGTTTCGCGGGGCGGGATGTCGGCGAATCCCGCGGCCCGGTACAGGCCGATCGCCGGGCCCAGGCTAGCGTTCGTTTCCAGGTAGAGACGCGGCGCGCCGTTCGCCCTGGCCCGGTCGATACAGGCCTGCATCAGCAGCCGACCCAGCCCGGTCCCCCGCGCGGCCTCGGCGACGGTCATCTTCACGACCTCGAAGCCCCCGTCGTCCATGGCCTTCAGGCCCACGCAGCCCACCGGTTCGCCGGCGTCCGTCTCGGCCATGAAGATGTGCCCCCCCGACGCCAGAACCTTCCCGACAGGATCGCCGAGCACCGCCTCGTCCGCCGGTTCGAGGGCGAAATGCCGGCTGATCCAGGCTTCGTTCAGCGCCCTCCAGGCGGCCGCATGACGGGGTTCGAATTCAACGATGCGCATGGCATGACTGTGCAAAGCGCGGCCGTCTCGCGCAAGGAGATCCGAGCCTTGGTCCACCCCGTCTACGCCGATCTGCCGACGACGATCTTCGAGGTCATGAGCGGGCTCGCCCGCGAGACCGGGGCGATCAACCTGGGTCAGGGCTTTCCCGAGGAGCCGGGGCCCGAAGCGCTTCGCCGCCGCGCGGCGGTGGAGTCGGTCGAGGGCTACAACCAGTACCCGCCCATGCGAGGGCTGCCGGAGCTGCGCCAGGCGGTGGCCGAGCATTATGCCGTCTGGCAGGGATTGGACCTGTCGGCGGAAGAGATCACCGTCACCTCAGGCGCGACGGAGGCGCTGGCGGCGGCTTTCCTGAGCCTGATCTCGCCGGGGGACGAGGTCGTGCTGTTCCAGCCGCTGTACGACTCCTACCTGCCGATGGTTCGCCGGGCGGGCGGGGCGCCGAGACTGGCCCGTCTGGACCCGCCGAACTTCAGGATCACCCGCGAGATGCTCGACGGCGTCTTCTCGCCGAAAACCCGCCTGGTGGTTCTGAACAACCCGGTCAATCCGGCGGCGGTGATCTTCAGCGATGAAGAACTGGCCCTGCTGGCCGAGTACTGCGTCCGATACGACGCCATCGCCGTCTGCGACGAGGTCTGGGAGCAGATCGTCTTCGACGGCCGTCGCTTCCGCTCGATGATGAGCTTCCCCGGCATGCGGGAGCGAACCGTGAAGATCGGCTCGGCCGGCAAGATGTTCGCCATGACCGGCTGGAAGGTCGGCTTCCTGTGCGCCGCACCGGCGCTGACGAAGGCGCTGGCGGGCGCGCATCAGTTCCTGACCTTCACCACGGCCCCGAACCTGCAGGCGGCCTACGCCTGGGGGCTGGGCAACTGCGCCGACTGGTTCGAGTCGATGCCGGCTGATCTTCAGCGCTCCCGCGACCGGATGACCCGCGGGCTGGAGGCCGCCGGGTTCAAGGTCCTGCCGGCCAGCGGCAGCTACTTCCTGCTGGTCGATCTGGCCGCCTCGGGCATCGCCGAGGACGACCGCGCCTTCTGCCTGCGGGCGGTGAAGGATCACGGCGTCGCCGCCATTCCGGTCTCGGCCTTCTACGAACAGGACGCCCCGACCAACCTCATCCGCCTTTGCTTCGCCAAGCGGGACGAGACCTTGGACGCCGGTGTGGCGCGGCTGGCAGCGGCCCGGATTGCGGCCGGAGGTTGATTTTGATATCATCCATTCAGTTCTGACGAGAGTGACGGCAATGGCCAACCTTCATGTCCGGAATCTGGATGACGACCTGGTCGAGCGGCTTAAGGTTCGCGCCGCCGAGAGCGGCCGGTCGGTTGAAGCGGAGCACCGGGAAATCCTTCGGCGTGCGCTGGATGACACCCGCAATCTGAGCTTTGAAGAAGTCTCGGCCAGGCTCCGGGCTGCCACAGCCGGCCGCAAGCACACCCCGTCCGAGGTGCTCATCCGTGAGGGTCGCGAGGATCGATGAGCCGGCTGGTCGTCGACTCCAGCGTCGCGATCAAATGGTTCATCAGCGAGGACGACTCCTGGGACGCCCTAACGCTGCGCGACCGACACCAGCTTGTCGCCCCCCAACTGCTGGTCGCCGAGTGCGTCAACGCCTTCTGGAAGCTGGCGCGCCGTGGCGAGTTGACCGCCGACGAGGCTGTCCTCGCCTGCCAGAGCCTCGCCCTGACGGAGGTCGTTCTGGAGGATATGACGGGACTAGTGGCGCAGGCCGGAACCATGGCCATCGCCTTCGACCACCCGGCCTATGATTGTTTCTTCCTGGCGCTCGCCGCCGCGGAAGGCCTGCCGTTCGTTACAGCGGACCTCAGCCTTGTCCGCAAGCTACGAGCGGCCGGTTTCGACGAAGCCGAAGTCCTGACCCTCGCCGAAGCCGCCGCGCTCGCCGCCTAAAGCACAATGCCGTCAGACGGAACCGTTCGACCGCTGAATCGTGCTCTAGAATCAAAAGTCTAGAGCCTGAACCAGGCTCTAGATTGTCGCGCCGCCGTCCACCACCACGGCCTGGCCGGTCATGAAGGTGCCGGCCGCCGAGGCCAGGAACACCGCCGCGCCGGCGATCTCGTCCGGCTCGCCGATGCGGCGCAGCGGCACGGTCTCGGTCGAGCGCTTCAGGGTCTCGGGATTGTCCCACAGCGCCTTGGCGAAATCGGTCTTGACCAGGCCGGGTGCGATGCAGTTCACGCGGATGCCGTGGCGGCCGTACTCGTGGGCCAGGTTGCGGGCCAGCTGGAAGTCGGCGGCCTTGGAGATGTTGTAGGCGCCGATGACGGGCGAGCCGCGCAGGCCGCCGATCGAGGAGACGATGATGACCGCACCGTCATTCCGCTCGATCATCTCCGGGATCACCATGTTGATGAGCCAGTGGTTGGAGACGATGTTGTTGTCGAGGATCTTGCGGAACTGGTCGTCGGCGATGCCGGCCATCGGGCCGTAGTAGGGGTTCGAGGCGGCGTTGCAGACGACGATGTCGACCTTGCCGAACGCCTTGCGGGTTTCGTCGACGACGCGCTGCAGGTCCTCCTTGGAGGAGATGTTGGCCGGGACGGCGATCGCCGTGCCTTCGCCCTCGGCGGCGTTGATGGCGGCCGCCACTTCCTCGCAGGGCCCCGCCTTGCGCGAGGAGATCACAACCTTGGCGCCGTGCTGGGCCATGCGCTCGGCGATGGCCTTGCCGATGCCGCGCGAGCTGCCGGTGATGATCGCGACCTTGCCGGTCAGATCGAAGAGGGTTCCTTGAGCAGCCGACATTCGCGCCTCCCTTTAAACGCTTGTTTGATTGGCGCGCACCGTGGCGGGAAGGCGACGTGGCGTCAAGCCAGCGCCCGACCGATCTCGAGCAAGGGTTGCTGCTGAACCTCCGGAATCGACGCGTCGGCGCGGGGCCCGACGTTGATCAGCAGGTTGCCGCCGCCGGCCGTAACCTCGCGATAGAGGTCCAGCAGCTGGTCGCCGGTCATGTAGTCGTCGGTCGCCTCGGCGGCGTTGTAGCCGAAGGCCAGTCCCAGGCCGCGGGTCGATTCCCACTTGCCCCGGCCGACCATATGCTCGCCGGTGGTGTATTCCACGGTGCGGAAGTCGCAGTGCGGCGGGGTGGAGGTGCTGCCGCCGTGCACGCCGACCTCCGCGATCCGGGCCTTCACCATGGCGTTGAAGCCGGCGCAGGCGGCGGGATCGCGCAGGCTCTCGAACAGCGGCGCGGACGCCATCCAGCGGTCGTTGATCACACCGTCGGGGACAGCGGCGTAGTAGTCAGCGAACAGGCCGGGCAGATCCTCGACGTTGGGCCAGGCGATGTCGTTCCACAGCACCGAAGGGCGGTAGCGGTCGATCAACTCCCGGACCTGGGCGGCGGCATAGGCGCGGTAGGCGTCGTCGGTCGGCACACAGGCGAACATCTCGCCCATGTTGCGGATCAGGCTGGGTCGGAAGGTCCAGTCGAGGCCGCCGGAGTAGTAGAGGCCGTAGCGCATGCCCCGCGCCCGCACCGCCTCGCCCAGTTCGCCGACGAAGTCCCGCTTCGAGTGCCAGCCGGGCCGGTGCGGGTTGGGCACGTCCGTCGGCCACAGGCAGAAGCCGTCGTGGTGCTTGGTGACGAAGACCACGTACTTCGCGCCCGCCTTCTGGAAAAGGTCGGCCCAGGCGTCGGCGTCGAAAGCGGCCGCGGCGGTCTCGAAGGGCTCGCGGAAGTCGGCGTAGGGCGCGTCGCCCCAGCGTTCACGGTGGTAGGCGGCGGTCGGGCTGGTCGGGTCGCGCAGGGCGTTGTCGTACCACTCGGCATAGGGCCCGAGGACAAAGGCGTTGTCGTAGTCGCTCAGGAACAGGTCGCTGATCGACACCCCGGCCGGCGCGAAGGCCGGCACCGAGGCCATGCCCCAGTGGATGAAGATCCCGAGCTGCGGCTCGGCATACCACTCCGGTACGGGTCGCCCCGAGAATGCGCTGAAGTCGGCCATGATCGTTTCCCTGTTGTTGAGCGCAGGGTCTCGCGGCCTCCCCAAGGGAAGGCAACGCCTAGGCGCATTTCGCCATCCCGCCCATGTCGAGGTGGAAGTGGTCGTGGTGCGCGTCGTTGTAGTCGGGGCTCAGTGTGGTCAGGAAAACCCGGCAGGCGCCATCGCGGACGGCGTGCAGGAAGCGCCCGCGAGGCCCGGCGTCGCCCCAGTCCTTCTGGACCGAAATCACCGTGCCGTCGGCCAGCCGGAAGGCGGCGACATCCAGCGCATTGGCCGTGGCGTGCTCGCTGACCGGGGCGTCGTCCCGGCCGTACATCCGCCGGCAGGCATAGGCGCCGTAGTGGTCGATGCCGACGACCGCCTGGCCGAAAACGTCGAACGCGGCCTGCTGGACAACCTGGCGCTCCCAGAGGCTGACCGCCAGAGCCTGTTTGCAGGTCATCGGCGCGTCGGTCGGCGACAAAGGAGCCATGCCGGCCTCGATGCGCACCGCGTCGTGAACGTCGCAGAATCCGCTGGTGCGGGAGGCGACGTCCACGAACTCGACGCCGCCCTGCTTCAGAACCTCGCGACAGGCGGCGGGGTCCTCGCCGGTGCGGGCGGCCTTGATCCGCGTCGCGGCGCCGATCGGATCGACAAGGGCCAGCGGCTTCCAGGGCAGATGCTCCCGCGGAATGGCGCGGTCAGCGGCCAGGGCGACGAGGGCGATGATGCTCCACATCAGCACCAGCCCGACCACGCGCGCGGTCTGGGTCTGCCTGTAGGCGATCCGCTGGATCTGCGGTCGCTGGGGATCGGGTGCGCGATAGCCGGCCATGAGAGTCGCTGCAAAGACTGGCGCGGGGCTGCGTCAGGAAGATGGCCGCCGTTAACCCCCTGACGGCGGCGCTGTCACCCCCGACGATTCAGGGACTCGACGAGCTGTCCCCCTGCCGGCGGGTCGATGTCGGTGCGGGTGGTTTCGGTCAGGCGGGCCATGGTCATGTAGAAGCCGCAGGTCAGGATGATCTCGACGATCTCCTTGGAGCTGAAGTGCTTCTGCGCCTCGGCCAGCGACGCCTCGCTGGCCTTCACGTCCTCGATCACTTCCTTTGCGAAGAGAACCAGCGCCTTTTCCCGGGCGTTGAAGGCCGGATCGTCGAAGCGCCGGGCGGCCAGGGCGTCGATCTGTGCCTGGGTGTTGCCGCAGGCCAGGCCGATCGGCACATGCTGGTTCCACTCATACTCGCCGCCCTCGAGCTCGGCGACCAGCAGGATGACCAGCTCCCGCAGGTCCGCCCCCAGCTGCTGCTTGCTCAGGATCGCCCCGCCGAACCGCAGCGCCGGCTCCATCATCGTGTCGGCGTTGGCCAGCATGCGGAAGATGTTCAGCTTGGCCGCCAGCTTGTCCCAGTAGTCCTTCGCCTTGGGGGGAAGATTGTCGATGTCGGCGAAGGGGACGAGGGCCATGGGGTGTTTCCTGATCGTTGCGGCTCTACGGCCGCTGAATCGCCGACAGCATGGGGCTGACTATGGCCTCCAGTTCGTCGAGCTTGGTCTGAGCGATATCCCAGATGATATGCCCGTCCAACTCGGGGTAGCCGTGGGCCACGAGATTGCGAACGGCGACAATGCTCTTCCATGGCAGGCTGCCGAGGTCGGTCTTGAGCCGGTCAGGCAGACGGCCAATCGACTCGCCAATGACGAAGACGTTCATGACGACAGCATCGAACGTCAGATGGCTGGCCTCGAAATCAGCGAAGGTCATGCCGGCTGTGTAGGAGCGGATACGAGCAATCGCCTGAAGGATGTCGTCAAGGCGGAGCTCTGCGTCGCGCTCCGCCTTAGGCATATGCCACCTCCTTGAGGACCCGGTCCCGCATCAGCCGATGCAGCGACTTGCTGGTCGCCAGGTCGACGTCGGTTCCGAACAGCGCTTCGAGATCCTCCCGTAGCTCGAAGAATTCGAAGCCCGGATGCTGGTCCGGCTTGAACTCCACCAGAAGGTCCACATCGCTGTCAGGCCCGGCTTCGCCACGCGCCACCGAGCCGAACACGCCGATCCGCGCGACGCCGTAGCGGTCGAGCAGCGGCCGCGCCGCGCGCAGGGTCTCGAGGGCCTCATCGAGGGTCATGGCCCAAGTCTAACACAGTCTTCCGATGTCGGGCGAGGGCGGCCAGGGGCCGAAAACCAGAGTAATTTTAAGGATATAGCGGGTCTTGGCGGCAGGCCTTTGATCGTCCATCTAGTCGGTTGATGAGCGACGAACCGTCCCTATCCACCGCCACCGGCTGGCGGGAGCTGATGAAGCCCGCGCTGATCTCGCGGTTCGCCTTTCTGTGTCTGGGCATCTGGCTGAACGCCGCCGACGCCCTGGTGACCATCACCCTGACCCCCACCATCGCCGGCGAGATCGGCGGGTTCCAGTACTTCGGCTGGTCTGTGGCCGCCTTCCTGCTCGGGGGCATCGTGGCGGGGGTCTGTTCGGGACGGATGTCGATGGAGCTGGGCCTGCGTCCGTCCATCGCCGTGGCCGGCGTCGCCTATGCGGTCGGCTGCGCGGTCAGCGCCCTGGCGTCGGACTTCCTGGTCTTTATCGCCGGTCGTCTGCTGCAGGGGCTGGGGGCGGGCGCCATCGCCGCCCTCTGCTACGTGGCCATCAACGGCATGTTCCCCGAGCGGCTTTGGGTGCGGGTGCTGGCGGGGCTGGCGGGGGTCTGGGGCGTGGCGACACTGCTGGGCCCCCTGATCGGCGGCGTCTTCGCCGAGCTGGACTGGTGGCGCGGCGCCTTCTGGTTCTTCGCCATCCAGAGCCTGCTGTTCATCGCCGCCACCTTCGCCCTGGTCCCGGCCGGCGCGAAGCGGGACGAACCCCGGCCGCGAATCCCGCTTCCGCAGCTGGGCGCCCTGATCGTCGGGGTGACCCTGATCGCGGCGGCGGGCACGACCGGGACGGCGCTGCTGGACGGGGCGCTGGGCTTGGGCGGCCTTGCAGGGATGGCGCTGCTGCTGTGGCTGGACGGTCGGGACGGCGGGGTGCTGCTGCCCCGCTCGGCGGGCGACCTGACCTCGCTGGTCGGGGCCGGCTACTTCACCATCTTCGCACTGGAGGCGGCGACCATCGGATTCTCCGTCTACGGACCGGCCTTCCTCCAGGGGCTGCAGGGCGCCTCGCCGCTGGTCGCCGGCTATGTGATCTCGGCCATCGCCGCCGGCTGGACGGTGACGGCGATGCTGGTGGCGGGGGTGCAGAACCGCGACGGCCTGATGATCCGGCTGGGCGCGGCCTGCGTGGTCGCCGGCCTGATGCTGGGCGCCTGGTCGCTGCCCTATGCCGGGATAGGGGTGACGGTTGTGGCCCTCACGCTGGCGGGCCTGGGCTTCGGGTTCGCCTGGGCCTTCCTGTCCAAGGCCATCATCGGCGGCCTGTCGGAGGCCGAGCGGCCGCTGGGCTCCTCCGCCGTGCCCACGGCCCAGATGATCGGCGGCGCGGTGGGCGCGGCCGGGGCCAGCGCGCTGGCGGGGCTGCTGGGCCTCGCCGAAGGCGTCGACCCGGCCACAGGCCCGGCGGCGGGGCTGAAGCTGTTCGGCGCGATGATCCCGGTGGCGCTGCTGGGCCTGCTCGCGGCCTGGCGGGTGGGGCGAAGGGCCTAGGCCCTCAGACGGCGGCGATCAGGACGATGGCCATGCCGAGCAGGAAGGAGCCGAGGAACAGGGCGCCGGCCGCGCGCGCCAGGCCGTCGATACCCGAGAACAGGCCGCCGGCGGGCGCGTCGGCGGGGTCGAGTCTGAAGGTCTGGCTGTCGGACATGGCGGAGTTCCTTAACGCGGGGCGCCTCCCTAAGGCGCCGCGTCCCGGCTGGCTACCCCTTTCAGCGCCGGGATCGGGGGCGCCGCTAGGGCGCCTCCGCCGTCGCCGCTTCCTCCACCACCTTCACCACGTCGGCCATGATCTGGGTGAGTTTGAAGTCCTTGGGGGTGTAGATGCGGCGCACGCCCATCTGTTTCAGGATCAGGGCGTCGTCCGGCGGGATGATGCCGCCGACCACGACCGGGATGTCGCCCAGGCCCTCGGCCCGCATCACGCGCACGACCTCCTGCACCAGATCCAGGTGCGATCCCGACAGGATCGACAGGCCCACGACGTGCGCCTTCGTCTCCTTCGCCCGGCGGACGATCTCGTCCGGGGTCGAGCGGATGCCGTCGTAGTGGACCTCCATCCCGACGGCGCGGGCGCGGGTGGCGATCTGTTCGGCGCCGTTGGAGTGGCCGTCCAGCCCGGGCTTGCCGATCAGGTAGGTGAGGGTGCGGCCCAGAACCTGCGAGACGCGCTCGACGTCGCGCTTCACCGCCTCGATGTCCTCGGCGTCCTCGCCGGTGGCGACGACCACGGCGACGCCGGTCGGGCCGCGGTATTCGCCGAACACCTCGCGCAGGGCGAAGGCCCATTCGCCGGTGGTCACGCCCGCCTTGGCCGCGACGATGGAGGGCTCCATGATGTTGCGGCCCTCGCGGGCGGCGGCCTTCAGGTCGGCGACGGCGGCGTCGGCGGCGCCCTGGTCGCGCGCCGCGCGCCAGGCCTTCAGCCGCTCGACGACGCCGGCTTCCAGCTTCGGATCGACGGTCTCGATCGAGCCTTCGCCGGCCGACAGGGGCGAGACCTCGGTGTCGGTCCAGCGGTTGACGCCCACCACGGTCAGGTCGCCGGTCTCGACGGCCCGCACCCGGGCGGCGTTGGACCCGACCAGCGCCCCCTTCATGTAGTCTATGGAGGCGGCGGCCCCGCCGTTGGCGTCGATCCTGGCCAGCTCGGCCAGGGCCCCGGCCTTCAGCTCGGCGACCTTGGCCTCGACGACATGGCTGCCGGCGAACAGGTCCTCGTATTCCAGGAGGTCGGTCTCATAGGCCAGCACCTGCTGCATGCGCAGGCTCCACTGCTGGTCCCAGGGCCGCGGCAGGCCCAGCGCCTCGTTCCAGGCCGGGAGCTGCAGCGCCCGGCAGCGGGCGTCCTTGCTCAGCGTCACCGCCAGCGCTTCCAGCAGGATGCGGTAGGGGTTGTTCTCCGGCTGCTGCTCGGTCAGGCCCAGGCTGTTGACCTGCACGCCATAGCGGAATCGGCGGGCCTTGGCGTCCTGGACGCCGTAGCGCTCGGCCAGGATCTCGTCCCACAGCACCGTGAACGTCCGCATCTTGCAGAGCTCGGTCACGAACCGGACGCCGGCGTTCACGAAGAAGCTGATCCGCGAGCAGACGATCTCGAAATCCTGCTCGGGCACCTGACCGCCGGCCCGCACGGTGTCGAGCACCGAGATGGCGGTGGCCAGCGCGAAGGCCAGCTCCTGCTCCGGCGTCGCCCCGGCTTCCTGCAGGTGGTAGCTGCAGACGTTCATCGGGTTCCATTTGGGAACCTCGCGATAGCACCAGGCGATCATGTCGCCGATCAGCGTCAGGCTGGGCTGCGGTGGGAAGATGTAGGTCCCGCGGCTCAGGTATTCCTTGATCAGATCATTCTGGGTCGTGCCCTGCAGCGCCGAGCGCGGCGCCCCCTGCTCGTCGGCCAGGGCGACGTACATCGCCAGCAGCCAGGCCGCCGGGGCGTTGATCGTCATCGAGGTGTTCATCTTGTCGAGCGGGATGCCGTCGAACAGCGTCCGCATGTCGCCCAGGTGGCTGATCGGCACCCCGACCTTGCCGACCTCGCCCTTGCTGAGGATGTGGTCGGCGTCATAGCCGGTCTGGGTCGGCAGGTCGAAGGCCACCGACAGGCCGGTCTGCCCGGCCGCCAGGTTGCGGCGGTACAGGGCGTTGGACTTCTCGGCGGTGGAGTGGCCCGCATAGGTCCGGAAGATCCAGGGCGCGTCCGGCGCATGCTGGAAAGGCTTGGTGCTCATCGTGGTCTCGCGCGTCCCGGCGTTTCTTGTGCTTTTGCGAGATGATGCGCGCAGACTTGCTGCGGCGCAACATTTCACTTGCAACGATATCGGACCTGTCACACGATCATGCCCCTGCGGTGGATGAACGGCGGTGTCTGAGGGCACAGTCTTGCGCCTGACGCGGGAAAAACACCGGACTGGAGGCGACGTGCGATTGTACGTCGCGGAAGGGCCGCCAGACGCCGGAACACCAACCGGCGCTACTGCATTGCAACAGAAACGCGCCACGGGACTGACGACATGACAACCGCCACGCTCGAAAAGACGCCCGTGAAGGACCTGTACGAAATCGGCGAGATCCCGCCGCCGTACCACGTCCCGAAGAACATGTACGCCTGGTCGATCCGCAAGGAGCGGCACGGCCGGCCCGAGACCGCGATGCAGGTCGAGGTGGTGCCCACCTGGGAGATCGGCGAGGACGAGGTCCTGGTCCTGGTGATGGCCGCCGGGGTCAACTACAATGGCGTCTGGGCCGCGCTCGGCGAGCCGATCAGCCCGCTCGACGGCCACAAGCAGCCCTATCACATCGCCGGGTCGGACGCGTCCGGCATCGTCTGGGCCATCGGCAGCAAGGTGAAGCGCTGGAAGCTCGGCGACGAGGTGGTCATCCACTGCAACCAGGATGACGGCGACGACGAGGAGTGCAACGGCGGCGACCCGATGTTCTCGTCCAGCCAGCGTATCTGGGGTTACGAGACGCCGGACGGCAGCTTCGCCCAGTTCTGCCGCGTGCAGTCGCGCCAGCTGCTGCCGCGCCCCCGGCACCTGACCTGGGAAGAGTCGGCCTGCTACACCCTCACCCTGGCCACCACCTACCGGATGCTGTTCGGCCACAAGCCGCATGAGCTGAAGCCCGGCCAGAACATGCTGGTCTGGGGCGCCTCGGGCGGCCTGGGCGTCTTCGCCACCCAGCTGGCCGCCGTCGTCGGCGCCAACGCCATCGGCGTGGTCAGTGACGAGGACAAGTTCGACTTCGTGCTCAGCCAGGGCGCCAAGGCCGTGCTGAACCGCAAGGACTTCAACTGCTGGGGCCAGCTGCCGACCGTCAACGGGCCGGAGTTCTCCGACTACATGAAGGAGACCCGCAAGTTCGGGAAGGCGATCTGGCAGATCACCGGCAACAAGGACGTCGACATGGTGTTCGAGCACCCTGGCGAGTCGACCTTCCCGGTCTCGGTCTTCCTGGTGAAGCGCGGCGGCATGGTCGTCATCTGCGCCGGCACCACCGGCTTCAACCTGACCATGGACGCCCGCTTCCTGTGGATGCGCCAGAAGCGCGTCCAGGGCAGCCACTTCGCCAATCTGATGCAGGCCAGCGCCGCCAACCAGCTGGTCATCGACCGCCGCGTCGACCCCTGCCTGTCGGAAGTCTTCACCTGGGACGACATCCCGGCCGCCCACGAGAAGATGCTCGATAACAAGCACCTGCCCGGCAACATGGGCGTCCTCGTCTGCGCCCAGCGCCCCGGCCTGCGCACCTTCGAGGAGGTCCAGGAGATCTCGGCGGAGATGGGCTGCTAGGCGGCCCGAACTTCAAGCGCGCGTTTCAGGCGGCGGCTTCCGAGAGGGGGCCGCCGTTTGTGCGTTGGGGGCGCAGGTCGGCGTTCGACCTGGAGCGCACCTCATCCCGTCTTCCCGACGGAGGCCGGGATCCATCTTCCTGCGCGCGGGCCTGTGGACCCCGGCCTTCGCCGGGGAGACGGAAAATGGGGAATGTCCCAGTCCGCCTTCCGCCCCGCCGTCATGGCCCGACCTGTTCGGGCCACCCATGCGTGGTGGGCCGGAAGGCTTTGCGTGCTTCGACACGCGCCTGCGGCGCTGCTCAGCATGACTATGAAGGGCAGCCTTACTTCTCGGTCATCCTGAGCAGCCGCGGAGCGGCGTGTCGAAGGACGCACCGCATGGGCTGCGTTCATGGGTGGCCCGAACAGGTCGGGCCATGACGGGGAGAGGGGTGGCGATCCGGGTCAGCTACGCTTCGCGAAGCCGTCCCCGAAGCGAGACTCCCGAGACCTATACTCCGGAGACAAGGCGGGACATCCGACCCCTTTGCGGGACATCGCGCCCCGCGCCCGGGCGGGGATCGACGCACACCCCCTGCAACCGGCGCCATACTGGGCGGATGCGGCGTTCGATCATCACGGAAAAGGGCCCGCGAGGCCTTGAGCGGCAAAGGGTCAGAGTCTGCCGGCCCCCGCCGGCCGAGCGGCTCCGGCCCGCGCCTGACCCTGCCTGGCCGGTCGCCTTGTCCCCCCATCCGCCGCGCGCCGGCGCCGGCGTCTTGAGCCCCAAACCGGTGTGCGAGACACCGGAGACACCTCAGACGCCGCCCGGGCTTCGACCCGCCCCGTCAGGCCGGTGCGAACCTGGTCTGCAGCTGTTCGACGAGGATCGACCCGGCCCTGACCGGCCCGGTCGGGAAGGCGTTGGACACCGAGACCAGCGCCAAGCCCCGGTCCGGCGCCACGATCGCCGTCGCGTGCCACATGGTGTTGGACCCCTCATGGCCGAGGCGCGGCCCGCGCGCCCAGGGCTTGCCCACCGTGACGCCCCAGCCGAGGGCGTAGTCGGCGCCGGGCGCCGGCGTCGTCAGGCGGGCGATGGTGTCCGGCGTCAGGTAGTCGCCGCCCCCGGTCAGGAACAGCCGCAGGAACTTCGCATAGTCCTCCAGCGGCATATGGACGGTCCCGGCCGGGCCCAGCGCGGGCGGATTGTCCGCCGACCCGGCCGGATCGACAGCCTTGAGACCACCGATGCCGAAGGGCAGGGACCGGTGGCCCCAGGGCTGGTCGCCGGTCGGCGCGCCGAAGCCGGCGCCGGCCATGCCCAGCGGTCGGAACAGCCGGTCGGTGATCGCCGCCTCCCAGTCGCCGCCGACCAGCCGCTCGATCGCCGCGCCGGCGACGACGAAGTTGATGTTGGCGTATTCGAAGACGCCGACCTTGCCCTTGGGCGGTGCGGCCAGCGCCTTGGCGACCAGGGCGGTGCGCTGCGCCGGCAGCGGTCGCCTGTCGTCAAGGGCGGCGATCAGCCAGGGGATACCGATCACCCCCTTGTCGGACAGGCCGGCGCGATGCCTCATCACCGCCTCCAGGGTCGTCGTGGCCCAGGCCGGGTCCAGCGTCAGGTCGGGAAACAGCTCACGCAGGGTCGCGCCCCACTTGGCGCGCCCCTCCTCGACCAGCTTGCCGTACAGCGCCGCCGTCATCGCCTTGGTGTTGGAGCCCAGGTGCCATTTGTCCTGCACGGTGACAGGATCGGGGCCATCGATCCGGCGCCGGCCCGCGACCTCGAGGAAGGTGATGCCGGTCGGGGTGACCACCATGCCGCCCAGCGCAGGGGCGCCGGTCTCGTCGACGATCCTCTGCAGCGATCCGGCGGGTGCGGTGGAAGAGCGGGCGGGGCGGGGCCCGCAGGCCGCGAGCAGGCCGGCGGCGGGGAGGGCGAGCAGGGTACGCCTGTCGAGGGTCACGGGCCGGCTCCTTGCGCGTCGCCCCGCAACGCCGGAGCCTCCGCGAATATGAGAACTTCATGCCCGGGCCGCCAGTTCCCCGTCCGCCGCAGGAAACCCGTTCCCCCGCTTCCAAACGCTTGTTAGAGTCCGGCCCATGTCCGACGATCTTACCGAAGCCCAGACGGGCGATATTCCGGCCGGGTTCAAGCCGCTCAACTGGACCCGGGGCTTTGGCCGCCAGATCGGGCCGCTCTACGAGAAGTTCGAGGGCTACGACTGCTCGCTCGGTTTCCGGGTCGAGGAGCACCACACCAACGGCATGAAGAACTGCCACGGCGGCATGCTGATGACCGTGGCCGACGTCGCCTGGGGCCGGGTGATCTCGGTGCACAAGTCGCACTTCTGGGTCACGGTCCGGCTGACCTGCGACTTCCTGTCCAGCGCCAAGCTGGGGGACTGGGTCGAGGGACGGTCCCGGATCGTCTCGGAAGAGGACGACCTCTACACCGTGCGGGGCGAGCTGTGGTCGGGCGACCGGCTGCTGATGACCGGCACCGCCGTCTACAAGGTGATCGGGCCGCGCGAGCCGCGCCCCGGCGAGAAAGCGTTCGTGGAGGCCGCCCGTGGCTGACGGCCAGACCCTGCCCCCCGAGATCGCCGCGCCGCTGGCCCGGTTCAACGGCGAGAAGCCGGAAGCGCCGGCCTGGTTCGACAAGGCCCTGGCCGACGCGCCGGAGCGGACCTTCTTCGACTTCGAGGGCGCGTCCATCGAGCTGCTGACCTGGGGCGAGGTCGGCAAGCCCGGCCTTCTGCTGCTGCACGGAAACGGGGCCAGCGCCGACTGGTGGACCTTCATCGCGCCGTTCTTCGCCCAGGAGTACCGGGTCGCGGCCTTCAGCTGGAGCGGCATGGGCCGGTCTGACTGGCGGACAGCCTATACCGGCGACCTCTTCGCCCGCGAGAGTTTCGCGGCGGCCGAGGCGGCCGGCCTCTACGCCGCCGGCAAGCCGGTGTTCGTGGCCCATTCGTTCGGGGGCTTTCCGACCATGCTGGCCGCCTCGAAATACGGCGACCGGATGGGGGCGGCGGTGCTGGTCGATTCGGTGGTCCGGCCGCCGGAGCGCGAGTGGCGCGGCCCGCCCCGGCGCGTCTCGCCCAACCGGGTCTACGCCACCCTGCCCGAAGCGTTGGCCCGCTTTCGCCTCGCGCCGCCGCAGGACTGCGAGAACCTCTACATCGCCGACTGGATCGCCCGGAACGCGCTGAAGGAAGTCGAAGGCGGCTGGACCTGGCGGTTCGACCCCTTCATGTGGCAGGCCTTCCAGATGGAGGATCGCGGGCCGCTGCTCAGCGCCGCCACCTGCCCGATCGCCATGATGTGGGGCGACCGGTCGGGGCTCGTGGACGACGAGATCCTCGCCTACATGCAGGATCTGCTGCCGCCCGGCTCGCCACAGATGGCCATTCCGGACGCCGACCATCATGTGATGATCGACCAGCCGCTCGCCTTCGTCGGCGCCCTGCGCGGCCTTCTGGCCGGCTGGCGGCTTGAGCCGTGACGCGGGCCGTTGTAAAGCGCCCTCAACTCGATTGCAGGATCTGAAGATGGCTTCCGAATATCAGCGCGGCGAAATGGACATCTCCGAGCACACCGCGACCTACGCTGCGGTCATGGGCCTGACCAAGTGGGGCTCGCTGGCGCTGGCCGTGGCGCTGGTCATGCTGACCCTC
>Ga0315902_10006775_pt1 | contig 15786 bp, 19 predicted proteins | sample LakEriMetagenome_9_FD_203523 | JGI IMG/M metagenome (GOLD analysis project Ga0315902, IMG submission 203523) | Freshwater fungal communities from buoy surface, Lake Erie, Ohio, United States - Buoy 12 MA117 | ecosystem: Environmental > Aquatic > Freshwater > Lake > Lake biofilm | place: USA...
ACTGTATTATGCAGCAGACAAATCGCGTGACATTGCTGGCAAAATCAATACCGAAAATGGAAAATATGCCATTGCTGTCCCAGGAAACGCAACAGGACAATACCTATTCAAAATGCTCTGGAAAGTAGACAGCAAGGAATATTATTTTGAAAAAAACATCTTCCTGCAACCATGATGATGGAATATGCCATACCTGCATTGCTTCTGGGACTTGGCGGTAGCCTGCACTGCGTTGGCATGTGCGGCCCCCTCATGTTTGGATCACTGCTGGGGAAAAATGGTGCGGGCTTTCGCATGAATGATTTCTTGCTTTACCATACCGGCAGGATTGGTGTCTATGCCATTTGGGGATTGGTGTTTGGTCTTATCGGCACATCAGTAAAATGGTTTGGCATTCAGCAAAACATCTCACTGAGCCTTGGGATAGCCATTCTTGCTGTATTGTTATTGGTCAAATTTTTTCCAAAGACAGAAAAGACAATTGCTGATGCCATTGTACCCAGGTTCATCCGTGACCGATTGATTCCTTGCCTCAATGCGCGTTTTAGGACCTCTTCTTTCATGGCAGGACTGCTGAATGGAATGTTACCCTGTGGTCTGGTATATGTTGCATTGGCAGGCGCTACAGCTTCCCAGGACCCGTTAAGAGGAGCCATCTTCATGGCATTGTTTGGCATGGGCACCTTGCCTTTGCTGGCTGCATTGCTGTTGCTCGGAAAAAGCCTGAAAACACGTGTAAGACAACAGATGATCAGGTGGTACCCGGCATTGATCGGATGCATGGCACTGCTGCTGATCCTGCGGGGTTTAGACATAGGAAACATGTTAAGCCCTTCCCTGCTGCCCGGAAAAAATCTGTTGGTACACTGTGCAACTGAATGACCAACATCAGTTTTATCAGTGACCATGATTATTTCATGGACCTGCAATGAAAATTAGATTTGTGATGAGATAGTATTCATCACCTTAAAAAATACAACTATGCTTGGAAATGGAAGATCCCTGTTAAGATCATCACTGCTAAGGCCTTCAATCCTTGAAGACGTCATGAAGCCCTGGAGTGAGTGGATGGATGAAAAATGGCCTTTTTCAACCCAAACTCCTGCCGTGAACGTAAAGGAAACTGACAAGAATTATGAAATTACACTGGCAGCCCCTGGCTTGCAGAAAGATGATTTTAAGATTGATGTCAATGGTTCAATGATCACCATCAGTGCAGAAAAAGATGAAAAAAAGGAAGAAAAAGAGGAGTCCTTCACCAGGAGGGAATACAGCTATTCTTCTTTCTCGAGGTCTTTTACCCTACCTGAAGACATCAACCAGGACAGGATTGATGCAAACTATGTCAATGGAGAACTGAAACTATTGCTACCCAAAAAAGAGGAAGCAAAAAAGACGGTCCACCAGAAAATCAGTGTACACTGATTTGACACTCCCCCCTTCTGCAGGTGCAGAGGGGGGATATTTTAAAAAAACTATCCCCATGATGGTTGAAAAAAAGATGATCAGTAGCCACGTCCAACAATTTATTTTTGAGAACTCCTCCTGGATCAGGTTAATTGAATACCTGCACCAGGAGAATACGCATATGAAAAACAGGCTGGCTGAAACAATTGACCAGATCACCAACAAGGAAAGCCTTGGCCTGGCTGAGCAGTATCAGAACAAGTTTCTCACGAAGGATGATTTGTACGACCACATGCTGCATGTACTTGCAGGACAATCGATCAAATGGAAGGAGCTGAAATCAATGCCCAGTAGTGCCATCAGCACAGAAATCAAACGAACACATAAAAAGATCAGAGAACAAATGGAATTCATTGAGCGTGACCATGCACTGATCAAGCAAGATTACAATACCTATCTTTCTTCTCTTCCCATCAATGGGAAGCATTAGCCCTCAATCTCCTTGCTGAGGATCAATTGTACAATCCTTCAAGCTTCTTCTCGTTCAGCAAGACGATATTCCCGTCTTTGATATCAATCAGTTTTTCCGCCCTGAAATCACTCAAGGTCCTGATCAATGACTCGGTTGCCGTTCCTGCAATATTGGCAAGGTCTTCCCTGGAAATATGAATGGAGAATGGTGTTTGACCCGCACCAAATTTATGACGCAACATGATCAGTGCATCTGCAACCCTCTTGCGCAGTGAGTTGTAGGCCAAGCCAAGCAATTGGTTTTCTTTCTCTGTTACATTTCCTGCAAGGATCTGCAAAAACTTTTTCATGACAACCGGATTTTCCTTGATCAGGGCATCAAACTCCTCTCTTGGTATCATGGCAATTTCAGCATCCTCCATGGCCTCAGCGGTTTCATGGTAAACAGAATTTTCAAGCAATGCCATGTATCCAAAATAATCCCCTTCACCAAAAAGTCCAACAGTGAGGTCCTTGCCATCATCATTTGATTTGTACAACTTGACCTTACCTTTCTTGATATGAAACAAACGGTTGGGATGATTTCCTTCGCTATAGATCACATGCTTCTTCTTGTATACATTGGTATTCCTGCCACTTGAAAGCTCTTCCCAAACATCCTGCTTGCCAATGTCCTGAAGCAAATTCCTCATCCCTTCCTGACTAGATTCATATTTCTTTCTCAGGATGCTCACTTTTTTCAACCGCTGCTCTATTGCATTCAGCAATTCAATTTCAGTGAATGGCTTTGTCACATAATCATCGGCTCCCATTTCCATTCCCTTTCTGAAATCAGACCGCTCTGTTTTTGCAGTAAGGAATATAAAGGGAACATCTTTCAGGTCTTCATTCTTGTTGAGCATGTGCAATACACCATAACCATCGAGTACGGGCATCATGATATCACAAATGATGACATCAGGCTTTGATGCCATCGCCTTCTCCACGCCGTCTTTTCCGTTTTCAGCGGTAATGACATTGTAATTGGCCAGCTCAAGAATCTCTGCTGTGTTTTCCCTGATTTCATGGTTGTCTTCAATCAATAGAATGGTGTTCATACGTTAAATTTTATGGTGAATAAGGTTCCTTTTTCAAGTTCGCTGTCAACAGCAATTTCGCCCCCCATGAGCTCTACATATTTGGAGACAATATGCAACCCAAGGCCTGTACCCTGTATATTGGTCACATTGTTTGCACGGAAAAATCTTTCAAACAGGTGTTTCTTTTCTTCTTCAGGAATGCCAAGCCCTTCGTCTTGTACAGTAATGGTAACATGTTCGCTGTCAATACAACTGTTCACGTAAATCATTGACTGGGCAGGAGAAAACTTGATGGCATTGGAAACCAGGTTGATGATGATGTTCCTGATCAGGGAAAGGTCAAGGTTCGCCTGGGGATTTCCTTCATGCACATAGCGTATCTGCTGTTTCTCTTTGAGAATGGGATAGATTTCACTCAAAATCAACTGCAGCTGCTCTTTCAGGTTGAAAGCGGTAAAATGCAATTGAACCTTTCCCTCTTCAATTTTTCCAAGGGACAGGAATTCATTCAGGATATCGGTAAGGTTGCTGACTGCAGAACGGATTCTCAGGATATGCTTATCCCGCTTATCCTGTTCCGTGGATTCAGTATATTTTCCAATCAGTGAAACCGAAGAAAGGATGGTACTCAGTGGCGTCCTGAACTCATGCGATGCCATGGAAACAAACCTTGACTTAAGGTCACTCAACTCCCTTTCCTTGCTCAGCGCTTCTGTGAGTTCCTGTGTCCTGTCGCTCACTTTCTGCTCAAGCTCTTCGTTCAGTTTCTCAATTTCAAGGTTTACTTTTTCCACCTCTTCTTTCTGCCTCCTGAGTGTATGCTCTGTTTCCATCCGTTTGGTAATATCGATGATGAAAGCAATCACATAAGGTTCCTCATCAATCATATAATGCCCAAGGCTGATCTCAACCGGAAACTCCTTTCCGCTGTGTTTCAATGCCAGCAACTCCATCCCACGCCCCATTGGCCTGTTTTCCCTGTGCTGGGCATAATCTGCCCTGTGCCCGTGGTGGCGCATCTTAAACCGTTCAGGAATAAGGTCTTCCACCTTGAGCTTGGTGATTTTCTCCAATGGATATTCAAACAAAATCGTGGCCTGTTCATTGGCCAAAATAATCTCTCCCTCTTTGTTGACCAACAGAATGGGCAAGGTGGCATACTGGAACAGGGCTTCAAACTTTTTGATTTCCTTAAAAAGGTTTTCAGAGAAAATCCTTTGGGTGTCAATGTTGATCACCCGTTGTAAATAAAATGTCTTCCCTTCAAAAATGAAAGAAGTGATGTCAAGCCTTCCTAAAAAAATATCTCCATTGCATTTTGTAAACAATACCTCTTCGCTCCAATGCCCGTTTCGTTTGATGGTGGCCAGTACCAATTCCGCAACATCAAGATCCAGCCGGTGCTTTCTAAATCCAAGAAATGAATACTCCCTGATAAAGTCTTCCCGGTTTGTGTAACCAAAAAAATGTGCATATGCGCTGTTGAAATACAACAAATTCCTCCCCTCATCATCCCAAACGGCGATGAATTCATCAGAAAATGCAGACCATGCCTGTAACATGGAAGCATGAAAAGAAGTGGGATTTGTTGCCGGGTTCATAAACACGCGGTTAAGGTATCAAGAGTTATTGATTCACGATCAGAAACTGATACAAGTTAAACAAAAAAATGCCCTTGCGTAATTATGATTGGCCACCGAGGGTCAAGCGCAGAAAAAGAAAGAAAAGGCCCTGTATCATTAGGAAGTATGGAGCAAACTTATTGTTGGCTTCGATCTTCATGTATCCAAATGCAACCGAAACAGCAAAAGAGATCAGGAACCAACTTGCATAATTGAAAATGGGTATTTGACCATCGCTCCAGTTCCAGAATCCAAGTTGCATGGCAACAGGCTCCATGACCCAGTCAAAACTGGTAGCAATAGCCGCAGTGAGGAATGCAACAGAAAGCTTCCCCTTGATTAATTTGCCATTGAACTTCCTGGCAACAACATGGGCGGTATACACAATGCAAAACCAATTGATGCCAATCAAAACGGGCACACCAAACAACTTGCGGCCAAAGACTTCCCCGTAGGAATAATTTCCGAAAAGCAGTCCTGTATTGACACCTATCATCTCAGTTGTCATACCAACCACAACCGCCATCAGAGATGCCTGAACAAAACGAAGATTGATGGGCTGCTCATTGAGGATGAGCAAAAGCAACATCAAAAACAGGTTGACAGGTGTGAAGGGAACAAAAAAGGAAGGATTAAAAAAAGCAATGCCGATAGCCCCTGAAAAATGCACCAGCACTGCCAAAAAAATTGCCCAATGGAAGGGACTTTTCATCCAATATGGTGTGTGGCTGCTCATGCAGGGTTCCCAATTAAATCGCTCACAATAGCAGCACTCTTCAAACAGAGCGGGATGCCACCGCCCGGATGAACACTTCCTCCTGTGAAATAAAGCCCGTTTGTCTTTGAAGTGAAATTGGCATGTCGGAGAAATGCCGCCCATTTTGAATTTGAACTTGTGCCATACAAAGATCCGAGATAAGAGTCCGTTCTGGCCTGAATCCCTCCGGGGGTCAACACTTCTTCAACCACAATATCCTGTTCAATGTCTGCACCCAGCATCCTGTTCAGTTTTATCAGAATGTTCTTTCTTACCCTTGCTGTTTCCAGTTGCCAGTCTGCTCCATCCATGGCGGGTGCATTCACCATCACAAACCAGTTCTCATTTCCTTCTGGCGCATGGCCTTTCTCCATTTTGGAACTGATGTTGATGTAGATGGTCGGATCATCATGAAACTTCTTCTCTTTGAAAAGGCAGTCAAACTCTTTTTCATAAAATGCACTGAACAAGATATTGTGCAGGTGCAACTCCGAAAATTCCCTCTTCATTCCCCAATAAAAAATCAGGGCGCTGCTGCTTCTTTCATTGCGCAGGATCTTTCTTGCCCCTTGCTCATCAGCAAGCAATTTCTTGTAGGTAAAATACGCATCCACATTGCTGATCACCATGTTGGCTGGAACGAAACTGCCATTGGCAATGATTCCGGTTGTGCTGCCCTGCGCTGTAACAATTTTCTCAACATGGCTGTTCAACACAAAGCGAACACCCTTCTTCTCTGCCAACGCAATCAATGCATTGGGAATATTGATCATCCCGCCATGTGGGTAATAGGTTCCCTGATTTTGTTCCAGATGAGGAATCAGGCTCAACATCCCAGGTGCGCTGAAAGGATTGCTGCCATTGTATGTTGCAAACCTGTTGAAGACCTGAACGGCTTCAGGTGTAACAAACCTGCTCCTGTTGAAACCATCAAGTGTTTTGAAAAGATAAGGAAACCTGACAGTGCGAAGGGCATCCAAAACCCGCTTGTGCAACCAGGTTGCCCGCTGGTGGAGCGAGTGGTTTAAAAAAATGGTTCCCACTTTTTCGTAGACCTGTTCGGCATCACGGAGATACTGCAACACATGTTCGGCAGGCTCTCCCAGGGCATCTTGCATTTCATTGGCAAAGGCCTGAGGATTGGTGAAGGCATCCAGCTTTTTGCCATTCTCAAAAAAATAACGGCAGGCAACCGAAACAGGTTCGTAGGTAAAATAGTTGCTGATGTCCTCTCCAGCCAGGGAAAACAATTCTTCCACATTGGCCGGCTGGGTAAAAAGAGAAGGGCCTGCATCAAAGGAAAATCCATCTTTTTCAATGAGGTACAACTTACCGCCTGCAACCTCATTTTTTTCGTGCACCTCCACCTCAAACCCTTTTAAAGCAAGCCTTATGGCAGTTGCAATGCCGCCAATGCCGGCACCCACAACAATGGCCTTAGTGCTTTGCATTGCTCACTCCATTATGTTGATCAAGATATTCATCCAGCAGAGGCAACGCAATCTTGAACCATTCGGTATAATGGTCTGGATGTTTGGCCATGTTTCCCCGGAGTTCATCCATGTTCATGTAACAATAATCAACCACTTCATCTTTGTTGGGAAAAACCTGGCCATTGTATTCACCAATCAATACATGATCAAACTCATATTCTGTCAACTCATTGTCCAATGCAGCTTTGTAAATGAAACTGAAGGCAGGATTCACTGAAGTTTCAAAACCCAGTTCTTCACTCATCCTTCTTGTGGCTGCCTGGCTGGGGGTTTCATCAGGATATGGATGGCTGCAACAGGTATTCGTCCACAAACCGCCGCTATGGTATTTTTCCAGTGCACGGCGTTGCAGGAGCATTTCCCCTTTGCTGTTGAAAAGAAAAACGCTGAAAGCCCTGTGCAACAAGGCTTTTTGGTGTACTTCCATCTTCTCCATGAGCCCTACAGGCTCATCGTTTTCATTCACCAAAACCAACAGTTGTTCTTTTGCCATATTCATCTGAATCAAGGGATTGATATGTTGAGTGCTTTCAAAAAATCTTTTCCCAATGGGCTGACACCAGGATCAAAATACCCAATCAGTTTCCCCTCTTCATCAATGATGTACTTTGAAAAATTCCAGGCAGGTGCTTCCTTGTTCCATCCATTTTTTGAAGGATCAGAAAGCCATGCAAAAACCGGATGCTGGTTGTTGCCCTTCACCACGCTTGCTTTGGCCGCAATAGGAAATTCAACACCATAGTTCTTTTTGCAGAATGAAGCAATCTGTTCATTGCTTCCTTTTTCCTGGTCCTTGAAATCATTGGCAGGAAAACCGACAACCATGATTTGCCCTTTTGCCTGTGCATACAAGGATTGCAGTTCTTCATACTGACCTGTATAACCGCAATCACTGGCCGTATTGACAATTACAATTTTTTTACCCTTGTAAGCAGCAAAAGAAGAAGGCTCTCCGTTGATCGTCTCAAAAGGAATGTCATACAAGGAAACAACTGGCGCCTTCTTTTCTTCTGAAAGCACTACCCTGCTGTTGACCCCAAAAAAACGGGTGATGCTTGTAAGCGCAGGATAAACAGATTTTAATATATTTTGTCTTGTACTCATCTTGCCTTGAATTTTGGATGATGAACAGGCCAGGGCGGTAAGTGTTACCACCAAGGCTGCAATGCCTATTTTCGCTGCTGTATTCATCAGGTATATTTAAAGACTTTCTTCAGCAAATCCACCTTTCCTTTGAATGGCGCATACAACAAGGGTATATCAAACCATGACCTGGAATGCAGGACAGCCTTGGGCCTGGTGAATGTTTCAAAACCAAACTTTCCATGGTACTGGCCAGTGCCACTGGGCCCTACACCACCGAACGGAAGGTGTGGATTACCCAAATGTATCAGGCTGTTGTTGATGCAGGCGCCACCGAACCGCAACCTGGAGAGATAAAATTCCTGCACAGAACGGTCTTCAGCATATACGTACAATGATAGCGGGAAAGGATTTTTCTCTACCCACTCAACCACTTCATCCTGGTGGTCAAATCCAATCACGGGAAGGATGGGACCAAAAATTTCCTCCTGCATCACAGGATCATGCAGGGTGATATTTTCAAGAATGGTGGGCTCAATGTAAAGGTCAGCCTCATTGCTTCTTCCGCCACTGGTAATTTTGGTCGGATCCAGGTAGCCTGTCAATTTTTTGAAACGCTTGTTGTTGATGATCCTGCCAAGATCTTCACTCATCTTGGGATCCTCACCAAACATGCGCTTGACATTGTCCCTGATCCTTGCCACCAAGGCATCCTTGACGGTATTGTGCACCAATACATAGTCTGGTGCAACGCAGGTCTGACCTGCATTCATCAGCTTGCTCCACACAATTTTTTTAGCAGTATAATCAAGGTTGGCAGAGCGGTCAACAATACAGGGACTCTTTCCACCCAGTTCAAGGGTTACCGGCACTAGTTTTTTGGCAGCCATCTCCATGATTTTTTGCCCTACACCGGTACTTCCGGTAAAAAACACATGATCAAACCTCACCTGGTTCATCATGGCAGGAATGACTTCTCCTCCCACGCCTTGCACCACATGAACAAGATCTTGTGAAAAAACAGCAGAGATGATTTTCTCTACAACCATTGCGGTATGGGCAGCTTCCTCAGAAGGTTTTAAGATGACCGTATTCCCTCCGGCGATGGCACTGATCAGTGGCCCAATTGTCAGCAGGAAAGGATAATTCCATGGTCCGATGATGAGCACAATTCCCAGGGAATCGCGGTAGATTTTGCTGGTAGAAGGGAAAAGCATCAGGGGTGTTGAAACCGACTGTGGCCTGGCCCATGCATGGAGGTGCCTGATGGTAAAATCAATTTCTCTCAACAATTGGCCAATTTCTGAACCAAAAGCTTCGTATGTTGACTTGCGAAGGTCCTTGTAAAGGGCTTCCTGAATTTCAGCCTCATGCAAGAAGATGGCTTCCTTGAGTCTCTTCAGCTGTTCAATCCTGAAGGCTACCGGCCTGGTTGCTCCACTGTTGAAAAAACGGAGTTGGCCTGCGAATACTTCAGCAATGTTAAACTGACTCACTCCAAAACCAGGCTGTGGAGGGTGCTGTTGAATGGATGAATTCATAATGATGTATTGTTTAAAACAAACAACGGGTAAGATAGTTCATTTTTAAGCACCTTGTGCCAACCCAACTACCCTGCAGCAATCATGCTGATTTCCACATTCACGGCCTTGGGCAAGCCTTTTACGGCAACAGTTTCCCTGGCAGGATGATCCCCGGTAAAATATTCCGCATAAATGGCATTCACTGTTGCAAAATGAGACATGTCGCTGAGGAAAATGGTTGTTTTGACGACAGCGGAGAAATCAAGTCCTGCTTCAGCAAGGATGGCCGCCAGGTTCTTCATGACCTGATGGGTTTCGCCTTCTATGTCGGTGGCATCAATATTGCCCGTTGCAGGATCAATGGCAATCTGACCGGATATGAAGAGAAAACCATTGGCTTTTACTGACTGATTGTAAGGACCGATGGGTGCAGGCGCCTTGTCTGTATTGATGATTTGTTTGATCATGGTGATTTTATTTTGAATTACGAAGATAATTGCTTTGGTGCAACCTATTTTTGCAAACAATGGCCAATGTTTCAGCAACATATATCCTTCAGATCAATACTGCCTTCAATGAAGCAAGCATTGGCATTGGCCTCAATGGAACATTGGTGGATGAAACCATTAACACCACGCAACAGGAACATGCAGGATTCCTGCAGCCAGCCATCCAGGAAATCTGCCAGCGTACAGGCATTGACCTGAAAACTTTGGCTGCCGTTTCAGTGATGAATGGCCCTGGCTCCTACACAGGTTTGAGGGTGGGATTGGCTGCGGCAAAAGGGATATGCTATGCACTTAAAATTCCACTCATCTGCATCCATACCCTCGACTGGATTGCCTTTGGCAACCAATCCGACAACATTGACCTGGTTTGTCCAATGGTTGATGCAAGGCGAATGGAAGTCTTTACAGGACTGTATTCCAGGGAAATGAACAGGGTACTGGAACCAACCGCACTTGTATTGGAGGAACAAAGTTTTTCCGCAGAATTGGCTAAACAAAGAATAAGTTTTGTAGGTAACGGGGCCGCCAAATGGAAGGATATTTGCCAACACCCGCATGCTGTTTTTCCTGAAGCCGTCCATGATGCAGGTCATTTTGCCAACATGTCTTTGCAAGCCTATCAGCAAGAGAAATTTGCTGACCTGGCCTATGCCGAACCTTTTTACACAAAGGAATTCTTCAATACGCAGAAAAAATAAAAGGTAAACGCCGTATATTCGCGATACCTATTCAGCAAGCTAACAAACACCAACTATGTCCTCATTCCTTCAAGAGGGTGATTACCCTCAATCTTCAAACACAGCACCGAAAACAAATCTATTGAAAACCCTCGCCCCCTCACTGGATCATCTGAACATCAAGAAGGCTTCGCTGACCTTCAGGGCAATCAACCATCCCCTGCGGCAGGACATGATCAGGATGATCGACAGCAAAGGGCATGTAACGGTTACAGAATTATTTGTTGAAATGAGACTGGAACAGTCTGTTGCCAGCCAGCACCTCGCCATCCTGCGCAGGGCCGGACTGGTGAAAAAAGAAAGGGATGGAAAATTCATGTATTACAAGTTGAACCTTGAAAAGCTTCAACTTTTGAATAAAATGATCACAGAGCTGCTGAAATGAGTTTCTACAGGTTCAGTTTTTCTATTGCGAGATCAGCATATTCAGGTTTATAGGGATGTTTCCACCTACGGTGGCTCCACAGATAATTGTCTGGCCGCTCCCTGATCCGGTCTTCAACATATTTGATGTACCGAAGGGTAAGTTCACCCGGCTGCATTGACGCTGGATCATCAGTAATTTTTTCTACCGAAAAAGTGTAGACTCCGCGCTTGATTTTGTAAAAATTACCAAAAACAACAACAGTATCGCGGGTTCGGGCAGCTTTTTCAGGACCCATTACAAATGGAGCCGGCTTCCCAAAAAAGTTAACCCACCATGCTTTTGCCGGATTTCCAGGATTCTGGTCTGCCACCAACGCAATGACATACTGACTGCCTTGATGGGGCAGGAAATTATGCTTGAAATCATTGGCAGGAATCAACACCGTACCAAACCTCGACCTGATTTTTTTGAACAATTGTTCAAAAAAAGGACTGATGATGGGTTGATAAACCCCAAGAAAAGGAAGCTTCATTTCCCTTGAAACACCCTGGTTGACAATCTCCCAATTGAAATTGTGCAGGGCATGGATCTGAATGTTTTTATGCGTACCCGCAAACACCTCGAATACCTTGGGATCGGTCACAAACATCCTGTCTATCAAGCCCTCACCAGCACTGATCAGTTTGATGGACTCCAGCATGGAGTCTGTGAAATTGCTGTAAAAGGCTTTTGCAATCCTGCTTCTCTCGGCATCAGACTTTTCTGGAAAGGCAATGGCCAGGTTGGACAATACAACAGCCTTTCTGTATCCTATGATGTGGTACACCACAAAGGACAAGAAATCACTAAGCCCATGCAAGGCCCAAAGCGGCAACAAGGAAACCAAATACAGCAGGCCGTAAAGGATGCGGTTTTTTAACTGGAACTTCATTCCTCCAGTTGGCTAGGGCTGGTTATGGCTTCCGTCGCAGAACGGAGGGTTCTTTGACTTTTTGCACTGACAAAGCCAAACTTCCTTCTCTTCCTCAAACGTTACCTTCAGGCTGGCATATGGGTTGCCTTCTATTTTCTTGTGCTTGCCATCACAAAAAGGCTGTTTTTCGCTCAAGCCGCAAGTGCACCAGGCATAGGTTTTTCCTGCTTCCACTTTCACGCAACAGGGTTCAGCTTTGGCAACTACGGGAAAACCTTCATTGGGGATCAATTCTTCCATTATCTTGTTTTTTATTGTTTAAAAATGATGTGATGCATGTCTTCAACTCCCCGATTCCGTTGCCAGTTGTTGCAACAGTATTGACAACACTGGCTTCAGGATGATGGTTTCGGGCGGATGAATGGAGCATGTTTTTCAACTGCGTGGCAAAAAATGCAGCCCCTGGCCTGTCGGCCTTGTTCACCACAAAAATGTCTGCCACTTCCATCAATCCGGCCTTCATGAACTGGATCTCATCGCCGGCTTCAGGCACCAAGACCAGGAGGCAAACATCAGCCAGCCGGGCGATCTCAATCTCCGATTGCCCCACCCCAACCGTTTCCAGAAGAATGAGGTCAAATCCACAACCCTTCAGGAAAGCAGTAATCTGCCTGGCCGAAGGATGAAGCCCGCCCATCGACCCCCTGCTGGCCAAAGACCGGATGTAAACCAAGGGATGGTTGTACCAGCGGCTCATCCGAATCCTGTCTCCCAGCAAGGCCCCTTTGTTAAAGGGTGAAGAAGGATCCACACAAACAACTGCCACTTTCTTTTCTTCTGCTACAAATGCCTCTACAAGCGCATCCACCAAGGTGCTTTTCCCTGCACCAGGCGGCCCGGTGATGCCAATCAATGGAACCGCCTGCACTGCCACTGCAGCTGAAATGATAGTCTCATACCCTTTTGCCCCATTCTCAATCAGGGAGATGCACCTGGCAATGCTTTTCCTGTCACCCTGCCTTGCCATTTGTATGATTCCGTTGTCCATCGTTTAAACCATAAAATTATCGCTTTATGGCGACAAATAAAATGAGGCTTTCGGCAACTTTACAGCACCTTTGCACAAATCAATGAGCAAATGAGAACGCTTTGTCTGGATCTTGGCAATACCCGCATGAAGGCGGCACTGTTTGAGAACGGGCATCTCCTCAGCAACCATGTCCTGGAAAATGATGGTGTGGAGACCGTTGAAGCGCTGTTGAAAGAATACCAGCCCGAAAAGTCCATCCTTTCTTCTGTTATCCACCATGCACCAGCCATCAACCAGCTGCTGGAGGAAAATACCCAATTTCACCTGCTCAACCACCTTTCCAGGCTCAACTTCACCGTTCCCGTCGGAAAACCAGAGACCATGGGGGCCGACAGGCTGGCCCTTGCTGCGGCAGTTGTTCATTTTTTCCCAGGCAAAAACAACCTGGTTGTAGGATTGGGAAGTTGCATTACCTATAATTTCATCAACAAATACAACCAGTTCCTGGGTGGCAGCATCTCGCCGGGCATGGAAATGCGGTTCAATTCTTTGCACGACTACACGGCCTTGCTTCCCGTGGTCAAGAAGGAATGGAACTTCCCCCTGGTGGGTTATGACACCAAAACAAATATCCTCAGCGGGGTCGTTTTAGGGATGGCCAAAGAGATTGAAGGAATAGTTCGTGAATTTGAAGAAAAATACAGGAACTTTAACGTCGTTTTAACCGGGGGTGATTGCACCTATTTTGCGCACCTGCTTAAAAATAAGATATTTGCAGACCCCGACTTACTTTACAAAGGATTGTATGCGATCAGTGAGACCAACAACAAATAGTTTTTCAGCCATTTTACTGCTTTTGATGATGAGCCTTCCGGCCCTCCAAGCAAAGGCGCAGGAGAATTCACCTTATTCAAGGTATGGACTTGGCGATTTTGTACCCGGACAGAACATCCTGAACAGGGGAATGGGAGGGCTCAGTTCCGCATTTGCTGACTATTCATCCGTCAATTTCACCAACCCAGCCTCCTATGCATCATTGAAAATCACCACCTATGATGTGGGGCTGGACTACAACTCAAGGTCGCTCAGGGCACTGAACCCGCCAAGAAAATTCAACTCCGCTTACCTGATTCCCTCCTACTTGCAGATTGGCCTCCCCCTTTCCAAGAAAAAAAACTGGGGCATGAACATCGGTCTCCGTCCGATCACCAGAATCAATTACGATATTCTCCTCAATACAAGGATTGCCGGGATTGACAGTGCCCGATACAGCTACCTTGGCAATGGCGGAACCTATCAGGCTTTCACAGGCATGGCCTATGGCACCAAGAACCTGAGCATTGGTTTCAATGCAGGCTACATGTTTGGCAACAAGGAGCACAGCACAAAACTTTCGTTTATCAACGACACCATCAACTACAAAACAACGAATTCATCAGATACCACCCGTTTTGGCGGCTTGTTCTTCAATGCAGGTATCCAATACAAAATCAAGCTCAGCAAAAAAACAATCCTAAGGCTGGGCTTCCATGGCAATCTTTCAACCAACATGAATGCCACCAGGAACATTTCCAGGGAAACAATATCATTCAATCCCAATATCGGTATTGAAGTAGTTGACAGCATCTACAAGGGTCAGGACCAGAAAGGAACCATTGTTCACCCATCATCATGGGGAGCCGGTTTCATGTTTGAGGGCGAAAGCATGTGGATGTTTGGTGCGGAGATCGGAGTAGCCAATTGGGCTGATTACAGGTATTTCGGAACCGCTGACAAAATGGTGAACAACTGGACAGCAAGAATCGGCGGACAATTTGTTCCTGATTTCAAATCGAATAGCTATTGGCAAAGGGTTTCCTACAGACTTGGCGCCTCATTCGGCCCTGACAATGTGCAATTGAACAGACCCATCCCACAATACATGTTTTCATTTGGTACAGGGCTTCCCGTACGAAGAAATGTGTACACCAACCAATATACCACGATCAACACTGCGTTTGAACTCGGCTTCAGGGGAAACAAATCCAATGACATCAGGGAAAATATTTTTCGCTTCTCCCTCGGATTGAACCTCAGTGATCTGTGGTTCAACAAGCCGAAGTACCAATAATACATTCCAGCTGTGACCAGGAACACTGCCATTGCATTGCTTGCTTCCTTCCTGGTATCCTCATGCGTAAACGATGAGACAAAAGTCAAGGCCCTGTTTCAAAAAAGACTGGGGGTTGATGAAGCCGTCAATATTGAAAGTTACATGAGCCAGGGCGGAAAAATGAAAGCCAAGCTCACTGCGCCACTCATGCTGCGATACCAGGATACCAGTTCCAGGGTAGAACTTCCCAAAACACTGCATGTTGATTTTTTTGACTCTACCCTACAGATAGAAAGCAAGCTGGACGCGCTGTTTGCCATTTACTACGAATCCAGGAATACCATTTTCATCCGCGACAGCGTGCGTGTTTACAACATCAAGGGTGATACCCTTTTCTGCAAGGAACTGAACTGGGACCAGGCCCAGGGCAAGTTCTTTACCGACAAACCCGTGCGCATTCATACGCCAGACATGATCATGTACGGCGAGGGGTTGTCTGCACCACAAGACTTCAAAACCTTTGACATCTTCAAGGTCACCAACAGTGTGATGAGGGTCAAGCAATAACCTGACCCCTTCAATCATTTATTTCAACGCACCAAGGTCATCAAGTGAATAGACGCCCCTTCCATAGGTGGCAATCACCAGGTTCCTTTCACGCGGGTGAATGAACAAATCCTGTACAGACACGGTGGCTGGAAGG